>Ga0307507_10010901_pt1 | contig 11599 bp, 12 predicted proteins | sample 7_EM_MG_FD_207223 | JGI IMG/M metagenome (GOLD analysis project Ga0307507, IMG submission 207223) | Populus trichocarpa ectomycorrhiza microbial communities from riparian zone in the Pacific Northwest, United States - 7_EM | ecosystem: Host-associated > Plants > Roots > Unclassified | place...
GAAGCTAAGAGTGGTGGAACATCCGTGGAACAACCGTCGGTTTCGTAGTATAGTAGTGTGTTTCTCGTCCTGCGAGAATGGGAATATATGTATGCGGTGAGCAGCCTAAAGCCGTCAATTTCCAACAAATATCATAACATTCCATCTCTATTAAACTGGCTGCAACCTCAACAATTCCGAAGAATGATGCGCAGTGTAGTCCACTGAACGGAGAGAGATCAGAATGCTAGAGGAAGAAATTTTTTGCCTGTGTTAAAAGTAATTTGGTCGATATCTGACTATAGTTCTCTTTTAATAGCTCCAGTGCAAGTGATATCCCGTAGTCCGAGAGCTCTCTCTTCGCATGCACTCCCCAGAATACGGAACAATATTCTAGAAAGGGCGTGTTCCCTGTATCGGGAGAAGTAGCTGTCGAAAGGGCTTTGACATGTTGGGAATTCAGGTAGGTCAAGCAGATTTCGGCAATTGCCGATTGTGGGCTACTGAATATATCGGGGCGAGAGAGAATATACTCCTGGAGAGTGAAGTGGATTAATCGTACGGTTGAGGCTTCCTTATCCACAGTGATCAGCCCTTGACAACAGCTCACCAACGTCGACATCGAAGGGATGTTGTCGACATCGAAATCAGTGGTGCCTAGCTGGACTGCTAGGGCATGGCAGAGCTCGTCCGCTCGCAACGGCCGTTCCGCATTGCTGATCCACATCAATACTGTCATCCCGAGTCTAGATTTGTCCCCATCTTGTGCCTTTATCCGTTCGATTGTCGCATCATAGACAATCCCCAACTCCAATCCATTTGTCATTTTGCTCAGCTTTTCTCGTCTCCGGGAGATTGTCGATTCGTGTAAGATCGCATTGATGTTCAAGGAAACCAGTAGAAACCTAGATACATATCTATCAGCCGATTGTGTGTGGCGGGATTCTTAGTCCTATTCGCCCTACATAACTTACATTTCCGACATATTTTGGGGAATTTTCTCCAGAATGTCTGCCTTCAGACTCTGATCTATGGCGTCTGGAGTTTCGTCCTCGTCTAGTTTAAGACGAAGGTACTCGGTGATATCATTTTTGCTGGGGCTGATTGATACACTTCTCACTCGCCCAGCAAGACGTTTTTCTACCTCAGCCCGAACATGAGGCCTTGCGATGATGAATATTCGTGTGCGTGGGGATGTTTCCAGGATTTGGTGTAACGAATTAAGGAGTTTTACTCGATGCGCCGCTGCACATTCGTCTAAAGCGTCAATACATACAAAGGTGCGCAGCGAGGACGTGATGGTCTGCAACATCTTCACGATATCCGGGAGTTGCGGTCCCCGCCCACCAATGGCTGTTTTCTGATTTTGAAAGACCCCTGTTATTTCTTCTGGAACCTTTTCCATTCCACCAACGACTTGTCTTAGCAAAGAACCTAAAATACTGGCCACCGACTGCTCATTTCGCGCTGCGAAGTCTAAGTAGAAACAAGTGACGGTTGTGTTTTGCCCCCGGCACTGATCGCACAACCTATCCACCACCAGTGAACTGAAATCGTGGCTTGTTAGCATTGACCCTTCATTGTTCTCTCCTCCGGGAATCATTCTGGTTACCTAATAAATGTCTTTCCTACCCCCGGGCCTCCATAGCAAAACAAGACTGCCTCATCACCTTCACTTTCACCACTCCCGTCATGCCAGGTTCTGAATTCTTCGGTTTGCAAAAACCATTCTCCCACATTTTCCGCACGGCGCTCTTGGATGTCCCGATGGCGTAGCCTGGGTTCTAAGTGTGATAGCCAGGTCAAGAGTGCAGACCGATCATTAGCAACGGTATAGTTGTTGTTCCACACATTATTAAAAGAGTTTGTATTATTAAAGCAGTTGCTGTTATCGTGGATTGGATATTGCGACATCTTCCGCTCTTTGCTGATGGCACTGTTTGTGGAGGAGTTATTGAGTATCGTCGGGTTGTGGTGTTCGTAGAAGTTGAAGAAAAGCGGGGTCTTGCTAAGGAAAAGCGAGGGTCTTGTGGCATTAGAGTGGCGCTGTGGACACCACTTCACGGAACACCGAAGAAAAATGTGGCACCATACAAACAGCCAGCCACAAAAACCCTCCAAGCGCCCCCGATAGAGCAAGTCTAATTCGATATACTCGGGTGTGTCCTTAATATTTGGAAACTAAGGGTGGCAAAACAGGGTTTGGAGGGATCGGGTGATAAAGTTGTCTGGAAAACTCAACCATGTAATTCTTATGGATGGACACCTTAAACAAGGTATGTTGAACTAGGTTAACACAGGTACCAAGCAGGAGACAGGAAACCAATACACAGTGAATTAAGGGGATTCCAAGCAAGAAAAAAAGACGTGGATATAGTTTGTTTAATAGCTGAAAGGTTCTGTCATTGGTATTTCTAGGATAAATTTATGATCTTAAATTTCCTTCTCTAGATTCTACTCCAATACTACAAGTCTTTTCTTTTCAACATACCACAGGTTCTTGGACTGCTGATCCCCAGAGGGCTTTTCCAATTTTTTCTGTCTTCTGCTCACCAACGTTGCATGGCAGGGATACCAATATTTCCGTTTATTAAGGACACACCCGCGTACACTCGCGTTTGAAAAGTCCTCGTAACCACACATGTGACTGTGGCTGGGTTGCAACACCTGCTATGTATCACTACTACAATCATATGTAGCCTTGGGAACCGGTCGGTTTGAATTAAGCGTGAAAGTTGCGTTGAACTGTTACGTTGAACTGTTCGGCACTCCTTGGGAGTGCCACAAACTTCGACGGGTGCGTAGCGTCATTCATAGTGGTGGGAACCTTTGCACGGTTACCGCCATGATATATGATCGATGCAGCGTAGACTTACTCCTAGTTGCTCAAATAAGTTACCGGTAGTATTACAAATTTTAAACAGGACTGCAATCTCTCGACAGCTTATGAGATAGCACGAGAAAAAAGCAATAGTTGCCATTTCTCTAAGTCTCTAAGAGCGGGACTACCGCACCACATACAATTCGGTAACGTACCGTAAGAACTCGAATAATCGGACCATGTGCTAGGACGTTGGACTTGCCTCTCCTAGTAAGGTCTGGTGTTTTTTTCTTTTTCCTTTGTCTCGTGGGGGCAGATTTTTGGTGTGTTTTTCGCCCCTTTTCTAGAGGAGGAAATTTTGGACTACATAGCACATGGGCCGATTATTCGAGTTCTTACGGTATTCCACACCATCGCGAGCGCCCCGCGTAGCGAGCCATCAACCCAAATACTAGCCATAATTTAAATCCGGACTAAGGCTCAACTAATCACATTGCCTAAACTTGTATAAGGGTGGGCGCGAAAACGAACGAAGGGATGGCTCACTATGGTGTGGAATACGGTAATCAAATAAGTCTCTCAAAACACCGAATCTCAACAGAAAAAAAGCTACCATGTCCTCAGAATAGAGAGAAGAGCAGTTGGTAGCTTCCTTTGTTAACAAAATCTATTAGGCAAAGGTGAAATTGGTGTGAAAATTTGTAAGGGGGTGAAATGTGTATGGTACAGAGCAATCTAGAGGGGTAGTGTTTGATAAACGGTGGGAGGGTGATGCCTGTGGCGAGGAGCAACTGTTGTGTTCCAATATACCCCGATAAGCGAGTGTTGAGAATCAAGGAGCATGGCACATGACACTGGGTCAGGGTTCGGGTTGCGTTCCATCCCAGTTCCGCATTTAGATCGGTTGCAGTACCTTGCAACTTCTGCTTTCCGATCGTTCATTGATGATCCAGCCTCTAATTCACTCTCCCAGAACCCCATCAATTCACCTCGTCACAACTTCCAAGCATCCACTCCCGACTATTTTACTGAACACCGTGCTGTCCGCACTTCCATATTGTTTCCTTCGCGTTACTAGCTCATCTGCCTTCATCCCCACCTACAGCATTTCCCTCATCCCCCACCTCATCCTCTGCAACGGCTTGGTGATAACCATGAACAAGAGGCGAGCCATGTCCAAATACCCTTAATCCCACAACCGGTAATGTTATACTCGAGCACTAGCACTCTTATGATCAGGCTTGTACACTACCTCAACCTTTCGCTTAACAAAAGTCTTTTTCTCGTGCCAGACAAGAAGGAAAGAAAAGGTAGAAAAATTAAAAATGATACCCTGAGGAACCCTGGAAAAATATTACTGAGAGACATCCCAAGTTTTATTCTAAACAAACCTTTGCGCACAAGAAAGACCTTGGCGGCTGTTTTTTTTAGCTAAATCTGCTAATATCATAGCACGATTGGCGAGCAACCGAGATTGGGGTCACGTGTTGGCTCCCAATTACAGCACTAGTTTGGGTGGTAATAAGGTTTGTGCCAAGATTCGTTTGAGACTAACTTAACCACATTCTTTTACCTCAAACCTATTTAAAATTACGACCCTTTAATCATTTCTAGCCAAATTTACTCCAATGGTGGCTTATCTGGTGGTATGGGCTATGCCTCCTCCGGACTCCTTACTCATCTCTGGCAGGGGAGCTGGTCGGTATTAGCTGGGGATGATATGGTACTATTCATTAAGCAATGTGATTTATGCTAGCCAGTCTCCTCTCATAAGTGTGGTTGATGTATAGTTATTGACAACCGCCACAAGGATCCTTGGACTGTCGTACACCCTATGTCTCTATCCAAAAAACACTATATGTAGTTTATCTATCGTACCGGGGGGAGGGGGAAAGGAAGAGAAGGAAGGAAAAACGCTATAAGAAAAAATAATACATGCATGTAGGAAATTAAAGAGAGAGAATTAAATATGATAGGATGGAATCTGCAATCTATAACCTCAACTCCCCGCCCACAATTAAAACCCTCCCGATAACGAGACTCGTGGAACTTGGTAAAGGGAAACTCGTAACGTAAATTCTCACTCCAGTATGAAAGCAAACGGGTAAAAAGGTACAGGATGGTATGATACATATTAGTCTCCTGTGTGATTGGGTGTCCCCCATCGGGGGGGTTCGATGTCCAAGTGCATCGCCATGAGTCGTCTGTCCGGAAACGGAAGGGGGGAGGGGCGGCTGTTTCCACGAAGCGGTCTCTGATAAACTTTAAATGGGGCTCCTGGTTACCACTTTGCGAGACCGTAGCAGAGCTACCAGTCCCTTGGACATATGCGAGGGGGCATACTGGAGCGGTGTTTGGCCGTCATTATCTGGCTTGTCGGGGTCGACCTCTTCTCTCCCGAATAGGATTTTCACCACTCCCTCATGTCCATACCGTAAGAACTTGAATAATTGAACCGTGTGCTATGTCGTCGGACTTTCCTCTCTCAGTAAGGTCAAGAAATTTTTGTTTTTTTTTCTGTCTCAGCAGGGGGGAAGGGGCTGTGTTTTTGCTGTGTTTTTTGCCCCTATTCCAGAGAAGGGAATTTCGGACTTCATAGCACACGGTTCAATTATTCAAGTTCTTACGGTACTCAGCGGCTAATGAGAGCGGCGTTCGGCCGCTATTATCCGGCTTGTCTGGGTTAACTCCTTGCAATCTGAGTAGTATTTCTACCACCCCCTCATGTCCATGCTCAGAGGCAAACGAGAGCGGTGTTCGGCCGTCGTTATTTGGTCTATCAGGGTTGACCTCTTCCCGTCCGAGTAGTATTTTTACCACTCCTTCGTGTCCATTACACGCGGCAAGCATGAGCGGTGTGTTGCTGTATTTATCTGGCTTGTCAGGGTTTACTTCTTCTCGTCCGAGTAGTATTCTCACTACTGCCTCACGTCCACACCAAGCGGCCCACGAGAGCGGTGTGCCGCTGGATCCATCTGGCCTGTCAGGGTGGACCCCTTCCCGCCCAAGTAATATCTTCACTACTCCCTTATGTCCACCCTGGGCGGCAAACGAGAGCGGTGTTCGGCCGTCGTTATTTTGCCTGTCGGGGTTGACTCCCTCCCGCCTGAGTAGTATTTTCACCACTCCCTTATGTCCATACTGAGCGGCAAACGAAAGCGGTGTTCGGCCCTTCGGCCTGTCTGGGTTGACCTCTTCTCGTCCGAGTAGTATTTTTACCAATCCCTCATATCCCTGCCAAGCGGCAACTGAAAGCGGTGTTTTGTTGTATTCACTTGCCTTGTTGGGGTTGACTTCTTCTCGTCTGAGTAGCGTTTTCACCACTCCCTCGTGTCCATGCCAAGTGGCAAGCAAGAGCGGCGTTCGGCCATAATTATCTGGCTTGTTGGGGTTAACTTCTTCCCGTCCAAGTAGTATTTTCACCACTTCTTCATGCCCATTATGAGCAGCCCATGCGAGTGGTGTGCAACCTAAAAAATCTCCTTAGTTGATATCATAACATTCCATCTCGATTAAACCCGCTACAACCTCAACAATTCCGAAAAGGCATGCGCAGTGAAGTCCACTGAATGAAGAGGGTGTCTTAAACTGCCCAGGAGTGGAATCCTTTGCTTTTGAAAAAAGTAATTTGGTCGATATCTGGCTATAATTCTTTTTTGATAGCTCTAGCGCAAGTGATATCCCGTAGTCTGAGAGTTCCCTTTTCGCATGCACTCCCCAGTACACCGAACAATATTCCAGAAAGGGTGCATTCCGAGTATCGGGAGAAGGGGTAGTGGAAAGGACTTTGACGTGTTGGGAATTCAGATAGGTCAAGCAGATTTCAGCAATTGCCGATTGTGGGCTACTGAATATATCGGGACGAGAGGAAAGATACTCCTGGAGAGTAAAGTGGATTAATCGTACAGTTGAGGCTTCCTTATCCACAGTGATCAGCCCTTGACAGCAGCTCACCAACGTCGACATCGAAGGGATGTTGCCAACATCGAAATCAGTGGTGTCTAGCTGGACTGCTAAGGCATGGCAGAGCTCGTCCGCTCGCAACGGCCGTTCCGCATTGCTGATCCACATCAATACTGTCATCCCGAGTCTAGATTTGTCCCCATCTTGTGCCTTTATCCGTTCGATTGTCGCATCATAGACATCCCCCAACTCTAATCCATTTGTCATTTTGCTTAGCTTTTCTCGCCTCCGGGAGATATTCGATTCGTGTAAGATCGCATTGATGTTCAAGGAAACTAGTAGAAACCTAGATGCATATCTATTAGCCAATTGTGTGTTGTGGGATTCTTAGTACTATTTGCCCCCACATAACTTACATTTCCGACATATTTTCTAGAATCTTCTCCAGAATGTCTTCCTCTAGACTCTGATCCATGGCGTCGGGAGTTTCATCTTCGTCTAGTCTAAGACCAAGGTATTCGACGATATCATCTTTGCTGGGGCCAACTGATACACTTATCACCCTTCCGGAAAGACGCTTTTCCACCTCAGCACGAACGTGAGGCCTTCCAAGAATGAATATTCGTGTATGCGGGGACGTTTCGAGGATTTGGTGTAGTGAATTAAGGAGCTTGACTCGATATGCCGCTGGGCATTCGTCTAAGGCGTCAATACATACAAAGGTGCGCAGTGAGGACGTGACGCTTTGTAGCATCTTCACGATGTCCGGGAGCCGCGGTCCCCGTCCACCAATAGCCCTTTTCTGCTTTCCAAAGGCCTCCATTATCTCCTCTGGAACCTCTTCCATTCCTCCGACGACCTGTCTCAGCAAGGAACCTAGAATGCTGGCTACAGACTGCTCCTTTCGGGCTGCGAAGTCTAAGTAGAAGCAGGTAACGATTGTGTCCTGCTCGCTGAACTGATCGCATAGTCTGTCTACTACTAGCGAACTGACATCGTGGCCTGTTAGCGCTGACTCTTCTTTCCTCTATCCTCTGGGAATAATTCTCGTTACCTAATAAATGTCTTTCCGACCCCCGGGCCTCCATAGCAAAACAACACTCCCTTATCACCTTCACCTTCGCCACTCCAGTTATGCCAGGTTCTGAATTCTTCGGTTTGCAAAAGCCATTCCCCTACATTATCGGTGCGGCGCTCTTGGATGTCCCGATGGCGCAGCTTTGGCTCTAGTGGTGATAGCCAGGTTAGGAGTAGAGACCGATCCTCGGCAACGGTATAGTTGTTGTTCGACACATTATTAAAAGCGTTCGTATAATTAAAGCAGTTATTATTATCATGAATGGGATATTGAGACATCTTCCCCTCTTTCCTGCTTGCACTATTGTAGAGGAGGAGTCACTGAGGATGGTTGGTTGATGGCGTTCGTGGAAGCTGAAGAAAAGCCGGGTATTGTTAAGGAAAAGCGGGGGTCTTGTGGCATTTAAGCAGCGCCGTAGAAAGCATTTCATGGAACACCGAATAAAAATGTGGGACCATACAAACGGCCACCCACAAAACCCCCAAGCGCCCGCGATACAGCAACTCTAATTAAACGCATATAATATTATAAACTATAGCAGCCTAAGTAGCTGACGCTGCGAAAACAAAACCAAACAATCCTTTGTGGAAGCCACAAGCTTTATCGCAAGCGATAACCTTGCGGGCTACACTCCAAGAGATACAAGCCCTTCCAACTATAGGCGAAAGCTCCCCCGCCCTATCTGTGGCCACTACAATTATAGTACGAAAGAGAGGGAAAAAACAGTCGGTATTTCCCTCACCGCCCCTTTACATAACGTGAATGATGATGACTTACTAGTATTTAGTTATTACACTCTAATAATCTTACAAAGGGGCCTCCGATGATGGTCGTCTCGTGTGGTGCAACATTCCTTAGAGTGGGACCACCGGACCACATACAATTTGGCAATCCAATAAGTCCCTCAAAACATCGAAACTTAACATCGGGGGAATCTATAGTCTCCTCAAAATGGGGCAAAGAGCAGTTAGTCGCTCTTTTTTTAAAATAAAATATCGTCGGAAAGGGAGAAACTGTGTGTGGAAATTTGAATAGGACTAGAACATGCTCTGATACATTCAGTGGGGTATCGTAGTCTCTGATAAACAGTGGGAGAGTGGCACTTGTGGCGAGGAGGAACAGTGGTGTCCCAATACGGTAGTCTATGTCCCAATTCCCTACCCATTTTTGCCGAAATTCATTATTTACTTAAAAACGTGCTGATTTTATTCTCTTTAAGTTAGTTGTAGATTTAATGTCTCAGAAAGAACATCTAACCATGGCTGCGAAGCGCCTTCGGTTCTCGGCTGACAGGGTATTTTTCCGGTATTCGAGTGTACCCCATCACACTAATTTGGTCTATCTCCTAGCCAGCCTCGTTTAGAATGTTGAACATTCGCCTATTTGAGTAGGATACCCGGGAGCAAATCTACATGGCCACTCTCGTTTCCATCATGGCAACGCTGAACAGCACTGATATTGCGGTATTCTGAGCGCTACACCGCATTTTGAAGCACAACCTTTTTGTTATCGCGATTACCCAAATAGGTTGGTGTTAGCACCCAGCGCCGGCCATGATTAGCATTATGCGGTACCTGTATTGCGACACTAGTTATCATGCTCACAGTCTCCTAATTATTACCAGTACTCTTGTCGATACTAGCACAAAAAAAATAAAAAAGAGAATTAGAGAGAGTAAGCAAGAAACCGAACTAAACCCCACCCACCCCTCCTACCGCCCTGCTTTTTATCCATTTTTCATTTTTTTTTTTTCAGCTAAGTTATGTCTGAGGCTCAGTAGGCGGTGAATCAAGGAGGACCAGAACACGGACAGACTTTAATCCTTAAATTCCCTGGAGGAATCCACCAGCTGATATCTTCGCTAGCAACATTTTATCGGGTTTACCACAGGCTACGAACTGATGCTGGCTGGGTGGGTGTGGCCAGTATAATTTATTTGACTACAAGGACTCGTGATAATCTGCGGGATAAACACTTTTCGATACCATGCATGCTTGCAGAAACCTTTCCAGTACCATTCTTACCCGAGATATACCACGCAAAAGGGCTCATATTGAAAATGAAAAGCAAAACACTTGCGACTCCCGGTAGTCTCTTTGCTCTTCAAACCCCCCAAATAAAATAAATAAAATCCCAAAGCCTCCGGATAGATACTACTCCAATTTTTTCCACAATTTTTGAAGATAAACCGAGGCTTAGGGTCAAAGGTTTTGGTGATTTCCTTAGAACCCCCAGCCCAACATCCCACCCAAAAGGCACCACTTTTAACCAGGGGCAGACCAATACACAGCAATCCATTCTAACTTTGAAGCATTTACAAATCTAACACTTCATTAGGCTTGCCCTTGCTGTTTTCAGTCTGTTTTTTTTGTTCGCCATTTTATGATGGGCTGAAGGTGAATTAAACCTTTGCGAAAGTTTCACTTTTTCAATAGTCTATTTCCTAGCCCACGGTATCTAAAGGGTTTACCTGTTCTGCAGTTTGTGAACGCGCCGGGCTCGGAATATAGTGCTAGGACTGGGTCCATGAGACCTGCAGAGAAGTATTTCAGGAGTATCCTGGAGAAAACACCTCAAACTCAGCCCTCAATTGAAGCAAAACAAAGGGAATATAAACGGCGTTTTTCTAGGAGGGCGGCCGCGGCGTCCTACCACACCCTTCTTCTATTGGAGTTTTTAAGGTATTTTGTTAGGCTCTGTGCTATTAGTCTAAAATGCATATGCCAAGACAATGCAGATTTGAGAATATTACGAGTAATTGCTATAATAAAGCTTCTTGTTCAGGTTTAGCTGTAAGGGGGGGTCTTAGCAGCTTGTGCCCCTGAGAATTTACTAGTATAGTTAGGGACACGTAAAACCGACCTTCCCGTTCACTTTTTGGTGAAATTTAACGGGGCTTTTTTCTGCTATAAGTGACGTATTTCTGGGCATTATTTGGCGTTTCAGACATGGGATATCACTCACATTGCCTGTTCGTACATGGTTTCTTTCTCCTCTCAAATACTTCTTTCAGATTACTACTTTCTTTCAACCTAGATCCTGTTTAGGACTAGCATGCGGTGTCTATTGCTGTTCTTTTTTTTATTTTTTATTTTTATCATGTGTTCATTGTTTTTAGGTAGAAGAAGCTTCGTGCAGCGCTAGCTATGGAAAGAATAAAACCTATAAATCAAAACAAATAAAACAAAAGAAACCTATGTTCTTGTCCTCCACTGTGAGTGAAAATACTCTGGGGCTAAAACCGTCTGCCCGATCAGCCCTCTTGGATAAATATAAAGGAAAAACAAAAAAGTACAAGCGTAAGACTACTTCTCGTGCTTTTTGAAAGGAAAGTTAGAAATAAAGGAGGCGCACCGCAAATGGCCCTACTAGAAAGATACCAACTTCTCCTACGGGGAACACAACTTGGGTTGATGGGGGTTGATGGGGGAGGGGGGCGGGAGTACTCGGGGGTGATGTCCGAGGGGAAGCCGGTTTTAGTGTCAGTTATGTATTCGCCTAAGGCTCGTATGACGAGGGGTTCTGTCCATAGGTCAGCGTCGGGCCGGAGGGAAGAGACCTCTTTCAGTAGGAGGTCTCGAGCCATGCTTCGGGCGGGGCAGGTGAGGATGGCATGCGCGAAGGTCTCCAGATCTGTTCCGCATCGAGGGCAAGTTGGGTCTGGGTTCTCATCGAACCATGAGGTGTGTGCGGCTAGAGAGCTTTTTGCCGCTCGCATTTGATGTATCCTTCCGGCCACAAATTTCCCCAGTCCTATGAAGGGGTGCGGGGTGAATGAGGGGGGGAAGTCATAGTACGGGGGGGTGGGGGCGTCGGTG
>Ga0307507_10010902_pt1 | contig 11597 bp, 4 predicted proteins | sample 7_EM_MG_FD_207223 | JGI IMG/M metagenome (GOLD analysis project Ga0307507, IMG submission 207223) | Populus trichocarpa ectomycorrhiza microbial communities from riparian zone in the Pacific Northwest, United States - 7_EM | ecosystem: Host-associated > Plants > Roots > Unclassified | place...
TAATAAGCTTATTATAAAGGAACTTGTCTATATATAAATCTGGGTTAAGACTATACTAGAGGTGTCTTAGTTCTTTAATAAGTAACTATAGGCAGTCTAAGGTTAATTTTCTAGCATTCTCACTCTTGCCTATTGTGGACTTTAGAGTTATTAAGTTCCATTATCCTAATATACCGCGTCTATATTCAGGTCCCTTAAAGTAATTGCGTGTGGTATTACAGATTTAGTTAAATAAAAGGGTCAGGGTAACGTTTTTAAGGTTAGTGTAATAGTGGTTAAATACTAGACCGCGTAGCATTATAGGGTAGGCTTTAACCTTAGCTTCTTAGGGTATATTAACTCTGCTATAGAGGTTATGGAAGATGGTAAGTTTAAAGTTAAAGTTATTATCTTCTCTGCTATACTTATTGTCTTCCGTGTATATCTTTATAAGGTTTGTTAACTCCTTGCCAAAACCCTAGTTTTAACTCTATCCCCTAGGTAGTTCTGGTTATAGGGTTAAGTTAATATAATTAGGTTCTTATTATAGGGGTAGTATAGGGGTAGGTTAGGGTATAGTAGGTAGTATTATAAGTAGGGTAAGGTTTATAGCTGGTGAGATTAAGATTAGGGTTTTAATAGTACTGGTACTAGTAAAGTTATTCTTAAGGAGGTAGTTAATTCGTCCTAAGGTAAACTTTCCTCTAGTTGCCATATGCTCCTTAATCTTAGGCTTAGTCTATTCTGTAGGGTCTTCTTCTTACAAAGCGTTAAATAGCGATTTAGGGACTGTAGCATTCCTGTGCTTCCTTATCTATATGTCATTAGTCTATAGGAATGTTCAGAGCTTTTAAATACTAATTTGGTTGCAATCCTTAAAGATTTATATTATAAAGTTTTGGAAATCTTCCTTATAGACCTCCTATAGTTTATTATCCTTAAGGTTATACACTTTATATTCTAGGATCTTAAACTTTATAAATTCATTAATATCCTTTGTGGTGGTTTCGTTAGACTGTAAGTTAATGCCTTTAAGCCATTTCTTCTGTCCTGTATTAACTTATACCCTAATGTCTAACATATTAATTCTTATCTTGTAACTCCTATTAAGTTTAATTTTAGGTTCTAGATAAAAAACGCGTAATAGACGCAAACTAAGGGCCTATTAAAAGGGTTGGTTCCTTAAGTACCTAACGCGTTTAAAATGCGTAATGGACACAAACCAAGGGCCTATTAGATAGGGGTCGGTTCTTTAAGTACCTAAAGGCTATATATAAAAAATTAAGGGCCTATTAGATAGGGGTTGACCTTTTAAGTATATATTAACTAATGCTCCTTAACGTGATCTAGGTAGTATAAAATGCGTAATAGACGCAAACTAAGGGCCTATTAAAAGGGGTTGGTTCCTTAAACACTTAAGGGCTATATATAAAAAATTAAGGGCCTATTAGATAGGGGTTGACTTTTTAAATATATGTTAACTGATGCTCCTTAGCAGGTGAGATCAGTAGAGGCCTTTAGCAGGGACTGATTAAGCTCGTCTCTCTTTATAGATGATACGTCTCCTAATCTATGATCACTAATTAGTGTCAGTATCACTTCCGGTGATACGTAATGCTATTGTAATAGTATAGGTAGTAACTGATTTTGATTAATGCTTATTAATTCTCCTATTCTACAGGTGGAATTTAGTGGATTTCTTGAGCTCGCTTAGCTCACGTAATCAACCCCTTTTGACTCGCGTTTGTAGGCAAGTTGCCGCAAATTGCCCTAGATTGCCGTCACGTGATGGCAATTTGCGGTCACATGACTGCAAGGATGCAACCTTGATCAGACAAGTATATATTTGCGTTGGATTCCCTTGGAGCTCTAGGAGCCAAATTCTAAAAGAATTGGATGGACTGAATTTGAGCTTAAATCCAGTCCAGTCCAGTCTAATACAATCACTGGGACAAAGAAATGTGTGTCGCAGAAAAGGCTAGTATGGTGTAATGTATAGTAATCGATAATTCCTAAGCTGTGAACTCTTTTGACATATTGTATTCTAGTTTTTATTAACTGATTAATACATTCCTGTCTTGATACCCTCACGCCACTTTTGAATCCGACAACTTACAAAGTGGACTTAGGACAATGCGAATACCGGGAAGAAGATACCGTGCCAGTATCTCGGCTTAATACATAAGTAGCGAGAACGACAAGACGCCAGAAGCACAAAGCGCTGCCCTCAAACATTGAAATGATTGTAGCTGTTCGCCAAAGAAACCACATGACATATTCACCACCTACATTCGTGAATACCACCGAGAGCGCGATTTAAGTCATCCTCTAAAACACCTTTGACGTCGGAGTAATTTTCCAAATTTTGATGGTCTGGGGAAGCACTTTCGATGATTTGAGGAGCCGTTTCTGGGGTAGTGTGAATGTCTGGGAATGCCGCGGAAAGGTGCTCGTGAGGATCATCTTCGGAACGCAGGTCCTGGCTAGCTATATCTTGATCATTCTCTCTCCAAGGAATTGACCCGCTCAGAGATATCGTACTAGGGCGATGAGTTATGTCTGTGTTCAATTGGCTGGTGTAAGGGCCTGATACTTCGTTAGGTAGACTTTGGAGGCATAACATATCCCGTGGTGCTTCGCATCCCCGGTGATCAACTGCCGAGGTTTGCGACATGAAATCCAAGTCTTCTAGATAGAACGATGTTGGCGGAGGGTTCATTGAGCCCAAGGGTAGTCCGATACTCGTATTGAAATGATTTTCCACCGCTGGTGCGTACCGTTCGTAGTCTGGAATTGCGATCTGAAGATTTTGTATGTTATTGAATCTTAGAGAAGGGGAAACAAAATTAGCATTGAATGAGTGTCCGCCTCGGCTAATTGTACTCGCGGCTGGGTCTAGAGTACTGGTGTATGCAGCATTATTTGTTCTAAGAGGTTCTGAGGTGCGACAGCTATCCAGGTGGTGCTCCTGCCGGAAGGATGATACTACCGTATCTAAACAATCACGAACTATTGACTCAATCTCACTCGTGAGCGTTTGTCCAAGTTGCTGAGCCCTCTTCTCGACAGCTATTTCACACTGTGTCCTAATTTTGCGAGGAAGTTCGCGTCTGCAGTAGGCTTCGAATGGAGTATGGCATGAGGCTGAGGCCTGCTGGTCATTCTCATCATAAACTAGAAGTTTAATCAGCGGACGATATAAAGTGTTGTTGATTTTTCGGCTTACAAGGGGAAGGTATCTCTAAGAGATCATCATCAGGGAACAAAATGCAGTATATCGCATTCCAACGCTCTATATCTGATTGGCCGTTGATACCTTTCTTGTTCTTCAGTTTAGTTCTTTTTTCGGAGTCAATGCCTTCCACCAGGCCTCCTTCATGCACATCACAGGGTAGCTCTTGTCTTATATGCTCTTTTAATTCGGACTCGTGTTTGAAGGCGGAGTAACATCTCGGGCAACAGTACTGTGGCAGAACGTGACTTCGATACAGATGCTCTCTACAAAAAGGTTAGGATAATTTTTGTTGAGATTTAGCGGAACTCACTTGACCCGATGGATATCCGGCCAGCCAGGGCCAGCGCATGAGCGACGCTGCTTGTACCTCTGAGGATTACGTTTGAAATAAGGGCATGCATATTTCAATGAATGACCATCTTCGCTGTTAGGGGAGGTAGGATTCCGTTTCGGACGCTTCCCTCGGTTGTTGTCGCCATTGTCTCCGGGTGATAGCGAGTCCCCGTCCCCTCCGTCCCCTTGGCTACGTTTACTACCAGCGTTTGATGTTCCGCTAGCAGAACTGCCCTGACCAGAATTAAAATTACTGGATGGACTTGCACTCGACGTGCTTCCATCGGAAGTGCAGGTTATGATTCCAGACTTGAGATCGAAGATGAAATGGAGGCCATTCATGATCCGATCAACAATATGCCGTGTCATTGGGGAAATGATTCGTTCAATCCAGTGGTTTTCCGTATCACTTGGACTTCCCGCGCAAGTGGAGCAGTCATAGTCGGTTTCACTTTCCGATAACATATCGATGTCGCTGTCTTCTGAGTCTGTCCTCCCGCAATATGTAGTTTGGGTCCCGATAGAAGCATTGGTGCTGTCACCTGGCGGGGAGCCTCCTGTAGAATCACCATCCTGCTCAAAAGTACAGTAGTTATCAAATATTGAGTTTTCTCCTTCATCGTCATCGAGTAACTCGTCTAGTTTGCGGGGCGTCCGGAAGGGCGGAGGCTCAATCTCGTGTTCATGCTTTCCATTAAAACGGGTTGATGTAGAGAGATGCAGATCTGAGTGTTTACAGATTTGGTGAGAAGTTTGTGGCGGTACTCTTTGAAAGGAACTTAGAGGCTGAGCTTTCAGTCCTTCCTCATCTTTCATCAAATACGTAGGGTAAGGTTGAGCGGAATTTCCAGGCCATTTCGTTTGCTCCGCCGTTTCAATCCGGACAAAGTTCTGGCCAGCAGTGACGGGAACATTTTCGGTTTTACAGGTACAGCAGACCCTATGGTTGCAGGAAGTGCAAGCTGGAGAAAGATTCGTGTTTTGAGGACCATCCGAGCATTCACAGCAGTAAAAGCAGGCCGAACAGTGCATAGTCGAGTTGTGAGCAGTCACTGAGAATAAAAATGGGCAGAATAGTTCTTCTGATGACTGTTGCGACCAACAATGGATGAGAGGCGCCCCTCTCTAATCAGAGTGCAGTTAGGAGATTCAACCAAGCAACCAGCTATGCCGGAACCGGCAGACGAGAGGTCTGGCGTTAGGCCCAATGAGACGCTATGGAAGCCGAAGAAGTAATAAGTGCGGTTGGGAAGGGGATGACAAGGGCAATTGAATTTCAGAGAACTGGATATGAAGCTAGTAAAAAGGAATGTCATGACTTCGTATGGCATTTCGTGAATATAACTAGGAAAACAGGTAATGGACATTCTGCGCAGCGACACTCAGTTGCGCGTAACCCCTGCCCTTCGCGAAACTCCATCTGGGAATGACAAAGTTGATCAGCAAGCCACTCACGTGACAGAGGGTTCGCATCTTTTTGTGCAGAATTTAACCAAACAGACCAATGGCCGCGGTCGGTCACTGATAACCCCTCATCAAACCTACAAGCGGCGTGGAGGTTCCGTGAAAATGTCCGTGCTTGGAATCCAGCTCTTATGACATACCATGCCGAAGCCAAAGAGTGCTTCCGAAGATGGAAGAGCAACGTTCTCTGAATCATGCAAAGTGTATGACTAGCAATCTTGTCTGCACTGGCCTCAGAAGTCCACATAAGATATGTGCTTGTATGCATGCCACCTATTCCAACCAACGACACAACGACTGGCATGACGCCTGCCGCTATCGTGTATGCTCCGATATCTGGTACGGCTACGTGGTCGCTAAACACCAGACTAAGGTCGTTTCAAAGGGAAGTAAAGATCGGCAATACCGTATCCTGAATCTCATTGTTATTATCGATATATACCATCATGGATGGAGCATTTAGACTTAGACTTTCGAAGCAAGTTGTACGAGGTCAGACCTCTATAGTTAGTGATATATTCTATACCAGTGCTCTGGCTGTCTGTTACCGTTTAAAGTTATCTTCATGGTAGCTTGCGACGTATCGTGGTTTGACGTTGGGCGTAGCCTTACATATTTCAGGGAGAATAATAGCCTCATATCTAAGAGTTAGCAAACCAATAAATGTAAATTGTCCTTTAGCTGTTTTAAAAGAATGAGGAAGTGTAATGGGGTGATTATCAAGGGCGTCATCTTAGGGTTTACTGTAGCCAGCCTTGCCAAGCTCGGTGATGGATAAACCTAGACCCGAAGGCATTCTTGTCCCACCACTGCCAATTTGCGGTCTACTTAGAGAGAAACAGCACCTAAATTCTAAAAACAAGCCACGCAATCTGCTGCGAAGCCCTGCCGAATTTGCCTGCACTGAGTCCTAATGACCCCAGAATGATGGACGACGAGTTGTCCAGATTATTTGATACAAACCCAAAAATTAACCCATAAATTCTGTTCGGCTGCTGCTGGGAAGTGGCGCCTCGTCGAACCAGTGCAACAATTGCAATCGCTATCCCTTGACCCGGTGGTTTACGTCCAACAGCTATCGATAAAGAACTGGCTAATTAGAAGGCTAGATTTATTTGGTGTTCCTAAGGCTTACGCACGGACCATATCCTCGTAGGACGCCACCGGGCCAAGGGATATGCTCTACCTAGCAGCACAGCATGGAAATGCCGCCGTCGCTGCAGTCTTGCTAGCCTATAGTGCTGAGTGTGACCGAGTCATTAGCACCGACGTTGCGCCAGTCCCCCTAAACCACGACCTCAAGCTGACGGAGCTTCCAACGAGGGGGACCGCACTGTGTCTGTTGGAATTACAAGGTCATAAGGTCCCAGCGGAGCTATCTTGAGGGTCTAATTGATGATAGAGATGACGCAGACGATGAATATTGATTGATTTGTGATGCAGTAGATGCGGTTGATGTCTATATAGATTGCATGCGGACTTTGACCTCGCAATGTGTCCAGAGCTTAGTTAGTATTCCTTACGCTAATTCTAACACTCCCCTATGCTGACAAAGCTTTCCTCGTCTGCTTCCTAAATAGGCAATTATAAAGCTATTCCCAAATACCTATTACTTGCTCCGTTAGTTACTGATTCCTAGTGTTATATAGTGCTTTGTAAATTGGTCGATTGGTAGCTGCTTTATAAGTATATCTCTAGGTTAATCTTTACCTGGTATATATACTACTTTAAGTTAATCTTGCTAAACTATGTTATTTTATACAAAGAGGTATTAAATCTTGATATGCTTGGCTTTTTGGTGGTGTTTTGTATTATATAAAAGGTTAACCGTACCCTTATTGTTCTAGTAAAGCGTAGGGATAAAAGGGTTGTTGTTATCTCTCTCCCCTAGATCTCTTGTTAGCTTTTTAAGCTATACTACTAACTTTACTCCTTCTGATGCCACTATAATCTCTGCTTCTATTGTGGTGGGGTAAAATGGGCCACTGCTTCGTGCCTTGGCATTTTCCTGTATATATTGAGCCTTCGGCTTCCCTCCTTCTTATCATCACGACCTACCAGAATACTTTCTTTTCTTTCTTTTCTTACTGACTGCTTTACTGATTACTTCTGACTGATTACGACCGACCGACCGACCGACCGACCGACCGACCGACCGACCGACCGACAGACTGACAGACTGACAGACGGCACAGTGACTTCTATCTGAGGGACACCGTACCCTTCTACACTATTAAGCTTAATGCCGTTAACTTCTACCTTTAAGCCGTCTAGATTACCGCTCCCCTATAGCGTACAACTGCTATACCCTAGAATAATATTTAATTATATTCTGTTCCCTATATAGCCTTAGTAAAAATACTATAGGTAGTAGGTAAGTTAGTTAATATAAGCTTATATAGAGGAAGGTAAACTACTTAATTTAAGTAGGTGATTCCGGTTTTAAGAGTGCTGTTTAGATATTATAGTAGCTGCTTACTTAAGCGGTAATGTAATTCTCTTAGTACTACTATAAACCTAGCTAACTAACTAATAGCGTAGCTAGTATTAGGACGTATGTAGTTTAAGAGGTAGATTATAGAGCTAATAATCTGTTAGTATATTATCGTATTATTATACTTAAGGGGACTTTTAGTATTAGGCTTTAGAACAGTGCCAGCTAGTATTAGTAGCTTAGTTAGATTACTGTTATCTATTTTTAGCCGTTTAAGTAGCTTCTTGGTATATATTATTTAGTATAGCTTAAGAGTTTAATTTATACAGTTTTAATTAATTTAAAAACCTATAAATACCTCTATAGAACCTAGGTCTTTATATCTCTATTCTCTTAAAATTCTTATCTTTATAATATTAATGTATTGGCGCTTTCCTATAATTAGTATATTATTAACAAATAGTAAGATATATACTTTATTTCCTATAAAGAGATTAGGGTTAGTATTAGCTAATTTTAAACCTATATCCTTAAAGAACTTCTTAACCATTTAAAACCATTCTCTTAGTACTTGCTTCAGGCCATAAAGTAACTTATTTAGCTTTAAGTAGGCACCTTTTACCCCCTTAAGGTTAGGTTTAAAGTATCTTGATAGGTTAGAAAATTATATATAAATCTGCTCTTATAATAGCGGGTTTAAGAATATAGTTTTAACGTTAATATGGTTGAGTTTAAAGTCTTTAGCCGCTGCCTTTGCTATTAAGAACCTAAAGGTGTTGTATTGTATAATAGACGCGAATGTCTTAAAATAGTTAATATTAGGGGTCTGCTTATCTCCCTAAATGCATAGTCTTACCTTCTTACGAATTACTTCTCCCTTAGTGTTGTACTTATGCTTTAGAACTAGCTTACTTAAAAGTAATAACCTTCCTTTTAGTACTCTCCCCCTTATAATAGTATAGGTGTGCATTCTCTTTAAAGAGAGGAATTCTTTAAAGATAGCTTTTATCTAGCCAGGAGCGTCCTCCCTTAAGGCCTAATCTAGCTTAATAGCATTAAATAGTGCTGTAGGTGCTTTTAAGGAGGTAGTATTCTTAGCTTCTAAGTGAATAGCTTTTATAGCTATTACTAATTAAACTACTATATTATTAAAACCCTTTATATTTAGTAACCTTCTAGACCTTATTCTCTGCATATAAGGAATATATATTAATATACTTTATACGGGCGCCCTACCCTTAGCATTACCTTATAGATTTAAGCGTTCTACTTAATCTTGACCTAGGCTTTCCACTTAATTATTTAAGTGGCCTACTTAGTCTTAACCTAGGCTTCCTACTTAGTTTAAGCGGCCTACTTAGTTACTATTTGGCCTTCTCTTAGTTCTTATAACTGGAGTCTTTATTAGCGCGTTTAAGGTAGTAGGGGGAGGTATAGGTTGGTTCGCAGCTTAGCTTATAGCATGTCTTATAGCTTGGCTTATAGCTTACACCTAAGGTGCTCTATAAGGGAACCTATACTTATTTACTTTAGTATCTCTAAAGAGCTTAATTACTTACATATATAGATTTATTATTTTAAATTAACTACTTCCTTTTAATTCTATAAAGATATAATTAGGTTTTATTTTTAAATTATACTTCCTAAGGTATTTCTTAAGTGTATTAATTAGGTTAGTATAACACCTAAAGATAACTAGATTCTTTAAGTTAGGAACCTATTAGGTATATGCCTTATATAATATAATAGCACTACTATGCTTGTTGTTAAATAGAAGCACTAAGGTTAGTACTTAATTTTTAATCTAGACAGTATATTTAACCGCATAACACTAGAGTTTAACTAGTATATTTCCTTAAAATAGAAGTAACCTTATTTTATAGTTAACTATATAGATTGCGCACTTAATTATGCCATTATATAAGTACTTATATAGCAGGTAAGGTTTAAAGTTAATCCCTTATATAACGAAGCCTTATGGGAAATATCACGGTGGACTTATTATTGGGCTAGGTTATATAGGTAAATGGGAAGTTAACAATATAACAAACAGATAATAACTAGTAGAGTAGTTACCCAATAAATTAACTCTAATTATATTCTAAGATTTACTATAAAGAGAGAACTATCTGGGTAGGGACTGTGGTCCTTTAAATACACATCTATACTCCTAAGAAAGTCCTTACTCTGTCCGCTCCGTCTACTCTATATACTCTATTATAGATCCTATAGATTATATAGATTATACAGATTACATTATATAACTTTGGTTACTATTCCTTATTATATAGCTCTACTAGTTCCATCTTAGACCGTGCCCTTATTAACTAACTAGCTTCTTCTAACTTCTCTCCTAGCAGTTATAATATTGGATTTAAAGTGTCCGTAACACTATCTCCCTCCTTTTTATCCTCGTCCTTAAAAATTCCTAATATCTTTAAGTTGTTTACTAGAGGTATAATATCCGTCTAATTAATTTGGTTAATACTTTTACTTATTATACCTAAAGCTTCTTCTTCTTCTTCTATAGCTTATTAGTCTTATACAATTGCTACTATATTATCTCTTAGTGAGATAATATCGTCTCTATGTTCTTATTATGCGAAATAGAGGTTAGTTTATATTGCGCTAGCAAGTCCTTTATCTCGGCAACCCTCTTTATATTTAGAGTGCACTAAAGCGAATATTTGGTTGTGTAATGTTTTCTTAATCTCCAACGCTAAATATACATATCCTATTACTCTTAACAGTTTTTAAGTACCCTTATTAATTACTGCTAGGGTCCTAGGTTTAATCTACTACTATAAACCTCAATAATAAGCTCTTAGTAGCGCTAGCTAAACTTTATTGTTCTTATAATGCTAAGTAAGAGGCTACTACTGCTTAATAACGGGCTTTTAACTCTTGTTTTGCTATATCTGCTTAATTAATCTATTTTAAGAAGGTGCGTAAAAAGGTGCGTTTTAAGGAGTAGAAACTTGTGAAATAAGGCCTTTAGGAACTTAGCAATAAAAGAATAGATTTTCCTCTAATAGATAGGGAAATAACTCTAAGTACCTTGGTAGCTGCTCCTCTTAGGTCCCCCTTAGGTGATTTATTTTTTAGTTATCCTTCTTTATTAATACTACCTAACCCTTTCTCTTCTAATACTCCTATACCTTTCTTATAGCGTTTTTTTAAGTTATTTAGTAATTCCTAGATAGTCTTATTATAGCCTATCTACTTAACCTTATACTATATTTTATTATTAATGTCCTTATAACTAATAACCTTTAAAACTTTAGATTTATCCTCTTTTTAGCCTCTATATATATCTGCTTTATAAACTAGTGGCTTAATATTTTTATTTGCTGGCTCTAATATTATAATATGCTATATAGGGTAGGTCTTTATTTTCTCTACTAAGTTAAGTCTATATATAACTTCTAAGATTTTTACTATAACTATAAATAGTCCTAGTCTAATATAGTCTAACTTCTTACTTGATTGTCAACTCTTAAAATTTTTATATAGTAGCTATACTTTATCTCCCTCCTTAAGATTTAGTCCCTTAGATCTCTTAGCATTATAGTACCTTTTTATCCTTATCTATACTAGTTTAGCTATTTCTTTAAGGTAACTATAAAGATTTATTAGGTTCTCCATTCTTTCTTTAGCTATACTACTTATTTTCTTTACTTATATCCGTAATTTACCTTAAAAGGTAACATGTCCATCCCTTCCTATAGTGTCGTATTATATATAAACTATATAACTAATAATAATAACTCTTTGATTAACGTCTGATACGGATCCTACTAGCCCACGCAGACTACTCCATCATAGGAGGAAAACTTATAGTTTACATAAAGAAAACCCTGCAGTTGGGTTAGGGGAGGAAAAACCCTATAAGCTACCTTAGTAGGATAAAAAACCCCGATTTGCTATATCCGTCCGTAGCAGCGGCCCTGTGGGCCTACAGCTACGTCCTGTCCTCCTTAAATGTTTGAACTTTTTGGGAACTACTGCTTCCTTCCTTAGCTTATCCAAAGCTAGGGTTTACTACGTCCTAGCTAGGCCTTGCTAACTAATTGCCGTGTGCTTTGTGTTCTATATTTTAACTATCCCCTATATGCTATCTCCTGTAGACTATTGCTATATACGCCTTGCCCC
>Ga0307507_10010903_pt1 | contig 11596 bp, 8 predicted proteins | sample 7_EM_MG_FD_207223 | JGI IMG/M metagenome (GOLD analysis project Ga0307507, IMG submission 207223) | Populus trichocarpa ectomycorrhiza microbial communities from riparian zone in the Pacific Northwest, United States - 7_EM | ecosystem: Host-associated > Plants > Roots > Unclassified | place...
AAAAAATGTGATTATGATAAAAAAAAATTAAAAAATTCATAAAACGTTTACTTCTCGAACCTTGATTTGTAGTTTGAATTCTACAAATTAGACACCACTAGATTTCCAACTTTAACTTACCATTATTATCACTTAAATCACTTTCACTACTTGTAGTAGTGGCCAAATCTCTGGTAACTAAGAGGGTCATCATCTTAAATTCGTAATATAAAGTTTTGCAAATTTTGTTTGCCCTCTCCTTCCTTCTGCCCAATGTCACTGCACTGGCACACACCCTGTAGCTCTAGAGAAACAACTATAATGCACCTCATGAGAAGTTAAACCAACCGGTTCGCATGACACCTGACATGCAAATGGAGCCAGCCATAACAATCGACACCCATGAGTACGTCTATATAATAAGAAACTATCTCCCACGAATCAAGAAATAGAAAACTCCAACCTAAACTAGTTAGAAAGTTAAGGATATTGTGTAAGAGAAATTAGTTAGAGAAGATGGATAAGAAGAAAAGGAATGGTGCTAATTTCTTTCAAATGCTTCTTATCACTACCCCAAATACACCATGAAAGATTACTATACCATGCCCGAATGGCAGCTTGACAGGCCTGTACACAATGACTTGGCTTACAAACGAGAGTTTGTAATGGGAGTATTTCTGTGGCCTAACTTTCAGTAAGAACAGAAGCCTTCTCCTTGACATGGCCCTTTGCGCCTGTCTTCTTGCAAGGAAAAAAAAGAGGTTAAGATGGTTGAATTGTCATCTTGAGTAATAGGCTTTTGATATGCATGAGTACATATTTACAATGGTATAAGTCAGGTAATAATCTAATATACCTAAACTTGATAGAATATCACTACACCATTAAACAGTTTTACTGATGGACCAACTCCGTCGGTATAATAGTCGTCGGTAAATTCTCTTTCCGTCGCAAATAAAAAAACAATCCACCAACGGAACACCGACGGTCTTACAGACGGATACGCGCGCCAAAAAAATTTTTCCTGCGGGAACATTACCGACGGACTAAATCCGTCTGAATTTTCAACGGTAAGTATCGACGGATAATCCGTCGGTAATTATGGCATCGGTTGTAATTGTGTGGCAACTCTCTATGAAATACCGACGGATATTATCCGTTGGTAAAGCCGTCTGTATGTTATCACCGACAGATAATAGCCATCGGTAATTATGGCATGGCTGGTAATTGTTTGGCAACTCTCTGTGAAAGACCGATGGAATTAGTCTGTCGGAAAAGCCGTCGGTATATATTTAAAATATATATATATATATATATATATATAATTTATTAATAGTAAAACTCTAATAAACAAATAAAATTGGATTAAACATTAAAAATATAAAAATAATGTCAAATAATATTCATCCAAATATTCATTCCAAATTTAATGTGTTTAAAAAACAAAATTAAACTAGGATAGTGGCAGAGCTGGAGGAGGAGGAGGCTAGTTGTTCCCAGGACCGTACGGTCAAAAAGACCCTGCACAAGTATCATCACCAATCTTTGATCTCATCTTCATGACTATATGATGGAGCTCATTATAATTCGTCGAGAGTTATTGATATTGTTGTTTCAAGGCAACAAGCTCCTCAGACTGGGTGCTCGATACTATGGAAAGCTCCCAACGGTTGAGACACTACGAGCCAAACGCAAGTTTTCAGCCGTAGTGTTAGAGAGCCCGTAGACCCGATTTTTATCGGGTCCACCAGACAATCTCACCTCCATCCACAAATCTGGATCGAAATCTAGATGGGTCGAAGGATTGTCCCCATATCTCTCCCTTAACCGGCTATTATAGGTCTCCTGAAAATTTTAAAAAAAAAATCATCATATGCAATTCAAGATGCAATTCAAGAAAATAATAACTTACAAAATAAAATGAATGAACGAACATACCACAAAGTATTGAGCACGGTTATAGGATGCACTAACTGAGATTATAAATTAGTTATTTTTTTAGAGATATTTATTGGAGCAAGTTACATGCCCACCACATGGAACAACTTAAAACAAGCATTATTGAGACAATCCATAAACTTGAAATAATCTTTCCTCTATCCCTCTTCAATTCAATAGAGTATATGTCTATATATTTAGTGTATAAGGTAAAAGTTGGAGAGCTTGTGCAGTATACATGAATGTATCTATTCAAGAGGTTATGGATTACATGTATCACAAGTAACTATCAATTATATTTTTGTAAATATAATGTAGTTATTCATATGTAATTACTTTCTTGTAGATACATGATCAAAGTTAAAAAAAAAAAAAGAAGGTAAAAATCAAAGTGCACGGTGAGGCTTATATTGTTAAAAAGATTTTAGTATTTACTTAGTATTATTTTAAGTCTCATTTGAGAACAATGATCAACCACGTTCCAAGACACTATGATGATGGTAAACTATCTTCAAGTGGGAATTTATCAATATCTTACCATCTTGGGTGACCATTATCAAAGAATGTCATGAGAAAAAGATATTTGATAGACATCGAATTTAGACAAGCAAATAATTATATTTTATTCAACTGCAATAAATTGAGACATTTTGTTTGGTAAGTCAAGTTTACAGTTATATAGTTTTAAACCATTTTCCCTTATATTCTCATATAGACTCAATTCATTAATTTTTTTAGGCAACATCATTAATTATTGTTATCCTAAAATCCAAATTCAACTGAAGCTCAAATTGTTTAATTACAAGATGAATAATTTGCTACGTGGTTTAAAACATATGTAAGTATTTAATAATTCATAACTCTTAAGAAAAGATTTGCTTATGTTTTGACTTGGACCGTTAACGGTCGTTAATTAATTTTAACCAGGTTTTCAACATAGAAGATAATGTTGGTAGACAAAAGTTTCTATCTTTAGGTCCTAAGAGAAAGATCTGGTGTTATAATAGGTATTTCATCAATGAATATGTTTTTCATACCAAAGACTATGTTGAGGGTAGAAAGATATATAATTGTGAGGGTTTGTGTAAAGAGTTCAACTACCAATGAATTTGAAGTTGATTATTATGGCACGTTACTAAAGGTTATTGAATTGCAATATCATAGCGAACAAGATACATTGGTTTTATTCAAATATTATTGGTATGGTACCGATAGAGAAATTAGAGTAAATCTTCATCATGGTATAGTCAAAGTAAATAAAATAGATCAACTTCACAACGTCAATGATGTTTTTGTTTTTGCTAAATAATGTCAACAAATTTATTATATATACACTGCTTTCTTTAGAAAGAATCATGGTAGAGTTGATTGGTTATCCATTAAGAACACCAAACATAAGAGTTATATCAAAGTTAAAGTTGTTGAAGATGATAATAATGAAGTATTTAGGTGAGATGATGTATTCCAAATGGATAAGTTAGTTTCCATGTTGAATTGCTCCATCTACTAAGGTAAAAAATACAAATTTTTTAGTCACTGAGAATACTTATATGGATATTGATTTGATTTGATTTGATTTGATTTGATTTGATATTGATGAGTTAAATGATATATTGAGTACCAGTGGACTTACTGGAGTAAATAAAGATGAAGAAATCGACCAACTTGAATTTGATGATGAAAATGAAGTTGAAGATTCTAATTAAAGGGTATTGCATTGATTTAGATGTAAAACAATCATTGTGTAGAAAAAATATATATACTAACTTTGTAATGCATTATATTTTTTATATTTGTTGTGTTTGTGGGTTTAAAGTTACCAATTGTTGGTTTTAAAGTGTTCGATGTTATTGTTGTTATGTATTTAGGTTGGCTAGGGGATCATATCAAGCTAAAAATATTATTACAAATAGCAATGGAATAATTGATGGAAGTGCATTTTCATTAGATACTTCTAGAAGGTTTGAGAAATGGTGACGGAAACACCAATGGATGTGCATTTTCCTTGGAATATTCCAGTAGGTATGAGAAATGGTGATGGGATCACCGATGAACTAGATGTCATCGGCAAAGTCCAATAGGTCGCAGAAATATGACAGAATTGTTGAAAAAATAAAAAAAATATTTTAAAAAACTAATTAAATATCCATTGGTGATTCTGTCAGCATATGTTGACATGTTAATATACTGATGGAATTTCTTATGGAATTTTTGTCGATGATTTTATATTTTAACCTGATCCTTTTTTCTTTCCTTTTAATCTCTGTTGCAAGCTTAAAAAGAAACTCCCCCCCTCTCTCTGTCACCACCCCTCTTCTTTCTCTCACCATCCTCAGTCACTCACTGTTATCTCTCTCTCTCTCTCTCTCTCTCTCTCTCTCCATCCTAGGCCCACTCGCTGCCAAACCCCTCTCTCTCTTAATCTTTTTAAGGTAAGTCTCCTCTAAAGTCCTTATAGTTGCCAAAAAAATATTATTATAGTGTGATTATGATTTTAATTTTGTGTTGTGCATTACATTATTTGTAATTGTTGTTGTTGTTGTTGTTGTTGTGTGCATTTTTCCAACAAATTTTTAAATTTATTATTGTAATTATTATTGTTATTGACAATTGTGTTGTGCATAAACATTTAAAAATACATAAACATTTAAATAAAATGTAGACTCACTTTATGTGAATATGTTTTGCAGGTTTATAAATGTTGAAACTGCATGTTTTATTGCAAGTGTGATGAAATCATCTTTAAAAAAATCATTGTTTCAATGGAGTCAGCTTTAAGATCGTTTTGAATGGATGACTATGGTAAATGCTTGATGGGGATGGTTTAAGGTAAGATAATATATTTATTTTTTAAGTTAGTATATAATTTCTTCCTAGCATTTTTAACATATTTTATGTCATGTATGAAATTAATTAGAAAATTATGATATTGTTATGGAATTATTATAATTTTTTTAAGATTGTGTTGTATAATCATTGTGTGGATAAAACAAAAAAATGATTGGTGGTACACCTGAAGCTACCTGTTTTATGATGAATGGTGGTGTTGATTACATGTAGAAAGCTAACAGGATTAAATTTTAGATAGGGTCCCTTATAGGAGAAACTTTGCAGAAATTTTGTTAATATTATATAAACTCATCTATGTTGAATTTCACATTTATATTTATGAACTTATTTATGAAAAAGAATTGTGTGTCTTATGATCTAAGTGGAAAATGTCCTAACAATAATGTACGAATTGACAATGCAGACAAAATTTTATTGGGGAAGGAAAAACAAGAGTGTGGCTAGGAGAGTGTGGGAAAACCACAGCACAATTAGGTAAGTATCAAACATTTAACAAATTTTATATTTAGAAATTTTAATCTAAAATTTTCAAAATCTCATGTATATTTAACAAATGTTTTTGTACTAGGTTATGTTATTTATGGTATGAGCCCACAAATATATAAAAAATAAGCTAGCTCTCATGATGTCGAGGTATGGAAGAAGTATAGACCGAGTCATATCATAGAGGATAATTAGGAGAAGTTTAAGAGTTTGTGGCATTAAAAGAACTTAAAAAGCAATCGTGGTCGGAGTCGTAGAAATGAAACTAAAAAACATATAGTTTGATGAGTATGTACATCGATGGATCGCTCCTATTTGTTAACTATGCAAAAGCCTGGTAAAATTTTGAGACTATTTTATCTTATTTTCAAGATTAAGTTTATTTTTTATTTTTTTTTACAATGTATTTATTTTGCAGGAATAACAACTTAGGTGTAAGCCTTCACCGATGGAGTTATATAAGGAAACTGATATAAGAAATGTGGATAGGGGAAAAGGGGTGATGAAGTTTCTATATAGCGGAACTGAGATGTTCGTTGTAAGTTTTTTTATAATTCTTTTAATTATAATTTACCCTTTTTATTTTGTTTTGTGGAAAAAATATAACGTCGTAATGTTTAAAAAATATGGAGAAGACGCTTTCACTCATCCTCCTTATGATCCTTAGTTATGATTGGAAGCTAGAGTAGCTGATGGACCCGATATAAATTGGGTTTATAGGATGCTTATGGCATCGGCAAATAAATGAATTTGGGTTGTCTTGCTTTAACTCTAGAAACACAACAGTCTAGCCCAAGCCAATCAATTATGGAATTTGAGTCGAAGATCCTAGAACAAGTCGAGTAGCGAGTGGTCAAATTAGAAGAATAAATGAAATCAATATTAGAAGAAGAAATTAGATAGAATTGGGAGAAAATGATGGAATATATGTCTTTACATTATCCTCCTCATTATGGTACTTTTGGCTTACGATTTTCCCACCTCCACCTCCACATTCATATGTTTAGCGATGTATTTATTGTTGTAAGATTAATATTATTAATGAATATTGGATTAATAAAATTTTAATTTTCAATAAATTGATAGTTTTTTGTTTGGTTTTATTGTGATTTTTTGTTGTTTTTTTTTATTTAATACCTATAGAAATAAAAAAAAAATTGTAATTTTTTTATGGAATCATCAACGGACAAAAAATATTTGTCAGTGATTTCATAAAAAAAAGGATGTTATTTAATTGAAAAGTTATAAAATAGTTAAGAAGTTTTAGACTCTTTAATGGATTTAGTGATGGAGTTAGTGATGACAAAATAGTTGCCAATTTGGTTGGCCAATCCGTTGATAATTCACTGACAGCATAGCAATGAAATGGCCTACAGAATCTTTTTAGTGCATTTTATTTATTTGGTGTCAATATTATGTTAGCGATTATACCGATAATTTGAAACACTGATAGAATTATTGATGGATAACAATTCCCTTACAAAACTTTGATCGACAATGTGTGTCCATCAGTAACATCGCCAGCTATTTACATCACTAACATAATTGTGTTTACTTGCCAATTAAAAATCCCATCGATGCTTTTCAATTGTCTGATGGTGGATATTAATACCTATACCCGGTCCATATAGACCAAACCAATCATTTTAAAATGGCCCATTACCTCAACCCATTTTGATCTACTTAAACCCTCTTGTTGTAGAGTCATGTTTTTTTGGCTTTAAGGGTACATGTTATACAATATACTAAAAGAATAAGTTTTCCATATGGTACTTTATTGTTTATATGAAAAGTGAAGCATCTCATTTTTTTTTTTTAGCTTTTGTCTTTCGCATCCTCCTATGGCCTAAGAAAATAACATTTTCAGATTGTATTTCATTGTTCATATAAACGTTGAAGCATCTCGACTTTTTACTTCATTTTTGAACCTTTTTTCTTTGAATTACATTCTTTTATGGTCTACTTACATAAAATTAGGTTTGAAACCAGGTTTAAAATTAAGGTAAACAAACCAAATTAAAAGATAGAGGATTGAAACATAAAACACGAAAAAACAATATATCTAGTCCTAAATTCTCGACAATTTTCAATTTGGTCTAAAAATTTATTTTTTTCATTTTTAATCCTTTGCTTTGAGAGATGAGAGAAAGTTACCTGAAAACGATAAGGAAAGAAAAACCAATGGTTAGATAACCTTTCGACGAAGAAACACATTGTTCTTAATGTCGAGTTTCATTTAACAATAGGATTTTTATGGTGGTGATGTTTTTCTTCAACTCTTGATGTTTATAGATTTTTCATTGGGTTAATTTTTTTTGTGATTTTACGGTATTTTAGGGTTCTTAGGTGATTTTAAAATGTTTTAAGGTGTTCTTAGGTGAAATGGAATTTAAAAATAGATTTACAACCCAAAAAATTGTTCCCATAGTTTTTTCTAGTCACTATAGTGGTGGCCAAAATCTAGATTGTAACCCAGTAGATGATGTGTCATTTGCCACAGTAGGCAACACATCATCTTGTACTTTTGAAAAAAATAATAAGGGGCAAACAAGTCAATAACCTCTTAAAAGGAAAAAAAAATATGGTCCAGGCATGCAGACTTGTTGTAGGCGCAAGTGCCTAGGCTTTTTTATGGCCCAACAACGTTGTGTCACCTAGGCCTGCGTGCTTAGCCTGTCCTTTTTTTCTTCTTTTTTTTTTTTTGTTCATTTTCATCCTTCAATTTTGGTTTTTGTTGGATTTTTTTGTTTGTTTTTTATTTTATTTTTTAATGTTTGGTTGATTTTGAATTGTTCTTCATATTTTATTATCATATAATTAAATAAAAAAATATTATTGAACTTAATAAAATCCATGAACCGAGTTATAAGTTTGGCATGTTGACCCATGTCAATTCAATATATCTTCATCTTAATGTTTAAAATGATGCCATTTTTAAGATATTTTTTAAGTCAAACTATAGTTTTATTGATCTCCAAATTGCATTCGGACCCATGCACATGAAATTTATTTCTTTTTTGGTCATTTGTTTTATTCTTTGAATTTTTATTTTTATTTTTTGTCTATAGAACCGTGAATTCATCTTGATCACGTTGAGACAACTCTCATATGATTTAATATGACCCTCAGGCTAAGTAAGGAGTCGAGTCAAAAAATTTCAAGTCTAATCCATTAGACTGGGTTTAATAATAATGCTAAAAGTTCCTCGCCACTTAAACATTTTTTGTTTACTTTCAAAAAAAAAATTCACCCAGGCTCGCAATGTAGCATTGTCGGTCATTTAGTTTCCTTGTATAATGTTTGGAGGCTCCACATACTATCTTCTAATTTTTGAATCCTAGAAAAGCTTATAAGATATTTCTTGTGAATACTTAGTTGAGATGTGGATGTTATGCTTAGAATCTTATCAGGGAGGGACAAGTTTTAATAAGTCATGAAAGGTTATTTGAGAATACCTTTCTAATTAAAAAAAACACTTATAAAAAAACAAAAATATTGAGTATTGTGCGGAAAGTCATCAAATAAAAAGAAAAAAATTAAAAATTAAAATTAAAAAATTCTATTTCCCATTTAAGAATTAGGTTCCTACATATATTTCCATATTAGTTTATAAATAACAACTTGAATGAATTTTAAGGATATGGAATATCAGTTTGATGTTCTAAAATTTTCAAGAACTTTTTTTAGCTATTTTGAGTGGTTTTTGTACAACTATTAATAGTGGGGAAGATTGTTCTCTTGTACCAATGCAATATTAGTGGTTGTGAAAAATGAGAATCACACATTGTTTTAGACTTAAAAATGGCTAGGAGATTCTACTCTCATGCTTAGATTTCCTAGTCTTTATGTAGTTTGAGGAAATTCAAACGCTAAGATTTTAGAGATAAGAACCTGAAATGGCAACAGTTGGGAAGAGGAATTATTATCAGAGGAATGGCAACAAGTTATGGGTTCTTATCATGGAGAAAAAGATTTTGGGAGTGGAAAAGGGTAAAGGAAGAGGAATTATTATCAGAGGCCTCTTTAAGCCAAAATGTTATTGATATGAAGATATGGAGACCAAGCCCCCGAATCTTGGGAAAGCTCGAGGCGAATTAGAAAAACTACTTTTCAAATTTTTTTGTATTTATTTGCTATTAGAAAAGTTGATCAATAAAAAACACTTTCCAGTTAAAGAAAAATTTGACTTGGTTTCCAGGAAAGTGTTTTCCAGGAAAATTTGAACGGAAAACACTTTCCGGAAGTTGTGAAAAATTTAGAAATGTCATATTATTTGCTGATTATATCAAATTTGATCCTCAAACTTTTAATTGCTATATATATTTTGTTTTGAATATTTATTTTTTAATTTCATCTCTTAAAATTTAATTTTTATATTAACTTTGGTCCTTATTTTTATAATTGTTATTTGCTTTTCCTTTATCATTTTTTTATTGAAATTTTTTATCTATCAAATTTGGTCCTCATTCTTTTGATTGTTACTTATTTTATTTGAAATAATTTATGAAATGTTAATTATTATTATTTTGATTTCTTCATCCTTGATTTTTTTTATTTTTTAGATTTGATCTCTATTATTTTGATTATTATTTATTTTATTTGAGATAATTTATGAAATTATATTTTTTTTTCAATTTCATTATCATTCAACTTTTTAATTTGTAAGATTTGTTCCTTATTATTTTAATAAACTTGAAAAAAATAAAACATTAATAAGTTATTTTCCAGCTCATTTTCCATGACATAACCAAACACTGGAAAGTGTTTTCCAATTTATTTTCCATTACACTACCAAACATCAGAAAATAATTCATTTTTCCGGAATTCACTTTCCAAAAAGAAACTACTTTCCAACAAACAAACGGGGCCTTGGGTAAAGATAGTTTCTGAAGAAACAACTGAGTTTCTCGTTGTTTACAGGGGTGATAATTTTTTATTCGATTCAGTTTTTATTAAAAAATGATAACCAAACCGAAATTAAAAAAAAAATCAAATCGAAACCGGTTCAAACTGACCGGTTTCGGTTCGGTTTTTTAGGACAAAAACCGGTTTAAACCGGTTTGGCTCGATTTTTTCAGTTTGGCTCTGTTTTGGCTCGGTTTTTTTTCAATTTGGCTTGGGTTTTTTTCGGTTTCGGTTCGGTTTTTTCGGTTTTAAACTTATAAAACCGAAATCGAACCAAACCGGCTGGTTTTTTAAAATTTTAATCGGTTTTTTTTCACGGTTCAGTTTTTTTTTATTTTTTTTTAATTTTCTCAGTTTTTTAATTTTTTTACCCATCCTAGTTGTTTACCAAGAAAAACTAATTAATGGGTAAAGATAGTTGCTTTGCAAGACTAAGCAGAGAGAGAATGCAAAGAAAGAGGTGATGGCAATTCTTTGTCAGAGGCTACTAAATGTTAAATGTTAAGGTAATAACATGGGATCCAACACATTGAAGGACATATGGTGAAGATCAAGTGGGTTACACGTCTTTTAGCTTTGAATGTCTCAATATTAGATGTAGATTACAAGATAACTTAGATGGGGCCGCTCTTGATCGAACTCCAAGGTTTTGATAGAAGAGAAAATAATGTTGATAGATAAGAAAAGTATAATTTGATCTCAGTGGCACTGATAAGAGATAAGAGGTGTTTATAGTAATTGAGGTGATTGAAAACCAAGAAGTAAGTTATTTATCAACAAATATTCTTCTTATGGCTAGATTCAATACCTGGCCCTGCAAAAAAAAACAAAAAAAAATTCATGTTTTCCCTTTCGAGAAGGGAGGGTCATCATGCCCCTTATACCTTAGCGACATTCGTGCTACAATGGCTAGGACAAAGAGTCATGATCCCATAAGGATAAGCTAACTCCAGAAACTCGTTTTTAGTTTGGATTACAGGTTGCAACTCGCCTACATGAAGCTAAAATCACTGGTAATCAATGGTCAGCCATATGGTGGTGAATTCATTCGTGGGCCTTGTACACATTGCCTGTCACACTATAGGAGCTGGCCATGACCGAAGTCATTACCTTAACTACAAAGAAGGATGCCGAAGGCAGGGCTAGTGATTGGAGTAAAGTTGTAACAAGGTCCCTGACTCACCCTCCATGGACGAACCTTGTAGAGGAACCCTTAGGTTCTCGAGGCATTGGATTCTCACCAATGTTTGCATTACTCAAGCTAACATTGCAGCTTGGAGAGAGGTCTTTCATATCTTTCGAGATTTACCCAACAAAATTGGTTTCAAAAAGCCTAAATAAATGATTTTATTAGCCCTTATAAAAAGAAATTTGATTCTTAAAAATCCCTTGCATGCTCATGTCACATCGAGGCACTGCAGTTGAAAAAATTACAAAATTT
>Ga0307507_10010904_pt1 | contig 11594 bp, 6 predicted proteins | sample 7_EM_MG_FD_207223 | JGI IMG/M metagenome (GOLD analysis project Ga0307507, IMG submission 207223) | Populus trichocarpa ectomycorrhiza microbial communities from riparian zone in the Pacific Northwest, United States - 7_EM | ecosystem: Host-associated > Plants > Roots > Unclassified | place...
CCATGTGGTTCTCTGGTATGTGTTATCATCCTTCTTCCTGCAATCAAGAAGCCAAAGATAGAAATGAACAGGTCCTCTTAAGCACATTCTGATAATAAAAGGAACGTATAACATTCTGATTAGGTGGTTTCTTCAGGCATGTAAGAGGACTAACTACATGTTAATGAAAGCAAAACAGCATTGAGATTGCAGAATTGCACCTGGTAACCTGAGCATAGAACCAATCTTTTCTGTAATCACTAACTCCAACGGTGTACACCAGGTCTCCATCAGGATATAATTCGGCATATCTTTCCCACAGTCCGTACTGCCTAAACCTGAAAATTATACAAGTATTCAATCGATGTTCATATGATGACATGATGGAGCTGAAATTTCTGCTCTAGGCGCGTGCACAAGGAAGATGGAAAAAGGTTGTTGCAAAAATAAGCCTCATCAGGACAGATTGCTTTTCACAAACTAGCATGACTAACCTGTCAGGATGATTAACATAGAGTTTATTGATGTACTTAGGATTAGGATCAGGAACATAAAACTCCTCTGCCGAACGATCAGGGATGCCTATTTCCCACAATGTTGGCCCATCTCTTGGAGGCTCGTACACGAGATCACCCATCTCAATGTCACAACCTGTGTTCCAGGATTTTTAAGATAAAAATGTTTTATAGTGGTAGAATAAATCCCAAAGAAATTAATACAGAATCAAATCAATGGAGTTATACCTGATGTAATAGTAATGGAAACATCGTATCGATAATCGCCAATAACGCCAGGAACCCATGCGTAAAGGTTATAGTCACCAGTGCGTACATTATTGATGGAAAAATAGCCGCCCTCATCTGCTCTATTCCAGAATTGGTAATCCTGATAGAAAATAGCAGGTAACATTATTATCTTCCAGAGTCTGCCAGGAAAAAAAAATTCCCATAAAATGGCTTCTGTTAAGATCGACAGAGCATTGGTTCTCTTTATTCTTTTGGTGGATTCTTACAGTGCTTCTTTGTTATGTCGCGGAAATGGTTAAGAATAGACAAGATAACAAAAAATCAGAGTCACACCTTGCATTCTCTTTGCCACGATCCGACATCTCCTGGTAGTGCTAGTCCAACATAAGCTCCATTTGCTGGTGTATAATCATCGCTTACAAACCTAGACATTGAACAAGACAGCCATTAAAAGAAAGTATTGCAGATAAACCAGTTTGATCGTCTCTGCACCCCTACCTGTCTCGCACTAATAGTCTGCCACTAACATTCCCCCGTTGATCCGATTTTTGGTAATCCTCCGAAGCTGGAAATCCATAAGGCCAGCTTTGGACTTCAATCAACATCTAATAACCACATATATCAATCTTTATCAGTTCTAACTTATTAAAGATGAATTTGCTTGAACTATTGGTATAGTTTAAGAGTTAATCTCAAAATAACCTGCAATTTAGCGTCCTCCCAAAGCGAAAGAGGGTCATCTCCATCCATCACAGAATTAAAATACATAAACACGGGTCCAAAAACTTTCTTCCATGCCTCACCAGCTCCAATTTTCGGCACCAAATCTTCTCCCGAATAATGAGCACTGAGAAACATCTGGTCATGACATTTGGATCCAATAAAAGCAATTTGTCATAGACTATCATTGCAATAAAATGCTGTTAAAAATGAAGAGGCTAATAATCTACATAGCTTACCACAAGGGTGGTTGGTCCAACATGAGAGGTTAAGTTCTGTTTAACTGGTCCACCAGATCGAAACTCATCGCTTGGTGTAATTTGCCAGAACCCTACTGCGGGGTCCATACATATCCACCCGTGTACCTTGTTGTCTTTATTTTCAATTGAGTATTGGTACTTATCATCCACCTATACATTTTATAATGGAAGAAATCAAAATCCTGTAAAAATTAGAGAGAGAGAGAGAGAGAAGCGCATACCTCTCCTTTGAAGTCTGGCTCGACAGGATTGACAAGCTGAACTGCCTCAGGATAGGCCAAGGGTTGGCCTCTTGGTGGCAATCTGTCATCAGGTAATGGCATGTATCTTTGTCTATTGTCTGCCGCGATCATGTAGTGAAACCTATCCACTCAAACCCTCCCCATTAGAAACTGTCATTACTCCGTGTTTTTAACATTCCATTTCTTATTATTCTCTCAAGTTTCATGTGAAAAAAATAGGCACCGCAAGGCAAAAAAAAAAAAGGAGTAAAATCGGTACTTGTCTTTTCTGAGCTTGAACGCAATCCTAGTTTCGCCAAGGTTAAAACCAGGCCATTCTTTCAAGTGCTCATAGATGGCGTAAGAGTAGAATCCTGAGGAACCACGAAGCATTACAAACCTATAATAGAATTATATTAGGTTTGTCATCATGTTTCTCCTTTTTCAAAGGAAAGCATTGGAATAAATAAGGAATTACCTTTTATCTATGTTCAGGGGAACGAGTTTGCCCTCCTGTGAGGAATCCCATGTTCTTGTGAATGAGACCTCCACTTGTTCTTCGGTTTCTACAATAACCTTAAAACTTCTTCCTTTAATCCTGTACAGTAATTAGACCTTCACTGAACTCCGGCTTAAGAAAGAAAGGAATGAGCAATCTCTTCTATTGACAAAATTTTAGTTTAAAATTAAGGACCGACTAACTGTTATATTAGTTATGGATCATTAAATTAATATATATTCAGGTGTTCATAATAAATTGCACAGATTGTGCCAATCACCATACATGATAACAAGCAAGTATTCGATCAATCTTTGGTTAATAATAAAAATCCGAATTTAATGGCATGAGGCTAGCTATTAACAATTCATTAAGAGTTAATTAATTATAAGCCTGTTAGAGAGGGCAAAAAAAGAGAGCATACACATCGAAAATTCCTGTAGTTCCTGCTGTATTCCATACGAGGTCCCAGTACCTGCATATCAATCCAAAACGCAGAATTAGAAACATGCATGGTCAATTTAGGTAACCTGTTTTCTATGCGTGTGCCTCGTTGATTTAGCATTCTGCAATCACCAATAGTTTTAGCTCTTCAACTTGTCCCTCGTAAGAAACAAACAAAAAAAAAAGAACAGAAATAAACAAAAAGTATTGTACCCTCTATTAGATTCATCATTTTGAACTTCAAGTAAATTGTCGATGCCACTATATCGTATACCAGTGACAATTCCATCTGGGTTTGACAAAGTGACTTGCAGTATGCCATTATCCATCACCACCTACGTACATGCATCATGAAAGCTAAACTTCAACAAGAGAACGACAAAAACCTGAAAATCCTTTGCCTAGCATTCTAGCATTTAAGAGAAAAACAAGAAAGAAACCAGAAAAGACATTAATGGGGAAACCAAATTTAATTTACATGACGATCTTGAACAAGGAGTTGCACCCCTAAATGCGGCATGCTAAGGCTCTTGATATAGACCCCGGAAACAATTGAAGTTCGGATGATTCAAATTAGGCTGCAAGCTGATGCTTATCAATAGTAATACTGAGTAGAAATTTGAATGGAGGAAGTCCAAATATATATGAACGACATTGCAAGAATCTATTGACCTTAGGCTTCCTTAAAATGCATTCTGTTTATCACTTTCGTCTTTTTAAATCTCTTAACTTAGTCGCCACTCGCCACAGTTTGGTGCATTAGATAAAGGCGTGCAAGAATCGCTATATATATGTGGAGCAGAGCAACTGTGTGAGTTACAGAATTAAAATTTAATAAATTAAAAGTCTCACTGATCTAATAGTCTATACTCTATATGCATGTATATTCTTAAAAAGACATTTTATTACTCAAAACACACAAACGATTAACGTAGAAACAATTCTAGTTTTACACAATTAAGACCTCTAACCCTCAGAATATTCGGTACTAATCTCTGTTAAAACATGTAGAACTCTGTTGGTGGGACGGCGTTTTAAATCTCCTTATGTGTATTATTTAAAGGATGATAACAGTACTGGGTGATTAACTTATCGCCGAGTTTTTCTTATTTATTTATTATGTTTGAGGTCGGTGTTTTAACTTCTATTTATTATTTCTTTTTATGCAGAAAACTTGACCTCCACATCAAGAAACGGAAACATAGAAGTGAAATATAGCACGCATTGATTCTTATCTCGTTCGGCACGAGAGATTATACCTTGATTGGTCTGGAGTGCCTGTTCGACTAAGCTTAGCTTAAATGTTTAATTCTGTTGGATGCATTTGGTGAGCAGATAGGATGGATCGATATAGAATCAATCGGCCCAAGTTTGTCCTACTTCGAGAGGTGGGACATAATTCTTAACGTAGAGTAGGATTTTTCACCCAGTTTCTGTAATCATAAAAAATAAAAGGTTTTTTTTATATGGATAAATATTAGTTATTGAGTTAGGTGTAGTCCGTCCATGAAAAATAAATATCATTTAAATATTTAAAGGAATTATTAAAAGAATAATCGTTTTTTTCTATTTGTATATATAAAGACATAACTAATGTGAAGATGCATGAAAGAAAATAATTTTTTTTTTATTATTTCTAACTCTCAAAAGTAACCAATTCCGAGAAAGTATACATTGCGAAAAAGAATAGATGATTGGTCGATTTGTTCACGTACATAGCTGGACGGCAGGCATGAATATCTATATATTTCATCCTTTGATCTAAATTGTTGAGCCTTTACATCTACATGTAATTGGACGGTGTGATGGGACTGAAGAACCACTGGTTTGTCTTTTTAGAAAGTGGACATTAAACGAGATAGAACAAATATTAGTTAGCCAATTGATATGATTTCAATAAGTAAGTTTGCTTCTTGATTTTTACTTGAAAGGTACTCTGCTCGACACAATTTGGTATTAGCTTTATTCATGGGAGTGTTGTTATCGTCCATTCAATGAAACACGAAAAATAGCACTTTATATTCATCATGCATTAAAATAACAAGGACAATAATATATATATATATATATATATATATATAATTAATTAATTCAACAAACATAATTTCAATTCAAATTCAAAAATAAACTAACTTAAAATTATGCAAATTTCAAACACAAATAAAAAAATAAGAGTTGAACCGATTTGACACTATCGACTTAACGAGTCTAAAGATAACCTGGACGACTGGTAAAAATATTGTTTAACTTAAAAAATATTGAGACGATAATATATTGAGTCGATCCAGATCAACCTGGGTTAACCTTTTAAATCTGTAACCCCATATAAAATAAATCAAAAAATAATTATAAAGCTTAATTACTAATAAAATTATTATTGAATGATAAAATTTTAAAAAAAAATCAATCAAAATAAAGGATATAAAAAAATAATTGTTCTGAATAAAATTAGACTTTTCTAAACTCTAATTGTTTTATAACTTGAGATATAACAAAATATAAAGAAATTTCTTGTAAAATTTAGATTCATCAAACAATCAGATTAAAAGATATTTTATAACATGGATAAAAATTTTAGAGCGTTAGCTCAATCAAAGATTAAGTTAAAATTAGAAAGAGACAACCTAGATAGTATTTAAAAAAAACAATATTATTTGACGAAATAAAATTACCAGAATAGAACCAGAACATTCCAACCAGAATTACGACTGAATTTATGAAACGGGCTGAGATTACAAGCAAGATAAAATATATTCTAGTTTATTTTATATTTTAAACTAGTACGAAACATACCCATTATCAAAAGTAACAACCTTGGTCCCAGGCACGAGGGCCACCATGTGCAAAAGCAACAAGAAATGCGGGTGCCAGCCAGCACCCTTTGTCCTATCTTATTGGGCCTTCCGAACCATCTGGCCCAGGCTTTGTCATTAACATCTGGCTAAATTAACAGCAGCACCCTGTAAAATACATGGGCTTTGAAAGCTCATTATGGTAAGAGGCAAAGGAGAAATGAGGGGGAAACAGTGGTTGTAAATCCATTTACTTCATAATAAACTGCATTTTCCGTGCCCAACCACCATGCTGGACTCTAATTCTTCATGCATATTTCTCCAGTCAAATATCAGGACAAGCGAAGAGAAATTCACAAATGACAGTAAACTGACAACATAAAATGCCTGCCAATAACGAGAATGCAACGTTACTAAAACCCATCATTTACAAAAGTCCAAATGGTGGAGCTCGTTTACAATGAGGATACGTCTTAACATAATCTGTCGATATACCAAGACAATCTCAGTGCGTATAGCATTGCAACAACAGTGTTCTCAGACGATTACAGATACAGATAAAAGGAAATGGTACTACTAAGCTGATTTACACAAGCTCGAATGCAATACTTCTCGGTGCTAATGCACTTGACTATCCTCAGTTTTCTTCTGGAAGAGAAATGATCCTAACAGAACAGCAATGCCAGTTATAGCAATAGTGAATAGAAGTCGTTTCCGTGAAAAGTCCGGTGGCTGCCTTCTCTGGGGACCTTGTGGCTGTCTTCTTTCAGCAGCCCTCACATCCCTTTTAGACAAATTCCATAAGTTAGGAACCATGGAAAAAATATTTAAATCCAGATACTAATATCTTTCCAGTAAATCCAAAAGAAAGTTCAGAAAACATAAAGCAAATATCCAAAAATGCTCATTGGGATTGCACAACTCAAAGTGTCTACAAAAGAGGGCCACAGATGCTGAAGCCGCCTACATATCAATACAGGAAAACCATGAAAAAGGTAGTCATGCCAGTGTCTCTATAAAAGGAGGATATGGATGCTCACCATGGCCTCTAATACAAATCTAGGGATCGCAATGGGTACCCACGGTCAGGTTTCTACTATATCCATACCCTACTACCTATTATCCAATAGGTAAGAAATTTAGATATTTATACCTTATCCATCAGGTTTCGGGTATCCATATAGATATCAATTATCCGAGAACTATTTATTATTCAAAATAAAATAAATCAGTAATTTATATATTTGAGGTATGTATATTTATATTAAATAACAAATTATAAATGTTATACATATATATGTGTATTGTGTCAATATTGGGATATGTATATATTGTATTGTATTAAAAAAATATAAATGTTATAGATATATGTATCTATATGATACAATTATATATATCTTGGGTTAAGTTTGGGTCGGGTTTAACAAAATTCATACCATATTCATTACCTATCATGTAAGGTAAATATCCAAATAAACCCACCCATTCGAGTATGTTCGAATGTTATCTATCAAGTTCGGATGAAATTGTCATCCCTATTCAAATCCATACATGCCAATACTAGGGCCAACTATCCAGAAATAAGCTAGATACTTTAGGGGACTGCTACCAATGAAACATTGAAGTCAAGAGAACCATCTTTTCACAGATTAATGCATGCAAATATAATGCTGCAATTGGATGAGGATATTAATAAGGAAATAGGAAAGAGGCTGTTTGATATCCGTCATCTCAGATGCATGCATCTCTACTGCAATAGGTTTAATCATCACTCTCAATGCTTTGCAAATTTTTACATTTTCCACATCCACTGTCTCAGATTGTGTTCTGTAATACCACCACTATGCTTCATATGATATATCAATCACATCAAAATCATTTGTGCACAACACACTATGTGATGAATATCTCATAAATGAGAACATCAATTTCTAACACTTGGAACTAGAAAATCAGGAAAGGCAATATAATAGCATTTTCATTCAAAAATTGCAGGCAAGGGGTATATAGTATATCTACCTGGAAGACTCTACAGTAGTATCTGGTAAGCCAGTGCATCTAGACTCATGATTATATCTTTCTCGCAGTCTAATGTATTTATTACACATGTGACAGAGTTCTGTCCGATTCCCACATACCTCCTAAAATTAAGAGAAAAGCAGGTGTATATATTAGATTATGCTAAAGCAGGCAGCAGAAACAGATGTTGAAATTTCTAAATCATTGTGAGGTCCCTACCTGATGCTCAGCTAGATCAACTGCTGGCAATGGAAACTCACAGAACTCACATGTGACAATCCTTTGGGGACAATTTTCACCTTTATGGACAGCTAGAATTTCACGTTCCATTGTCTCACTGCAGAGTGAACAGGCTACCTGCTCGATATATAAGTCAATAATATAGAAAGCATCAACAAATATTTTAATTACTAAGGTTGACATAAAACAAGTACAGACAGACAATCAATCCTCTCAAAAAGCAAACAGTAGGAACACCAAAACTGGATATCTTGGTCTTCAGCACCCACGGCCAATAAAAGAAATATTCCTACTATGTACATATGTAACTATTTTGCTTCAAATTGTAGGTCCAAGAAATAGCAAATTTATGAAAATACACATAATTGATAATGCTAGAAGGAATGCATTACCAACCATAAACAGGATACTTTTTTTCTTCAATTACACCCCATCAAACCCCGCTCCCATATTACTTGAACTAATGACCAAGGATCACAATTAATGAAAATGTAAACATGACAGACATGATTTTTTTCCCAGTTAAGTGCCGCGCAGAATTAACTGGAATAAGTTGTCATAGAAGAAATAAATGAAGTTAAGAAGACAATCTCATCTGAAATGAGTAAAAATGATCACTGAACTAAAAAGCTTCTACATTATCTTTCCACTAAAAGCAACCACTTCCAGTAGACCAACATACCGGAGCATGAGTGTTCAAGAAATGTTCCTCAGCATGTTTCTTGGGGACCATATCACCACAGATTTTACATTTTTTGAGATTTCGGAAACAATGTGCATAGTGCAAATCAATGTTTGAGGAAGGAATAGCTCTGTCACTGTAAAAAGAAAAATTAATTGAAAAAGAAATCACTAATTAGCACATCAGTTTTGTTTAAGCATCAGACCACTCACTGTCACCTGAAAAAAGTAGTCCGAGACAAGGAAGAACAGTGCACTTGCATACAACATTCTAGGGAAAAAAACCCAACATATTACCAAGAAAAGCACATCAAATCAAGGATCACAAGGAAATTATCAAGAAAAGCTTGATCCACATATTAATATCAGTAAAATTACAAAAGACTAGTAAATCGAAAGAATCTAACAAAAACAGCGAAGCTACAGATAAAGGGTTATAATGAAGAATAGATTGAACACAATTCAAGACTCCAATGCCTCAAGATACAAGCATTTCAAGGTCAGAGTTGACCACGGTCACGAGAAACACCAATCAAGAAGACAAGCAGATCGAACAAGGATTACACAGAATTTAAATCCCAAATATTTTACGAAAATCAATTGAGGTTTTGATAAACTTAAACATGAGAACTCTACAAAGAAACAAGGCCAATAATTAAGTAACAATTAAAAAAGAGAGGGAGAGAGGCAATCAGAAACTTGATAGTCATAATTACCAGTGACTGCATATGCTAGTTGATTCCTCAGATGCAACTGCCATATTCGAGATACCAAACGACGACGCTTTTTCTTCGATAAGATTCTTAAGGAAAACCAAAATAATTAAGTACACAAATCGAAATCGGATTAGGTTGCATGAAAATAACGATCGACAAACAGACAAAAGGAAGAATTTATTACAACCTGTGATTCTACTCCTGTTTTTGTTCTTAATTACCTTAACCAACTCCTAAGTCTTCTCTGTTCTCTGTTTTATTGTGCTGTAATAATTTGGGATTTTTTAAGAAGAGAGCGATTGACGATTCCTTTGGGTTGGGTGAACAAACTCTTTTATTTTTCGATGGAAAGACTTTTTTTTTTTTTTGGTACCCTTTTGAGTCCACATTTTGCCATACCAAACAAATATGCTTTTTTCTAGTATCCACGCGCTGTCCACTTGCGTGTTTTACAAGCTCCTATCTCTTTAGTTGAGTCTCTACCTGGCTAGGTCCTGGCAAATTAACCTTTTCGGCCCAGACAGAACTCTGGTAGTTTGGGCTACGGTTTCAATTATTAAGGATTGCTGGACTTGCATGGGTTTGATGCTTTGCTTGTACTGTTTGAGAAAATCGAACTCAAAACTTGTTCGAACTTCAAAAATAAAGTCTCTATGAATCTTTTATTTCAATGTAATGTGCATAGTTTGTTTTTAATGGATTTTAAAGATAGGATTATCCTTAATATCTAAAAATAAGGTGTAGTTTAAGGCAGCCCCTTTTTAACCTTCTTTTTGTTTTGTTTTTACCTGTGAGAGGATAGTGTATCCAAATGCTTGAGACAGTGGGTTTGTTTGTGTATTTTTTTTTGTTAGGATAGCAGATATAATAGTATGTTTATTTTTGTGTTTCATAAGTGTTTTAAAAAAATTTTAAAAAAAATTATTTTTTTGCTTCAAAATAATTTTTTTATGATTTTAGAATTTTTTGGATGTACTAATGTCAAAAATAAATTTTAAAAAATAAAAATATCTCAATATATTTTCAAGTAAAATACACTTTACAATACAAAATATGCTTTTAATCATAATAAATTATTAAGTGAATTTAGTGGACTAACCAATTATGAGAGGACAATACTATTATATCCAAAAATAGTAAGAATTAATTGGTTTTCTCTCTCTTTTTAATAATAATAATAATAACAACAACAACATTAACAATTTTTTTTTTATCAGTCTTAAATTAAATTATAAACAACATCTATTAGTTATATATTTGTAAAACTAGTGGTCCTGCCCCTCCATCAAAGCCAGAACCTTGATTTTTATCTTACTAAAATTTCAATGCACAAATTTAATTTGCAATTTAAAACGTTGTAGTGGTATTTTTTTTTAGTTTAATGTGGATGTCCGGGCCAGCTTGCGCGCATCTCGACTAATCCCATGTTGTAGTGGTATTTGATATTGGACTTGGTATAGTTCTATATAGATGGAATTAACATGTATTCTGTTTTTCTTAGATAAATGATAATTACTATTTAAAAAAAGGGTTTATTTTTCAAGAAAAGAAAATATAAATGTAATTTGACATTTTAAATCAGATTATTAATGATTAATTAATTAATTACAAAATCTATTAATTTAGCTTTATATGTGAAAACCATTAAAATATATTAAAAAAAACTATTAACATTTATTATTAAGTTAATTCTTATCATATAACATAGAAAAATATTAACATGTATCATAATTAAAACTCAGTTAAGTATTTATCAGGTTAAATCCCCACTACTCCATTATCTTCAATTTCCATCTTTTATTATAAATAAAAATTTGAGGACTATCAATCATTATCATGGAAGAAAATATAACAAACATGTGGTTTTCATGGTTATAGTCACTCTTCTTTTTTTCGTTCACACACTCCACACACACACACACACACACACACACACACATATATATATAAAAAGGAAATGATGGAGTTCTAAAATGTATTTTCTAAACAGGCAAAGTCAAGTAAGAAATTAAGAGAAATGGATAAATGACAGTTTTTTTAGATCGGAGGGGGTAATATAGACGTTAATGAGACTTATTACTTATAATGTATTTTTTAGAATGGATAAATTGCTCTCATATTCTTGAAAAAAAGACAACATAGCCACTATCTGAGGGGCGTTTTCTAATTTTCATGTTTTTTTATAGTATAATTACCATGTAACTTTTAGGATAAAGTTTTTTTTGTCTGACATTTTAGATTTTTTAAACTTTGGTTTTATTATAGTTATCTCGTGAG
>Ga0307507_10010905_pt1 | contig 11591 bp, 14 predicted proteins | sample 7_EM_MG_FD_207223 | JGI IMG/M metagenome (GOLD analysis project Ga0307507, IMG submission 207223) | Populus trichocarpa ectomycorrhiza microbial communities from riparian zone in the Pacific Northwest, United States - 7_EM | ecosystem: Host-associated > Plants > Roots > Unclassified | place...
CAAAAAAGCGCTTACTCAGGTTTGGGCTCAGAATATTGATGGGGAATTTTTGAAAAGGCAATCGAAGTCCTTCCTTGTCTGAGAGAGTGTGGCTGCTTTTTCAGATGCAAAGGGATTATACACAAAGTATTCATTTTTTTGCTCTCCAATTTCACATGAAGCTTTTCTTTCTTATATTTAGTGAATGCCTACCTAAATTTTCAATTCATTCTACGTTGGAATTGTTCAATTGCTGCTCACCATACTAAACACCCAGCACGGACTTAACCCTTCGGCCATGCGCTTATCCCACCGGCCCAGCACTTACCCTATCCCGTTATCGTTCAGACAAAGAAGATACGCTCTCTGAGAGCGAGTTTCTTTGATGCAGTTCGGCGTGTTGAGCATAGGCGCAGCCTATGCTGTTATCGTTCGACAAACCTCCGGAGACGTGCTTGGGATCGGTGCAGCACCGGAAGGAAGGACACATATGCACGGAGGCTGTAGAGCAGGAAGATGTTTTCTTTGTGACGATTGTTCTTTCCTTTGTTAGCATGATTGTTTTTCTGCGGGAGCAAAGGGGGAACCTGCGTGGAAGAAGGGACACCGGCATGGAAGCGGTGACATGCGTGGAAGGACATGGACCAGTGTGGCGATCGATGGAAGGATGGACTCGGAGGAAGGCAAAGTTGTTTTCCTACTTATACTGTTGTGTTTTCCGTTAGTTAGTTAGTTAATAGGTTATCGAGCATCTTGGTGTTGTTGAGAGAGAAGAGATTTTTCCCCGCTTTCGTGATCTGTCCTTAGTATCGTTCTTGCCTTGGCGTTGTTCCGTTTCACCTTCGATCACTCGCCACCGTACGGTCGTTATTCGCCATAGTGATTTTAAATATTCTAATATTTGTATTTCTTTAGCAGATTCCTTTGTTCCGTAGGCAGCTCTCATCAATTGGCATGGCCCATCTTAAAACCAGAGTTAGCCTCCCGGAATTTGCACGGGCATCCATTGAAAAAGATAAGTTACAAGTTTTGAAAATTGCCAATCCTATACGGCCACAGTCCCCCCTAATATTACACCAGATGTTGTAATATTGAAATATCAGTATCGCAGTTAGAATACCCAGGACCACTATCTTACCAAGCACTAATTTACCTATCCAGAAGGTGGTCGAGTTCTAGTGCTCGGGGAAAAAACGATATTTTTGGTGTAAAAGAGTCAACCAACAATGGCTTTTTTGTTGTTGAAAATGATGCTGCTCCATACTCTCACGATACTTACTTTGTTCAGATAGCTTCCGGGAGCATGCTTGTTTGTCTGGCTTCGGATATGCGCTGAGGATTCGGGTATATAGCTTCGGCTTCGGACGTGCTGTTTGACGTTCAGGAAAGCATTTCCTACGTAGGGATGCAGCTGTCGGAAGGAAGCGAAAAGACTATAAAGCAAGGCGGAAAGGTTGTAAAAGAGTTTTACACCGGAAGGGAACATATGCGGATACTGTAAGCAGTGGTGTTTGTTTTCCTTTAGTTAGCCCAAGAGTGCTCATGGAGGAAGGAGAGGCTCACATGGAGTAGTGTGGTGCCTCATGGATAGATATGAGATTTTTGTCGATATATACTCCTGTCTTTGCCAGTTGGTTAGAGAGGGGCAATCGACCAGACCGTGGAGTTGAGAGAGCATCGTGGATCTTTCGTTGAGCGTGAACCTTTTTCTGTTAGTGAAAAGATTTTCCCCGCACCTTGAGTGTGAGATCGTTTTCGTTGTGAGTTGCTTGGCGTTTCGTTTCATCGCTAGTCACTCGTCATATCGTATCGCCATTACTGTTAAAAATTTATCATTTGTCGGGGCAATGAATGCATGGGAGACTGCTCCGGTACAGTACTGTACTGAGGGAAATGATCGAGAAAAGGAGGGAGAGGACGACGAGCAACATTTAACCTGTGTTCCTAGAGGGACCAGGGACTCGGCAAAAGTCTTTGTGAGACATGTCTCGTATTAGTCACACCCACCAAAGAGAAATAATATCAATAGATGGTGATTATACTTGTAGCACAATAGGCCACATCGCCCAGGTTTCTTGCACCATTTCTACGTTCAACCAACATCTTGGATAAGGTACTGTACCATGGCCCAAACTTCCTATTCGGTCACCGTCGGCGACGGTAATACCCACTGCGGCAACGTAATAGGAAGTTTCAACAACACTTTCCATCGCTCCGACGGGGATGAGCAGGTTATGCGCTGGCTCTCTCCATTGGAGCCAAACAATAGACACCAGACCGTGCGCAACGACCGGTTTGACGGTGTAGTAGATTGGGTTTTGGAAACGCGCGAGTTTCGGGAATGGAGGAGTGGTGAGCATGGAGCCGATGAGGCAGTCTTGTTTTGCTCCGGGAATCCGGGAGTCGGCAAGACATATCTGAGGTGAGAGACGGGTTTCTTTGAAAGAAGCGAAATATCGCTGACTGCCAGGAACACCAGTTCCTTGGTGATCGACAGCCTGTGCGATCAAGCAAAGAAGGAAAACATCGCCGTTGCGGGCTTGTACTGCGATATCGTCTCCCAACAAGAGCAGACCATCACCAACATCATGGGCGCCATCCTCAAGCAGCTGGTAGGCAAAGTTGGTATCCCGAGTTACCTACGCGAGGAATTTGAAGAAGGGAAAACGGAGTTTGGTGGTAGAGGGCTACGGCTGGTGGATCTGATGGGGATGTTGAGGACCGTTATTGCTTCGCTACCCCAGGTTTTCATCTGTGTGGATGCCTTGGACGAATGTTTACCGAAATTCCTACCAGAGCTTCTCGAGTCTCTGAGGGATATTGTTCCGGATTCCCCTAGCACGAGAATATTCCTCACCGGGAGACCCCATGTTCAGGAAGATATTCAGAGATATTTCACCAAGGTCGTTGTGATACCAATCAGCCCTAACGCGGATGGCATCCGGAATTATGTGGAGATGAGGCTAGACGGGGATCCTGAGCCGGAAGCGATGACCGATGAGCTGCGGACTGATATTGTGAGAGTTATCCTAGAAAAGATATCTGATATGTGCGTAGGGCCATTTCGCATTTCCACTCCATTAGTGATTTATACTTACCAAGGATTTCGCTCAGATTCCTCCTTGTTTCGCTCAACATCGACGCTATTCTAGGAGAGGTGACAATTCGTGGGAGAAGAAGGAAACTAGAACAGATGGCACTTGGCAATGGATTGAGTGATGCCTATATGGCAACTCTGGCGCGACTGAAAGCCCAGAACGGGTATAAATCAGTACTCGGGCTTAAGGTCCTGATGTGGGTGGTGTATTCGGAACGGCCCTTAAAAGCCCAGGAACTCTGTCATGCCTTGGGAGTGGAGATAGGATCCACAGATCTGGATCCAGAAAACGTTCCTGCATTACGGACACTCCTATCATCTTGTTTGGGTCTTGTCACGGTGGAGGCGTCTTCATCCACAGTCCGACTGGTGCACTTTACTCTTCAGGAGCATCTCGCAAGCGATCCGACCCTCTTCCATAGTCCTCACTCAACAATTGCCGAAGTTTGCTTGACATACCTCAACTTTGAATGCATCAGGAATCTCTCGCCAACTCCCGACTCTGCCCCCGCAACGACTCCCTTTCTAGAATATGCTTCTGTTTACTGGGGGAGGCATGCGAGAAGGGGGATAATGGAAGATATCAAAATACTTGCACTAAGACTTCTCGATAGATTTGATGAGCATATATCTGCTCAACTGTTAATAGGCACTAGTGGGGGTCTCATCGGCCCGGGTCTTATACGGCTCAGAGGGGGGCCTAGGGGATTTACAGGACTCCACGGAGTAGCATTTCTCGGGATTGCGGAGATAGTGCCTGCTGTATTGGAAATGAAGGAATGGGACGTTAATGCATACGATTGCAGAGGGATGACGGCTCTTACGTGGGCTGCTGCAATAGGGCACGAAGAGGTGGTAAAGATATTTCTAGGACGAGAGGGCGTCAATCTCAACCAAGCGGACAAAGAATATGGCCGGACACCACTCTCGTGGGCGGCTGGGAATGGGCATTCGAGAATAGTAAAGATGCTTTTGGAACGAGAGGGCGTAAATCCCAACCAGGCAGACACCTTTCATCGCCGGACACCACTCTCGTGGGCGGCTGAGGGCGGGCATGAGGGAATAGTAAAGATACTTTCGGAGCGAGGAGGTGTCAATCCCGACCGGGCAGACACTGCATATGGCCGGACATCACTCTAGTGGGCGACTAGGGATGGGCATTCGGGAATAATAAAGATACTTTTGGAACAAGAGGGCGTCAATCCCAACCAAACAGAGGCCTTTTCTAACCGGGCGCCACTCTGGTGGGCGGCTCGGAATGGGCATTTGGGAATAGTAAAGATACTTTTGGAACGAGAGGGCATCAATCACAACCAGACAGAGGCCTTTTCTGTTGCGGGGGAGAAATTGCGCAGTTGTCGATCGGTCGAACTAGACTCAGGGCTCAAACTAAAGGGTACGTATAATCAGAAACTTCATTCGCTCGTCGTCTTCCTAAAACAAAACTAACTAAAACATAAGTCTATATAAAAATAATAAAACTATCTGAACCATTCTATCGTCTGCCACACTGTCAAACTCTCCTTCAGGCATATTCCCATTTGCCTTCATACTTCCGTGATATCAATAAAGAAAGACATGACATAAACCCTTCCGTCTTTCTTTCCGTCTATCCTTCCATCAAGAACAAAGGAAAACACTAAAACTATCGTCCGTCTTGTCTCTCAATTATGCGCTTCGGCTAAACTCTACCTCTTTTCTTGCTGGGCGCCGCTCTCGTGGGCGGCTGAGAAGGGGCAGGAAGGAATTGTAAAAATGCTTTTGGAGCGAGAGGACGTCAATCCCGACCGAGCAGACACCGGACCTGGCATGGCACCACTCTTGTGAGCAGCTAGGGAGGGGAATGAGGGGATAGTAAAGATGCTTTTAGATTGCCGTGGCCCGACACATACCCCGCCCTCCACTGTGCCTCAGAACAAATCTGTAGTGGAGACGCCATTCACATCTGATGACCCAAATACCGACATCCCGGACTTTAATGGCCATCCTGCGCCCCTACCGGCAGCCCCATCATAAACGGGCAAGGTTATCGGACCTCGGGGATTTTGTTTCCAAGTCCGCAGATAGCGTCCCTCGACCCGACTACCCAGGTAGCCTCGGCCCCTTCCCATCTGCCCCCTAAAGCTCTGGTACCCCCAGCGCAATACTGACATCCATCACCCATCCTAACACTCAATCAATCCTCTCATTTACCATAGACAGGTCTTTTATTATCGCCTCTTTTATTTGTTTTCTCGCTTTCCTCCTTTACATCTTTCTTTCTCTGTCACTAGATATATTCCCCCTCCATAAATATTCTCAGGGCGAGGGACTGGTGCATGCAAGACCTCCGTAGATTCACGAATATATTTTGACAAGGGTGTTTTTTCTGCCTTCAGCTAGCTATTTACTATCAACTTTTGTCTTTTTTTCCTCTTGTTTACCTTTCCCCTCCACTAGGGTTCTAGTCAGACTTGGTCCTATGGCGCTGTTGTTCTTCACTCTCGCTGTTCGCTACCTTTGCATTTGCCTCGGGTTTCGTGGATAGTGACGGATAGCGCGGTACGGTCTCGTTGTAAGCGGTCGGCTTGGAATAGACAGTAAGCTGGAAGACACTCGTCCTAGCTTCGCAAGCACCTAGTTTATGATGGAGCCTAAAGGAAAGCACGAAGAAAGAGGACAAACGTGCTATCACAAAAAACTCTAAGTGGAACGGTGGATCGGTGGATGATGGAGGAACGAGCGTCTGAATGGCTGCTCTCTCTCTAGCTAAGGACAGGCTAGGAGATCCCGGTATATCTCTCCATCCAACTAACAAAAACCTAACACTCCCGAAACTCAACAAACTCTCTAAAGAAACACACGCAATCTAGAACTATCGTGATCTCCCTTCATCCGCCATGCTCCTAAAGCCTGTGCCCTGCCATAATTCCAACTCCCGTATGCCTAGTGACATACATATGAAAGAAACAAATGAAATCAGTTACCCGATACCTCATACCCTATGGCATCAACAAAACCATAAAAGAAATATCCTATGCCGAACGGCATAGGATGTGAGAACAACCCACAAAGAAAAACATCTAACCGCCGGAAACCTCAAAGCCACATGCCCTATAGGCTACTATCCAACAGTTTATCTCCTTCGTGTAGATCCTCTTACTTCCATCAAGCAATCTCCGGCGGCTCCCTTTATAACCTATCATATTGCCCATTGGAGGAAATCCCAAACCGTCGAGCCACAACCCTCCCTAACCTACTACAGTAGATATCCGTTCAATGCCGGTGAATGGTCTAGTGGTAGCAAAAGGACGGCCAAGGGCCTTTTTTACGGTGCCGACTAGATAAACTATGTTCTATCCGGCCTTCCAGCAGCTCGAAACGGTGCCGACCGTTCAGGGGAGCTTAACGGTTGGAGCTATGTGGGCAAGTAGATGGCGTTTACCTAAAGTAGCCTGCCCCCCCAGAGTCTAGCGGGATCTACAAACGCACTCCTGGTAACGTCACCTTTTAACCTTCTAGCTATAAGAATTTAGGACTGTAGAAAATTAGGTACACACTTTTGCACCGTCTATTTGATGGTGATGTTGGTTATAACGCCACTGTCTAGTTTTATCACCCAAATTTTAGAAACAGACGGTTAGGTAAAATGGCCCTTAATGTCCTATATTTCTACCGAGTGAGATGGTGTGAATCGAAGTAGTACTCGAGTATCTCGTGAGGCTCGCAAAGGGGAAATGGCTGGATGGGGATTGTTGCCACAACAAGCCACATCGCCCCCCTTCTTCAGCTCTGATTACAAAATATTCATTAAACTCCCCTTGTCTCCCTACTCGAGTACAAGTCGCTACACCATCTCTACGTTCAACCAACATTTTGAATAAGGCATAATGGCCCAAGCTTCACATTCAGTCAGCGTCGGCGACGGTAATATCCACAGCGGGAACATAATACATAGTTTCAACAACACTTTCAATAACTCCGACGAGGATGCGCAGGTCATACGTTGGCTCTCTCCACTTGAGCCGAATAATCGACACCAAGATGTGCGCAACGACCGGTGAGATGGTGTAGGAGATTGGTTTTTGGAAACTCGCGAGTTTCGAGAGTGGAGGGGTGGTGAGTGTGCAACCGACAAGGCAGTCTTGTTTTGCTCCGGGAATCCGGGAGTCGGCAAGACATATCTGAGGTGAGAGGCGGGACTCTTTGAAAGAAGCAAATATCACTGACAGCCAGAAATACTAGTTCCTTGGTGATCGACAGCTTGTGCGATCAACAGAGTGAGGAAAATATTGCGGTTGCGGCCTTCTACTGCGATTTCCTTTCCCAGCAACAGCAGACGATCAACAATATCGTGGGGGCAATTCTGACACAGCTAGTAGCCAGAGGGGGGATGGTGGATGATCTGCGGGAGGCATTTCAAATAGCCAAAGAGGAGGTTGGTGGGAGAAGGCCGCGACTTACGGATCTGATGGGGATGTTGAGGACTACTATTGCTGCACTGCCCCAGGTTTTCATCTGCATTGACGCCTTAGACGAATGTTTACCGAAGTACCTGCCGGCGCTTCTCAAATCCTTGAGAGATATTATTCGCGAATTCCCAAGCACCAGAATATTCCTCACCGGGAGATCCCATGTTAAGGAAGATATTCTGAGATATTTGACCAATGCGGTTGTGATACCAATCAGCCCTAACCCAGATGACATCCAGAATTATGTGGAGATGAGGCTAGACGGGGATCCCGAGCCGGAGGCGATGACCGACGATTTGCGAGCTGATATTGTGAGAATTATCCAAGAAAAGATATCAGATATGTCCGTAGGGCCATTTCGCATTTCCACTCCATTAGTAATGTATACTTACCAAGGATTTCATTTAGATTCCTCCTTGTTTCGCTCAACGTCGACGCAATTCTAGGAGAGGTGACAATTCGTTGAAGAAGAAGGAAATTGGAAGAGATGACACTCGGCAATGGATTGAATGATGCTTATACGGCAACTCTAGCACGACTGAAAGCCCAGAAGGGAGAAAAACCAGTACTCGGGCTGAAGGTCCTGATGTGGGTGGCGTATTCAGAACGGCCGTTGCGAACCCAGGAACTCTGTCATGCCTTGGGGGTGGAGATAGGATCTGCAGATCCGGATCCGGAAAACATTCCCTGATTACGAACCCTCGTATCATCTTGTCTGGGCCTTGTCACGGTCGTGGCGTCTTCATCCACAATCCGACTAGTGCACTTTACTCTTCATGAGTATCTCTCGCGCGATCCGACCCTCTTCCAGAGTCCTCACTCAGCAATTGCCCAGGTTTGCTTGACATACCTCAATTTTAGATGTATTAGAGATCTTTCGCCAACTCTCGACTCGACCCCTGAAACAACCCCCCCTTCTAGAATATGCTTCCGTTTACTGGGGAAGCCACACGAGAAGGGGGATAACGGGAGGTGTCAAAATACTTTCACTGAGGCTTCTCGATAGATTTGATAAGCATATATCTGCTCAACTACAATTATTGCGGTACAGTCGATATAGTTACGATGACCTATCCTTCAATGAAGAGAGAGGACCTGAGGGATTTACAGCCCTCCACGGAGTGGCATTTCTCGGGGTTGCCGAGGTAGTGCCTACCTTATTGGACATGAAGGAATGGGACGCTAATGCATACGATTGCGTGGGGATGACGGCTCTCATGCGGGCAGCTCTAAGAGGACACGAGGAGGTTGTGAAGATTTTTCTGGGGCTAGAGGACATCAATCCCAACCAGGCAGACACCAACTATGGCCGGACGCCACTCTCGTGGGCGGCTAAGAAAGCGCATGAGGGAATAGTAAAGATACTTTTGGAACGAAAGGACATCGATCCCAACCAGGCAGACACCAAATATGGCCGGACACCACTCTTGTGGGCGGCTGCGTTAGGGTATGAAGGAATAGTAAAGATGCTTTTGGAACGAGAGGGCGTCGATCCCAACCAGGCAGACACTAAATATGGCTGGCCACTACTCTTGTGGGCGGTTAGCAGCCGGCGTGAGGGAATAGTAAAGATGCTTTTGAAACGAGCGGACATCGATCCCAACAAGGCAAGCGCCAAATCTAGCATGACCCCACTCTGGCGGGCGATTAGGAACAGGCTTGAGGGAATGGTAAAGATGCTTTTGGAACGAGAGGACGTCAATCCCAACCAGGTAGATACTATATCTGGCCAGACACCACTCTCGTGGGTGGCTGGGAGCGGGCATGAGGGAATAGTAAAGATGCTTTTGGAACGAAGCGACGTCAATCCCAACCAGGCAGATATCAGATCTCGCCGGACGCCACTCTTGTGGGCGGTTGAGATCGGACATGAGGGGATAGTAAAGATGCCTCTAAAACGAGAGGACGTCAATCCCCACCTGCCAAAAGACGCCTATTATCACCGGGCGCCCGTGGGCGGCTCGCAACGCCGGCATGAGAGAATAGTAAAGATGCTTGTGGAACGGCAAAATGTCCCCACCACTATGCCGGATAACGCGAACCAAACCCCACTATTGCCGGCTTTCTTCTAAGGACATGATCGAGTTGTGAGGATCTCACGGGAGCAGAGCAATGCCACTTGTGCTGCAGCAGATTGCCGTGGCCTGACACACACCGCACCCTCCGCTGCGCCTCAGAACAAATATGGACTTCGGAGATCCTGTTCCCAAGCCCGCAGAGAGCGGCCCCCAACCAAACCACCCCAGCGGTCTAACCCCCCTTCCATCTAGCCCCAAAATCCCTGGCGCCCTGCACGCAATACTGACGCCCATCCTAACACTCATCCAATCTTTCCATTTATCATTGGCCGGTCCTTTATTATCGCCTCTCTTATTTGTCTTCGCGCTTTTCTCCATTACATCTTTCCTTCCCCCTCACTAGATATATTCTCCCTCCATCAATACTTGCAGGGCGAAGGATTGGGGTGGGCAAGACCTCCGTAGATTCTGATGTGCATATACTTTAGTAAAGTCGTTTTTCTAGTTCCCACCGGTCATTTTCTATTCAACTTTTGCGCTTTTTCTCTCTGTCTTTCCCCACATTGGCGTTCCGGATATACTTGGTCCTATGGCGTTGCTGTTCTTGTTCATCCCTGTTATTCCCTATGTTGGCACTTCCCTTAGGCTTCTTGCACAGTGGTGTATAGTACGGTACGGCCCGTCACAAGCAATTGGGTGGGAATAGATGGTGACCTAGAAGACATCCGTTCCAGATCCCAAGCAGCTAGTTTATCCCCTTCCTGTAATTTCTCCCTTTGCCACCCAGAGGTCCCCAGTATTCCCCTTTACGGACCATCATACTCCGATCCTAGTTCTGCTATATGCCATCTGGGGGAAGTTTCAAATCAACGAACTATCGTACAAACCTGATCCTAACTCACGGGATATCCGGTGAATGGTCTGGTGTTATCGACAAGATGGCGAGGGCGGCGTTGTTGAGGTGTTGACCGGCTACGCTAGGTTCTATTCATATAAATATGTGATCGCGAGTTGGCTTGCCCTAGCCGGAATATCTGTAGGCTACGGTAATCTTGTAATTTGGGCTATCGTGGGCAGACAGGCTAACAGCGCGACAGTCAAACACGTCAACACTAGAACCGGAGTGGGACTTAACTCAAGTATGGGGGTAAATCAGAAACTTCGTTCGCTCGCTCACTATCATAAACTAACTGAAGAAATAATAAGAATATATAGAGTATAAGGAAACCATCTCAACCATTCGATCGTTTCCCACACTCATCTATTTCGTTCCATGCATATCTCCACCTTCCTGCGCAATGATAAAGGAAAGACAAGCCCACAGTTCATCTCTCCCAATCCTTTCAACTTCTGAACAAATGAAATCATCAAAGACATTCTGTATGCTTTCCGCATGTCCACTTCCGTCAACTCTAACAGGTAATAGGTTATCTCCAATACAAACATAGAAATATTACAATAACACAAAACTTGAATATAATATAATCCATAAGCTCTCCATTAATAACTAGTTCTAGACCTCTACTACTATGATAGCTTCTCTTACTCCAGAAGAAGGTTACGCATACATGACAAAAGCATAAAGTCATTGCTTGGGTTGGAGAAACATGTACATTGCGATGTTGGAACAGATAAAGAATAAAGAGATCCTAAAGGAAGAAGAAATGGAATGATCCCTCCAATGCTGATGCCGTGGCTACATAAGCTCTTTCACATACCCGTACTAGCTGATGAAAGAGTATCAACCAAGATCAGCCATAAAACAATTTCTTTGATCCTGCCAGTGTTGAGCTGCTAACTTAATACGTAACCTACCTTATATGCTCCAAAAACCCATACCAACATGCTTCTGAGAAGTCCGGCGGCCGCGCCCACCTAGCCAGCTCAACCCTCCTCCACTTATTAGGGAAGTCGGCCAATGTTGGAAATTGCGGTTGATGGCCGCACTTGATGCGGGATGTGCCCGGTCTTCAAGGCCGCACTGGTTGTCGTACGCACTAGTCAAGGGACGCGCAAGCTATGGCAACACTTCTATTCCCTTCTCTT
>Ga0307507_10010906_pt1 | contig 11590 bp, 15 predicted proteins | sample 7_EM_MG_FD_207223 | JGI IMG/M metagenome (GOLD analysis project Ga0307507, IMG submission 207223) | Populus trichocarpa ectomycorrhiza microbial communities from riparian zone in the Pacific Northwest, United States - 7_EM | ecosystem: Host-associated > Plants > Roots > Unclassified | place...
CGACCGAACCGTCGATTGGTGACGGCCCCCTGAAGAAAGGCCCGCCGCCGACCGACCCCGACCCCTTGCCCCCGGTCCTCCTCCGCGAACGCCACCGCCCGCTCCGGAACGCCTTGACGGCCAGGTACAGGAGATAGGCCGCGCCCGCCCAGCGCAGCACGTGGTAGAGCACCGGCAGCGTCAGGAACAGCGCCGACAGCCCGAGCGCCGCGGCCACCGAGTGCACGAACATCGCACAGGCCACCCCGAAGGCAGCCGTCACGCCCACCGTGGGCCCGCCCCGCCCGCCCATCGCCACGATGAACATCATGTCGGGACCGGGCGTGATGCAGAGCACGAAGGCGGCGACAAGAAACGCTGCGTACAGAGATGTGTCGACCATGCGCGCCATGCTCGAAGCCGACGGGGGAGGGGGCGACCGATTTTCGGTGAGTGAGACGGCGAGGGGGAGGGCCGGACCGCGATGCGCGTCCGTACTCATCCGCGCACCCGCGACCGCATCGCGACCACCCCGCCGACCCCGGCCGCCACCACCCCGACCCCGGCGCAAGCCCCCACGCACGCCCCGACCACTCCCCAAGGCACCCCCACTCGCACAGGCGTCCCCAACACCCCCAACGCACCGGCCAACCCGCCCAGGTTGACCGCACTCACCCCCACCCCGAGCCCGGCCCCCACCCCCACAGCCACCAGGGCCTCACCCACCACAACTCCTAGCACCTGCACCCGTGTTGCCCCCGCGAGTCGCAGTGACCGCAGCTCGCCGCCCCGCACGGACATCGCCATCAGCAGTGTCGTGGCGAGCGAAATCCCCGAGTACACAAGGGAGATGCCCAACACCAGGAACAGCCCGAGCCGCGTCCGGGCCCCGCCCCGACCGCCCCCGCCACCCCACAGCCCCACCCGCGGATACGCCTCCGCCAGCCAAGCCCCCGCACTCCGCACTGTCCCCCCGGACGCCCTCAACTCCCGTACAGCCCGCGCCCGTTCCGTCGCTCCGCCCGCGACCCGGACCTCCAGCCGGTCCACCCCCGACCCCACCGCGTTCGCCGCCGTCACATACGCCCCGTTGTCCCCCGTCCCGCGCGCCAGCACCGCCACGATCCGCAGCCGTGCCGCCCGCCCGTCCCCGAGCCACACCCGCACCCACGCACCGACCGTGTGCCGCTCCCACTCCTCGTTCACGACGATCGACCGGTCGTCCAACTTCCGTACGTCACCAGCGACCACGGGCAGTCGCGTGACCTCGGCGAACGCCCGCACATCCGCTACGGCACGGGCGTCGGACCGGATGAGGGCCGTACCGTCCTCCCGTACGAAGACCGCGGTCGAGGCGGACGCGGAGACCGTCGCACCCGGCACCACCGGAACCTTCAACTCCTCACCGCTGACGACGAATTGGGCCCGCGTCAGCTCGCGCGCCTCCGCCGCCTTCGCCTCCGTGACCGTCCACGTGGAGCCCAGCAGCGACCCGGCCAGCGCGACCGTCACCAGAACCGGCGCCGCCACAGCGGCAGTTCGCCTTACGGAGGCTGCCGAGTTCTCGCGGATCAGCAGTCCAGCGGCTCCCGGCAGTCGTACCAGTAGCCGTATCGCAGGGCCCACCAGCGCCGGTGCCAGCGCCGCCACCGCCGTGATCAGGAGCATCGGCCGGGTCGTGTACGTCTTGCGTTTCAGCAGGTCCGCCGGGTCCGACCACAAGGACCTTGCGAGCAGGGCGAGTCCGGCCGCCAGCAGCAGCCCGCCGATCAGCTTCCGCGACCAGGGCAGCACCCCCGTGTCCACCGCCGCCTCCCGCAACGCCTCCGCGGGCCCGACCCGACCGGCCCGCCGCGCAGCCGTCCACGCACCGGACAGCGCCACCAACACCCCGACGCCGAAAGCGACTTCGTACGGCCAGTGGACCGCCGCCCGCAGCGTGAACCACGGCGGCGCCACCCCGCCGTCGACCAGCGCCCGCACCAACAGAGGTGCGCCCCGAACCCCCAGCGCGCAGCCCGCCGCCGATGCCACGACCCCGACCGCCCCTGCCTCCCCGAGCAGCCTCCGCCGTACCTGGCCCGGTGTCGCCCCGGCCATCCGCAGCAGCCCCAACTCCCTTCTGCGCAGGGCGATCACGAAGGCGAAGGTCGACGCCGTGACGAACACGGAGACGAAGGCGGTGACCCCGGCGGCCGTGCCGAGCAGGGCGACGACCGAGACCAACTGCTGGGCGTCGCGCGCCGCGGCCGGATCGGCGAGCCGCCGCGCACTCCCCGTCAGCACGAGCGCCCGCTCGCCCACTACCGCCCGCACTGCGGCGACCGGCGCGTCGACCCCGACCGCGTCCCTCCGCCCGCCGTCCGTCCGCACGGGGCCCAACGCCCGCAAGTCGGCCAGGAGTTGGTTGTCCACAGGGTGTGGATGAGCGAGCTTCTTCGACACCCGCGCGGTGGCCGGACCGCGCCGCACCTCCACGGTGAGCGTGTCCCGGCCCATGACGACGACCGGCGAGGACGCGAACCGTTCCGGCGCCCGGGCCGGCGCGCCCACCGCCGCGGCGAGACCCGCGACCGTCGACGCCACCACCGCGACCCCCAGCGCCACGGCGACGAAGGCGCCCAGCAACGAGGCCCAACGCGTGCGCAGCGAGGACAGGATCAGCACGGCACTCCCTTTAGGCCCGTCAGGCGCGCCGCCACCTCGGCCGCGGACGGCGCGCGCAACTCCCCGCCCACCCGGCCGTCGACGAGGAACACGACCCGGTCGGCGTACGACGCGGCCACCGGGTCGTGCGTGACCATGACCGTCGTCTGTCCCTCCCGGTCCACCAACTCCCGGAGCAGCGCGAGCACTTGGCGGCCCGTGGCCGTGTCCAGCGCACCCGTCGGCTCGTCCGCGAACAGCACCGCCGGGCGGGTGATCAACGCCCGTGCGAGCGCCACCCGTTGCTGCTGCCCGCCGGACAACTGCGACGGCCGGTGCCCGGCCCGCTCCGCCAGCCCAACCCGCTCCAACGCCTCGCGCACGGCCCCGCGCGAGGGGCGGCGCCCGGCCAGTCGTAGCGGCAGGGCCACGTTCTGCGCGGCGGTGAGGGAGGGGAGGAGGTTGAAGGACTGGAAGACGAATCCGATCCGTTCCCTCCGGAGCAGCGTCCGCCGCCGTTCACTCAGCCCGGTCAGCTCCACCCCGTCCACGGTCACCGTCCCGGCCCCCGGCCGTTCCAGCCCCGCCGCGCACTGCAACAAGGTCGACTTCCCTGACCCCGACGGCCCCATCACGGCCGTGAACGTCCCGGCGCCGAAGTCCAGATCCACGCCGTCGAGGGCGCGTACCTCGCCGTAGTGACGCCGCAGCCCCCGAATCCGTACGACTGTCTGTGTCATGCCCCCATCGCACCGCGCCCGGCCTGCCGAAACACGACCACCAGCGGGCGTCCCGGTGGTGGGTCCAGCCCTACCCACCCCGACCCGCCGCCCCATGACACGATCGACCGGTGAGCAGCACCACCGGCACCGTCGAGCGCGCCTTCGAGGCAGCCCTCTACACCGACACCCACGACGCCCTCGACACGGGCGCCTCGATCCTCGCCGCCGACCCCGCGTCGGACCTCGAACTGGCCCGCCGTGGGCGGGAGTTCGTGGCGGCGGCCTGGCGGCGCGGATGGCAGCCCGCCGATGTCGTACGGCTGGTTCGGCGGGAGTTGGACGACGTGCACGTACGGCTCGTCTCGGCGCTGATCCGCGCGCAGGTGCCCGACGACCGGGCGCGCGGCCCCCGCTGGTCCGCCCAGCTCGACGAGCTGACCGCCGACGAGCCGCCCCGCACCGACCGCTTCACGCACGCCACCACCGTGCTGGAGCTGTACCGGCTGCTGCTGCGGCTGCCGAGTCTCGAACCCCTGGACGAGCCGAAGCGGCAGCACGACAGCCGTCGGCCCGCGTCCCGCATGCTCACCCGGATCCGCGCGCTGCTCGCCAAGGCGGAGGCGACCGGTTTCCCGGAGGAGGCGGAGGCGCTGAGCGCCAAGGCGCAGGAGCTGATGGCGCGGCACAGCATCGACGAGGCACTGCTCGACGCGCAGGCGCCGGCGAAGGACGCGCCCGGGGCCTGCCGGATCGGGGTCGAGGCGCCGTACGAGCAGGCGAAGGCGGTGCTGCTGGACGCGGTCGCCGGGGCGAACCACTGCCGGGCCGTGTGGAACGAGGCCTTCGGGTTCTCGACCGTCGTCGGCTTCGAAGGCGATCTGGAGGTGGTCGAGCTCCTCTACACCTCGCTGCTCGTGCAGGCCACGACCGCGATGACGCGGGCGGAGGCGGCCCAGCGGGCGGGTGGCCGCCGGCGGACCAAGACCTTCCGGCAGTCCTTCCTCGCGGCCTACGCCCACCGCATCGGGACCCGGCTGGCCGAGGCCGCCGGGACACAGGTGACCGACGACCTGCTCCCGGTGCTCGCCACCCGCGAGGTCGCCGTCACCGACCGCGTCGACGAGATGTTCCCGGAGACGACCACGACCCGCCTGCGCGGGGTCAGCGACGAGGCGGGCTGGACGGAGGGCGCCGAGGCGGCGGATCGGGCCCAGGTCGGGGCCCGGCCGCGGCTCGACCGAAGGGAAGCCTGAGGGGCGTCAGTCGCCGGACACGGTGAAGGCGCTCACCGAGGCGTCCGGGTGGCCCACGTCGCCCTTGCCCTGGACGGGTCCGTACGACCACTTGTAGCTCTTGGTGGTCTTGCTGCCGGGCAGGGTGAGGACCAGCTCGGTCGCGGCGAGACTCTTGTCGTCGCCCGCCGCCTTGCCGCGGACATAGGTGATGGTGAACTGCGCCGCGTCGCCCTTGGCGAGCTTCAGGTGCTGTGCCTTGGCGCCCGTCAGCCGGCTGACGGTCACGTCGTCGCCGTTCCCCCGCAGGGTGACGCCGGCGAAGCCGTCCAGGGTGCACGGCTTGCTCTGGTTGGTGATCGAGACCGGGACCTCGCCCGTGTCACCGGCGGCCGGAGCGGTACTGGCGGGACCGGCCTGGACGCCGACTCCGTCGAACGAGCAGGCTGAGCTGCTCTTGCCGTCCGAGGAGCCGCCGCCGCTGCCGTTGCAGGCGGTCAGGAGCAGAGCCGACGCGAGTGCGGCGACGGTGAGGGAAGTGGTGCGCATGAGGGGATCATCCCGCACCGGACGGCACTCCGCCGACAGGACTACGACCCGAGGCTCGCCGTCGCCAGGCCGGACGGCAGCTGACCGCCCTCCGCCTTGGTGTACGTCTCTTTGCCGAGACTGCCCGACCAGGTGACCGTGACGCCCGACTTGGTGACGGAGCCGACCATCCCGGTCGCCCGGGTCTTGCTGCCGTCCGTGCATTTGAGGTGGATCATCTGCATGCCCGCCTCCTTGCCGGCGGTCCCGCTGCACACGGTCCCGCCGGTGCTGAAGAGCGCGGCCTGCTTGCCGGTGACCACCAGCGCCACGGCCTTGCCGTCGGTCGTGGCGAGCCAGCTGCCCTGCAGCCCGTCGGACGCGGCCGACGGGCTGCTGCCGGTGGAGCCTCCGGAGTCGGCGGTCGAGGTCGCGGACGCGCTCGGCGTGGACGAGGAGGCGTCCTTGGAATCGCCGCCGCTGCACGCGGTCAGCACGAGCGCGCCCGCCAGACCGGCGGCGGCCGCCGCGATCCGTACCGTCGACACCGTCGAAATCGCCGTAGTCACTGGTAGCTCCCAAGCTGTAGCCGGACGGTCGCCCGGTCGGCCTTGGCCGGACGACCGGAGCAAGCTACCAGGGCCTACCAGGAGGATTTGCGGACACCGGGTAGGTATCCGCTGTGAGCCTGTCCGCGCAGGTTCACCCGGGACAGCCCGAAGGCACGGAAGTAGCCGCGGGGGCGCCCGTCGACCTGGTCCCGGTTGCGCACACGGGTGGCACTGGCGTCGCGCGGCTGGCTTCTCAATTCCCGCTGGGCGGCGAGCCGTTCGGCCTCGGTGGAGGCGGGCCGCCGGATGATCTCCGTCAGTTCGGCCCGGCGCGCGGCGTACCGGGCGACGACCTCGCGCCGCTTCTCGTTCTTCGCGATCTTGCTCTTCTTCGCCATCAGATCCTCACCCCGCGGGCACGGATCCGGGCCACGGCCGCCTCGACGCCGATCGTGTCGACGGTCCGGATCCCCTTGGTGCTCAGCCGCAGCCGTACGTACCGGCCCTCGCCGGGCAGCCAGTAGCGCTTGGACTGGATGTTCGGGTCGAAGCGGCGCGAGGTGCGCCGGTGGGAGTGGGAGATGCGGTTGCCGAAGCCGGGCTGTGCGCCGGTCAGCATGCAGTGGGCGGACACGAGTGACGTACCTCTCCTCGATCGGGGCCGTAGCCAGTGCTGCTAATGGAATTCATTTTCAGTAAGGTATCAGCCATGGCTCGCAACGAACTCCGCCCGGTCATCAGACTCAGGTCCACCGCCGGCACCGGCTACACCTACGTGACCCGCAAGAACCGCCGCAACGACCCCGACCGCCTGACCCTGCGCAAGTACGACCCGGCCGCCGGCCGCCACGTCGACTTCCGAGAGGAGCGCTGACCACGATGCGCGAGCAGATCCACCCGCCCTACGGCCCGGTCGTCTTCCGCGACCGCGCCGCCGGCCACGCCTTCCTCACCCGCTCGACGATGACGAGCGCGAAGACGATCGAGTGGGCGGACGGCGGCACGTACCCCGTCGTCGACGTCGAGATCTCGAACGTCAGCCACCCCTTCTACACCGGCACGGCCCGCGTCCTGGACACGGCCGGCCGCGTGGAGCGCTTCGAGCGCCGGTACGGGAAGCAGGACTGACCGTGCCCGACCTCTCCGTCGTGATCGTCGGCGGCCTGCACGCCGACGCCCGCAGAGCGACTGTCGCCCACCTCCTGCACGACGTCCCCGGCAGCGTCGTCCTCCACCACGACCTCGCCACGGCCGCCGCGGGCACGGTCGTCCGCACGATCAGGGACGCCACGGGCATCGTCTCCGCCGGCGAGACCCCCCTCGTCAACGACTGCGCCTGCTGCGCCCTGCGCGAGGACCTGGTTCCGGAACTGCGCCGACTCGCGGCAGCCGGTCAAGTCCGGCTCGCCGTCGTCGAGTTGTGGGACTCCGTCGAACCCAAGGCGATGGCCGAGGTGGTCACCGCCGGCGGCCTCACGGTCACGGGCGTCATCACCGCCGTGGACCCGGCGCTGCTCCTGCCCTACCTCGGCAACGGCGACGACCTCGCCGCGGTCGGCCTCGCGGCGGCGGCCACGGACCAGCGAACGGTCGCGGACACCTTCGCCCGACAGCTGGAATACGCCCCGGTCCTCGCCGTCCTCGACTCCGAGAACGCCGACGACGAAGACCGCGAGCTACTGGGCCAGTTGCACCCGACAGCCCGACAAGTCGCCGTAGGAGAACGGCGGTCGGCGAACACGAACCCCGAGGGGGCGTCGCCGCCATGGACCCACGAACCGGGGACTCCGGCAACCGGGCCGCTCGCGCCGGGAGCACCGGGATGCGAGGAACTCGGCTGGGGAACCAGTGGATCCGAGCCGCCCGGATCGGGGGTGTCGTGGTTCGGAGCGCCGGGACCGGGGTCGTCCGGGCAGGGGTCGCCGGGGTCGGGATCACCCGGACCGGGGTCACCGGGGTCGGATGAGTCCGGGGCCCGGGCTGCGGGAACGCCCGTGCTCGGATCTGGTGCGCCGCGGACACCCGCGCGCGGTGAGTCCGTGCCTGGATCTGGTGCGCCGCGGACGCCTGCGTCTGGGACGGCCGTGCCCGGAACACCGGTGCCCGGTGAGCGCGTGTGCGGATCTGGTGCGCCGCGGACGCCTGCGTCTGGGATGGCCGTGCCCGCAGTACCTGCGTCCGGGACGGCCGTGCCCGGAACACCGGCGCCTGGTGAGCCCGTGCCTGGGACGCCCGCGCCCGGAGCACCGGCGCTCGGGACGCCCGCGCCCGGCACGCCCGCGCCTGGCGAGCCCGTGCCCGGGATGCCCGCGTCCGGTGAACCCGCCCCCGGCACGCCCACGCCCAGAACACCCACCCCCACACCCACCCCACCCCCCACCTCCCCCCTAGTCCGAGCCGCCCTCGCCGGTTTCGATGTGGAGGCTGCGGCTGCTGCTCAGCACCCTGCCTGTGCCCTGCTTCCCGTCGAGGCCGACGCGTGTGGGGTGACCACCTTTGTCTGGCATCGGTGCCGGCCCTTCCATCCGGAGCGGCTGTACGACGCGTTGGAGGACCTGACCTGCGCCGCGGCCCGCAGCCGGGGGCGGTTCTGGCTCGCGGACAAGCCCGACTCGTTGCTCCACTGGGACGCGGCGGGCGGTGCCCTGTGTGTGGAGAGCGCGGGGCCCTGGCTGGCCTCGTTGCCGGACGCCGCCTGGGAGTTGGTGCCGCCGGTGCGCCGCGCCGCCGCCGCGCTCGACTGGCACCCGGAGCACGGCGACTGCTGCCAGCACCTCGTCTTCACGTCCCCCGGCCTCGACCGCGACGGACTCGAACGGCTCCTGGAGTCCTGCCTGTTGACCGACACCGAGTACGCCGCCGGCCGTACCGCCTGGAAACGCTTCCCGCCCGCCTTCGACGCCTTTCTGGAGATCTGACCGTGCCCCGCAAGCCCGAGCGCAGGCCCACCAAGTCCCGCCGTAATCCGCTGGACGCGGCCGGAGTGACGTACATCGACTACAAGGACACCGACCTGCTGCGGAAGTTCGTCTCCGACCGCGGCAAGATCCGCAGTCGCCGGGTCACCGGCGTATCGGCCCAGCAGCAACGCCAGTTGGCGGCTGCGATCAAGAACGCCCGGGAGATGGCATTGTTGCCGTACGCGAACCGATAGCCGCTCGCTCCCGGAACACCTGCGCCCCGGTACACGTCTTCACTAGTGCACGTCCTGTGAGGAAGCACATGTCCCGCAAGGACCGGGGCAGACGCTGGAACGGCATCGGTAAAGCAGTCGTCAAAGCTGTAACCGGAGGACCACCCCCCGTGCACGTGCATCTGCCCATGCATCTGCACATGAACAGGGCTATGATCCGGAACAGTTGACCACTGCATCAATGGCCACACCAGCCAGTGCACAACCGGGAGCGACCTGTGGACCACCGCGTTGACAGCGTGTACTTGGGGTTCGACGTGTACAACGGCATGGCTGCCACGCAGCTGGACGGAGTGGCCTGGCAGAAGAGCCGGCACAGCAACTCGCAGGGTTCCTGCGTGGAGTTCGCGCGGCTGCCCGGCGGAGACGTCGCGGTGCGCAACTCGCGCTTCCCCGACGGTCCGGCGCTCGTCTACACGCGCGCCGAGATCGAGGCGATGCTCCTGGGCATCAAGGACGGCGAGTTCGACCACCTGATAGTGGGATAGCAGGTCACCGCAGGACCTCGGGCCGACAACGCGCGTAGAACCGCGGCGCCAAAAGGCGCCGCGGTCCTCACGTGTCGTTCCGCAGACAGTCCGGCTGCAGCCGGAACAGCGCCCAGACCACCTTGCCGCTGAGCGTGCCCGCGAGCGGGTGCCAGCCCCAGCCGTCGCTGAACGAGTCGACGAGGAACAGGCCGCGGCCCGACTCCGCCGAGAAGTCGTCCGAGTCGCGGGCGACGGGACTGTCGTGACTGGGGTCGCGCACCGCGCACACCAGCCGCTCGGTCCACCGCATCAAGTGCAGCCGCACGGGCGGGTTCTGCTCCGGGACGCGCGGGGTGTTGGCCGGCAGCGCGTGCCGCAGCGCGTTGGTGACCAGCTCGGAGACCACCAGACAGACATCGTCGAAGCGGTCGCCTATGTCCCACTGGTCGAGCGTGCGGCGGGTGAACTGCCGTGCCTCGCGCACCGCTTCGTAGCGGGCGGGCAGAGAACACGAGGCGGCACTGGACACAGCCGAGGGGTCCAGTGGTGGAAGGCCCTGCCGTAACGGCTCGAGCATGGTCGATCCATTCGTCCCCATGCGAGGCACTCCCGGGAATTCGCGGTCGTTGCGATGCAGCGGTGGCGCGAGACCATGGTTTCGGATGCGTAGGGCAGATGCAAGGGCAGATGCACGTGCAGCTGACCGAATTGGACCCTCCCGTACCGCTTGTTGGCCATTTTTTCCGCCAACTTCACGCCGTTCTCACGCCCTGGCCTTGCTTCTTTCTGACATCTTCCTGGCAACTTCCTGTGAACAGCCGCCCCTTCTTTCCATTTCTGTAATCGAACGAGTACTGCTCGAAGTGTTTTAGTGGCAGACTGCGGCCCCTGAAGACGGTTGGGGAGGCTGGCGAACGTGAGCGCGGGAGAGCCCGGATCGGTGGTGCGGCGGATGCTGCTCGGCTCGCAACTCAGGCGACTGCGGGAAGCACGTGGGATCACCCGAGAGGCGGCGGGGTACTCGATCCGTGCTTCCGAATCCAAGATCAGTCGCATGGAGCTGGGGCGAGTGAGCTTCAAGACGCGGGATGTCGAGGACCTGTTGACGCTGTACGGCATCACGGACGAGGCGGAGCGCATCTCACTCCTCTCCCTCGCGAAGGAGGCCAACGTAGCGGGCTGGTGGCACAGTTACTCGGACGTCCTGCCCAGTTGGTTCCCCACCTATGTGGGCCTTGAGGGTGCCGCCTCCCTCATCCGCGCCTACGAGGTGCAGTTCGTGCACGGACTGCTGCAGACCGAGGCCTACGCCCGCGCGGTCGTCCGGCGCGGCATGAAGGGCGCGAGCGAGGCCGATGTGGAGCGGCGCGTGGCACTGCGCCTGGAGCGGCAGAAGTACCTGGTGAACGAGAACGCACCGGACTTCCACATCGTCCTGGATGAGGCCGCCCTGCGCCGCCCGTACGGCGACCGCGAGGTGATGCGCGAGCAGCTCCAGCATCTGATCGAGGTCTCCGAACACCCCAACGTCCGGCTGCAGATCATGCCGTTCGGCTTCGGCGGTCACTCCGGCGAGTCCGGCGCCTTCACGGTCCTGTCCTTCCCGGAGTCCGACCTGTCGGACGTCGTCTACCTGGAGCAGCTCACCAGCGCGCTGTACCTCGACAAGGCCGAGGACGTCGCCCAGTACGAGAAGGCACTGAAGGAGCTCCAGCAGGACAGTCCGGGCCCGGACGAGAGCCGGGATCTTCTTCGGGGACTTCTCCAACTCTCTTGAAACACAAGTACGATGACGTGTGATCAGACCGTGATGATCGATGATCGGGTCTGCTGTTGATCGTGTCTGCTAGCGATTGAGGGATCACACATGTCGTCCTACTTCACCGACCTGGCTCAGCAGTACATCGACGGTGAGTGGCGCCCGGGCACCGGCTCCTGGGACATCATCGACTTCAACCCGTACGACGGCGAGAAGCTGGCGTCGATCACGATAGCCACGGTCGACGAGGTCGACGAGGCGTACAAGGCCGCCGCCCGGGCCCAGAAGACGTGGGCCGCGACCAACCCCTATACCCGCCGCGCCGTGTTCGAGAAGGCCCTGCGGATCATCGAGGACCGCGAGCAGGAGATCGCCGAGGTGATCGTCGCCGAACTCGGCGGCACGTTCCTGAAGGCCGGCTTCGAACTGCACCTCGTCAAGGAGTTCCTGCGCGAGGCGATCCAGCTCGCGCTGCGTCCCCAGGGCCGAATTCTCCCCTCGCCGGTCGAC
>Ga0307507_10010907_pt1 | contig 11590 bp, 11 predicted proteins | sample 7_EM_MG_FD_207223 | JGI IMG/M metagenome (GOLD analysis project Ga0307507, IMG submission 207223) | Populus trichocarpa ectomycorrhiza microbial communities from riparian zone in the Pacific Northwest, United States - 7_EM | ecosystem: Host-associated > Plants > Roots > Unclassified | place...
ACTTTCTACTTGTATCTATTGGGTTTCATATGTGCGGTTTCACTATCCTACAATGATCATAATCCGGAAAATTGGAAAATTAGTTATTGCTATGGGAAAAGCCTGTGATCTAGATTCTTGATCCGGGCTATTTTCCAGGCCTTCCAATGGGTTGACCCGGGTTGAAAAACAGGCCAACCCGACCCAACCCAACCCAACAAAGGATAACCCGGGTTAACCCAACGAACCCGTTGGGTCAGTGAACAAAAACTCCGGCCATGTAGGCAAAGTGAATGGTAGACTATGGCGGGTGATAAGACGCGTCTATATCGTAGATATTAATAGCTATTAGGTTCCTTTAGGATAGACTTACTCGGTATCCGCAATTGTTACTAATGTTCCATTAGGAGACTCTGAATGTCCCCAAACCCATGATGACGGAGGAGGTGGTTTTCGTTTTTTTGGTGTAACAGGTGGAGCCGCCGCGTTAGAAGTGCAGAGGGCGGGAGAAATTAATTCGCGTTCTTGCGCGTATTCTTCGGCGAGATGTTCTTCCGGCTCCGATTCATAATAGGAAAGCTCAGAGAGTGGACTACGGTACTCGTTCGAAGTGTAGCCGGAGGGCTAGATATAGCACTATTAATAAAAGAAAAACTCCTATTTAGTGCTAAATAGACTATTCACGCGCAATGGATTGAAAGTATTAAGGGAGCAAGAGGCATACCAGGTCTGTAGAGATTAAATAGAAAGAACAGAGACACCGATAGCTGGTGTACTAATGGTACGCGTTTTTTAACCTTCAGAACGAGTGATACTCCAAGATCACAATCATAAGGTAAAACCTTCGTCAGGTTCGCCGGGTAACCCGGGTTTGGAACATTCCCAACCCAACCCAACCCACCGAGCTCAAGAGTGAGCCCGACCCAACCAACCCGACCCAACCCAACTAAGAACCCGGGTTAGCCCAACGAACCCACGACCCATTGGAAGGTTTGTATCATAATTCATAGAAACCGGCAATATTTATGGCAAGACGCAGCCCCTATCATATTTAGCAGCAGTGCAATCAATTATGTGGCGCTAGTGATGGAGATGGATAGTAAGGTATACCCGTCGACAATGATGTCCATTCCAGTCGTGTATGTAGTAGCGTCACTGGCAAGGTAGAGATAATCGCCCTTGAGTTCATTCGCCAATCCCTCCTCAAAAGCATCGAGGATAGCACATTTGGTCCAAGGAATTCCGGAATTTGCAAGAAGATGTTGAGGCGGTTGTTGAACTCTGACACAACCGGGTCGACGACTTCTCGGACAGCTTTTTGGGAAATCACATCCACTTGGTAGGCTGCGGCTAGATTGGATTCACCGATTTTAGTTACGTCGTAAACAAGGGGGAGAATTCAGGAACATCGAGCTTACTTTTGACACCCTATTTCTTGCCGATTGCCTCGGCTCTCTCAACAGCATTTTTGTTGCCGTTGTACTAGATGACAATGTTTGCCCCAGCTTCAGCAAGGGCTTCTGCTACTGCCAATCCAATACCGACACCGGCTCCCGAAACAATGGCGGTCCGGCCCTTGAGGGAATATAGAGGAAGAGAAGCGTCAGGCTCTCTCGGAGAGTACCTATCTATAGTGGTCATTGTGGAAGAGGGATATTTGAACTGGACTTCATGGGTGCAGGAGACGATAAATAGAGGATGAGGAAGGATGAGGACAATGGGGAAGAGGAAACTTTAAGTAAGAATGAGAAGCAGCGGGATATGCGAAGCATAATGGAAAGGGTTTTTAGACTAGGGACCATACTCATAGAGTAATTAATAGAATTAATGATGGAAGTGAAGAAAGTAGGGTTACATCCACGGCAGTGGAGATTGATGCATGAATATTGATGGGGGTCGGATAACCAGAAAGACGATGTGGTGTTAGAAACTGGCTGTCTGGGGATGGTTGAAAGTGTGTCTGCGAGAGGTTGTAGGTAGGAATCGAAGTTCGGTAGGACGAGCTCGGTTTGTGGAAAAACAGTAGACCCTAGGCAGCTACGGTTAGAGGTGCGAGAAAGTTACACGCTGCGAAGAGCTTTTTTTCTCTCTTTCTTCCGGTTGTGGACCCTATCACCTAGGCGGTCCGAAAAAGTAAAATTCGCAGCCATGCACAGTCACTCCATATCTGTCAAAAAGTATAGTCTCCACGTTAATTAATTAGATGGATCAAGTTGTCTCTCCTCATCATCATCATCATCATCATCTTCTCTTGGCCTTCTCCTGTGCTGCGTCAGGGCGAGGGTTGGCGTGGGTGGTTGCGGCTCTTGGCGATCCACACTATGATCCCAGGCTACAACGACCACCTTGTTCCGCCTTAAAGTAACAATAGCGATTGTTACTCGTACGACCTTACAGACATCACTTTCTTCTATATCTACGACAAATATCTAAAAGAATGCCCGCCAAGCGCACCCCGCAAGCCGACGCCTATCCAACCCCCCCCGATAGCTCCCAACCCAGAGAGCCTGAGAGACCAATCAATGCCTATCCAATCCCCCCCACAGCTCCCAAACCACTGAGCCGGAGAGAGCACTCGACATGCATTATTATCTTACCGAAGGGTTAGAGGGTGTAGAACATTATGAATATTGTGATATTCGCTCGTTCAAAGGGGCAGTCGATTCACAAGCTGAGGCATTCTGTTCGGGTAAAGCTGACGAATCCCCCTCCCCGTACCTAATTTTTTCCCCCGTTACGCCACACCAGCTTGCGAAGATCGATAGTGTTCGCAAAACTCACTACAAAAAAGTTCGTATTCTCTACCTGAACGAACCGGAGGTATTGATCGTCAAACACATCCCGAGCCTAAAGCACGAACTTGCTACTTAGGAGTTCCAACGTATCATCATCAGGAAAATCGATGAGGGGGGGCAAGGAGCGAAGATCTCGGACATGGGTGCTACCACATACCGAGGGACCCTTGGCAAGAAGGAGGCCGATGCCTCATTGAGGCCGAACCGTGCTCGTCCGAAGGAGACCGATTGGCCTTCCGTCATACTTGAGGGTGCCCTGTCCGATACGGCACAAAGGTTGATTGTCGACGGAAAGTGGTGGATCGAGAACTCCGATGGAGCGGTCAAGATGGTACTCCTATTCTTCGTGAACGTCAAAGCAAAAACAATCCGAATAGAAATGTGGAAAAAAAATACCATAGAAAATCCGCAACAAACCCGTGGACACGGTGAAGAGGAAGTCACGGGACCTACGCGAAAAAAGACTCTGAATATTACCTCAACGGTGATCACCGGTGCGCCGTTCAAGCTCCAATTCAGAGATATTTTTCTACGCAGGCCGAAAGAGGAGCTCGGAGAGGCGAACTACCACATCACGGAGCAAGATATGAGAGAATTCTACAATAAGGTCTGGCCCGCTTCGCTGGATGTAACTTCTCCGGCCGAATCCTGTAAGTCAGCCTTGTTGATCTCTCGCGTGAATTTCAGCCGAAGCTAATTCTAGCAGCTGCGGAAGAAGAAAGTGATTCGAGCAGTTCGTCAGACGGGTCTGTAGTGGATTGAGGTGAAACTTGCTTCTTTGCGATATCGCCTTGGTTGTAGCGAATCCTCCATCTTTGTACTATTTTTTGTTCCTGTATATTAGTTTTGTTCGTAACAATTTAATACTCCCCTCTCCACTATCAGCAGTAACCAGGGCACGTTTGCCGGTATTTCGTGATTGGGGAGAATGCAGTAAGTAGTGAAACGACGTATAGGAGATCGGGTTGGGGTATCCTCCAATTCTTCGAGTCGCAAGAATCGGCTGTTAATCACTCCAATTTACTTTAGTAACTTTACCCTTCCACCATGTCGGATTACTCTGAATTGCAACGCTGGGAATAAAATAGAAAGCTTCCTCTCATGCTGGATAATGAGCCCATTCTCCGTCGAATTGGAGAAAAGAAAATCCGATATCTAAAGAAAGACTACACTGCTGGCTCAAGTGTTCCGTATCGCACTCGTTTTGGTAGACACTACAGATACAGATACCGGTACTACATAAGGTTGGGATGGAAGGTGCATGAAGCCTAGGGCAAATCTCTCCCGGAATCACTCCACAAACACTCTACCACCACATGGAAGGACTGCGTCATTGACGGGATGAGCGTGAGATAGACACCATTGTCAGGAAACACCTCTAATCAGTCCCGGGCGAAATATTCTACTTTTGGTGCGGTATAAGCACCTCCCCATACACAATTCGGTAGTCCCTTACCCAATCAGTCCGAAACGACTATTTCCCTATTCTATTTTCTAATCATGTCTATTTCTAGTTGGCAATACGCACAAATCTATAAGAGCAACAATGATCAAATTAAGTACAAGAGGTTCCGGATCTAAAAGCGGGCCCGAATGAGGTTTTGATGAACATTAAATATACTAGAGGTGAGTTACGGGATCTGGTTTGGCTTGATAGTTGCCTCCCGTTGTTGATTGGGATTCTAGTTTGCCATACCGATCTTCAGGTACAAGCTCCTGCTAGATTGCGGCAATGGGAAGTTATTAACAATGGGTAGGCATTGAAGGGTGACCAGCCTTTGCGCACTAAACAAAATCTGATTGGCGGTCACTAAGGTATGATCTTTTGGTTAGGCTAAAAAGTGTACGTTTCTGACTGTCTTGTAGGTGCTGGTGTTGTCGTCACCCTGGTTGAGGACCATGTGGGCACCAAGTAGGTCAACGGGAGTTGCGGCCACTGCGAATTTTATAAGTTTGTTCCGCTCAATTTTTATACGACCCTACTAAAGTGAAATAGGTATGGCTGGAGACGAGCGCTTGCACGAGAATCCTCTACTCTCGAGATACACTGTGGATGGCACTTTCTAGCAATATGCGATTGGCAAGGCCGCGCATGTCTCTAGAAGTCCCAAAGGAGCTCCGTTGGATGCGATTGCACCTATTCTCTATGCAGAATCACTGTTTGTACCCGATGACTACCTATTGTCTCTATAAAACTAACTCTAGTAAGTTTATAAAGCCCTTAAATAAGCCGACGCGCGGACAGGCCAAACTATAGCCATTGTTGTGCCGGTGGTCGTCTCGGCTCTCTTGCTGTAATAATTCTAGGATGATTCTCCTATACTGGAGCTAATTGAAAGATCTTAGGTGCAATATGCCAAAGCAATTGATTTCCGTGTTATAGCCATCGATACTGGGAGCGGAAAGCAAGAAATATGTCTCAACAAACTCGATGGTGAGAAATTTTTGGATCTTGTGAAAAGCGATGTGGGGGCAAATGTCAACTTTGTAACTGTTGGCCTCGGGGCCCGGGCTGTGATCCTTCTCGCTGTGAGCGAGAAACCTTTCCAACAATCCGCCGAGGTAAACCTACACTAGAACTACTCCGTATTAAAAAAAGGATTAAACAATTAACGCCTGGGGTGAGCAATAGCATGCAGGTCTCGTGGAACCGTACTCTGCGTAGGTCTCCCCCGAAAGCCCGCATTGAAGCCGAAGTATTACCGACCGTCATCCGAATGATTAACATCGGGGGATCCTAAGTCGGCAACCTCTTCAACACCCAAGAAGCAATCGACTTCTTTGGCCTCATCAATGTCCCCTTCAAAGCTCCAAAGCTCTCTGTGCTCACTCAAATGTGCCGACTCCTGGAGGAAGGCAAAATTGCTGGACGCTAAGTTCTTGATACAAGCATAAGTTCAATCGACCATATTCTGGGCTGATTTTCTGATCTAGCATCTCCGTTCATGTAGAAATAAGTGACTAAAAGAATGAGGTTTTCCTGTGCAAGTACCACATTGCTCTAGGTATTGGGCGGTGTCTGGTCTGAGGGCGATGTTGACGGTAACGGCTGTTTTCGTGGGTTGTGCGAAATTCCATAAGTTATAATTTTTGAGTGTGGTTCACCGCCAGTCGATCGTTATACTAGTGCCTCACAACGCGCAGCGATCCCCCGAGGCCCTGAAGGAAATTGCTATTTTAATTTCACACTTTTCTTGTCAACACTCTAACAAGCGCGGTATAAATCTATGGGTAGCTAAGAATCCAAAGTCCAGGCTTTATTTCATCAATCATGCTAGGGTTTATCAAGTGAAGGTAATTCTGCCTAGACGAGCTCTAAATTTTAGGATGAGCACTGGAGATTTAGTTAGGCACCCGTTGTGGGAGAAAGGCACTAGTTTTTTGAAAGCTACTCCTTTTCAGGTGTTCGCGCAGACAGCCCCCTTCCACTATATGGGTACATGCAAACGCCCAACTCTTATATTCCTCCCCTGATTGTTATGCATTTTGCTAGCACGCTACTGTACTTTAAGCTTGGGTTTCGCGTGGTATCTAAGGTATTATTGGTCGTATTAGTATTAAATATCCTTTGATGAGTGAGACCAAAACTGTGGCTACCCTCCCAATTCCTCTATTTGAACTCCTCTCTAGGGGATTAGTCTAAACTTTATCCATGGTAGAAGCCAACCGTCACCGTATCCGAGTTGAGTTGGCGGCTAGCTTTTGCGTCGCTTTGTATAATAAGTTACGAGTGTGAGAAATGGTTGCGCTTTGTATCTTTTGTCTATCCTGGCATTTATGTGTAAACAACCTCACATCTACAAGTCTCGCATAAAATACTTCATCGGAGAAGAAAAAGAACCAATTTTACAAAGCCAGTACATATATATATTAAGTTTCAACAAAGGTAAAAGGAGAAGGACAGGAAGAAATGAAAGCCTATAAAGATAACAATAGTGGAAGAAAAAACCCTTGACCAATTCCTTCATCCTTCGCCAACTATAACTAGTATCATTCCACCGTCGGAGGCATTGCCCAGGGTGCCGCTGCCCTTGTCGCCGGAGGTCGTTGACACCGATACATCCCAGCGTAAGGCAGGTTGGCAGTGACAGAGCCCCTAGTGCCTGCCGTTAAGGTGTTGACCTCAAGGGCCCATGTGGAGGCAGGACACTGTGGTGTTGACAAGGCCATCCCGTGAGTAGTCTGAAAGCGTTTGGAGAGTGTGATCCGTTGGTCTTCCGAGTACTCGATATATGCTTTGTATGCATCCGAGCGCCAGCGACCCAGGGTTTGGATCTGGTTATCGTCAATACCCATTTCTGCTGCCCAGGTTGCCGCGCCCCGACGGAAGCTATGTCCATTCCATGCTCCATGTCCTATTCCCGTAATAATGGCTAACTGTCGTAGGGTGTGGACTACATGTTCACGTGTAAAGGGGCGTTGGGCTTGTTGTCCAATGCAGAATAGTGGCGCATGAGGGGGGCGGTGGGTATCAATAGAAATTAGATGTCGCATCGCTTTAACTGGGCAGGCGGTGTCTTTGCTCGCTGCAATGGTTAGCTGGATCCCATGTCTAAATGGGTCTGTTTTCGAGGCTGGTAATGTTAATTCTAGGTACCCTTCACCCTGGTATTCTTTTAGTTGTACACTGCTTTTTGTCATAAACCAGGTCCTGAATTGAACTCCAATCGCGATATTGGTTTCCTTGTAAGTGAATTCACCAACGCGGAGGAATGCAGCAAAGGCGAGGGTAAACGCGGCACGAGTAACTATATTGTTGTAACTTTGATTGTCGAGTGCTGATAGTATATGCAGGAGAAGTGGTCGAGTTAAGGGGGTTCGCTCCGGGCGGCTTTCTTCCCGGTGGTCTCTTTTGATACCTTGGAGTATGCGCTCTAGTCTGGGGTCCGAGAATGCTGTACATTCGATTCCGAGGTCCAGTTGATAGGACTTAATCCCTGAAAGGTAGAGTTTCATGGTCTTGACCTTTATGCTGCCTGCTAATGAGCAGAGCCATTCGGTTAACCAGAGTACTTTAGCCGGGAAACAAGATCCGTTATCGTGATTATAATTTGACAGTGTACAGGAGAGAGAGAACCGGGATCTAGGAGTATCGTAGTTACGTCGAGTCGATGGGGCCAGGCCCCGCCACAGATAGTATGCTGCAACTACAGAGAGACCAGTCCGCTGTACGTCAGAAACCCAAGATCGCGGGGGCTGTATGTTGGTAGAGTTAACTGTGGTGCCAGGTTAGTAACTTTCGCAAGGTTAAAACAGGAGAGCGCGTCTGCCAGCTCATTATCCTTGGTCGAGATCCATCTGGCCTCTATGTCTAGGTCATATTCCGCAGCTAAGATCAAGCATCTTCTTAATACACTCATAGATGCACCTCGTATAGTGCGGTTCTCCAGTGCATATACTACGGCCCTGTTGTCTATATGCATAACTACCTTGGTAGCTTGCCACTGGTTCCCCCAATGCAGAAGTGCTTGTTCGACTGCGCGCAATTCCTGGATGTTGATATGCTCGCGCTTTCTCCATATATGGCGAGGGAGTGGTATCGAGAAGGCTCTTCCAGGTTGTGGTTGTCGGGTACAACTGTTTGGCTTGTGGTTGGTCTGGGCGGTACTGATTTCACATGTATAGTAGGCTCCTAACCCCTTCGTACCAGAGGCGTCGGTCCACAGATATATAACATCTCGCCTGTCCCCTCTGATGGAGCGTACTGGTGCTGTCTCCACTACTCTCACCCACCAAGTCAAGTCCTTTTTGGCCTCTCCCGACACCCTCCTTCGGTATTACCTGTTCGTATTTAGAAAGTACAACTCCAAGTTGTAGAGTCGGCGGAGAAACGCTCTTCCTAGCGGTAGAACAATCCTTACGAAATTTAGGTATCCCGTAATGGTTTGTAGCTTGACGAGGGAGAGAGAAGGGGCTGTGCTTGCTGATTGTGCGATTGTACGAGCTTTTGCTAACTTTGTCGGTGGTAGGCGGATGGTCATTTTTTCGGTATCTAGTTCTACTCCTGCAAAGTCTTCTACCATCCCTTCTTGGTTTTTGGATATCTTGATTCCCAAGCACACCTCTGTGCTAAGATTGGTGAAAGCTTGGCTATAGTATTCGAGTTTCTGGTCCGGTGGAAGGATCATTAAAAAGTCGTCAAGATAGTGAACAATTTCTACCAGTAATGTCTGGGTTGCAAACTCCGTTAGAAGTATCCAGTGGAATACTTCGGCAAAAAGGTTGAAAATGTAAGGGGCGGTCCGGAGACCAAACGGCAGAAAGCACTCCGCATAGAATTTTTCTTGCCAATGAAAACCCAATAATGGCATATCCACAGGGGATATTGGAATATGCCTGAAAGCGCTTTCATAATCCCTCTTTATTAAGAGGCAGCGGGGTCCAAACTTCTGGATAGCGAGTATAGCTTCTCTAACAGTGCTGTAGGTAATCGCACCGTACTCTTCCGGGATGCCAGCATTGATTGACCTATCGTCATTCGCGGGATAGGATAGGTGATGTATGCGTCTTTATGAGCTGTCAGACTTGTCGACTAACCCCAGGGACGATGCGGTAAAGGCTTCAGGAACTGAGGCCAGGGTTGGGTAGCATTCCAGGCGGTTCTTCACTATCTCCTCCATTATATTTTTGGTTACAACCTCCGGGAAGTCGGTGGCTGAAGACAAATTTGGGTAGATTTCACTTCGGTCGCGTCTTCCCTCGTATCCAATTCTTGCTCCAAAGCGGCAGATTCCCAAGATGGCATCGGTTACGGAGGGTTCGGGGTATAAAGTTGTCCGCTCTCTCCATCTCTGAAGACTCAGAGGGCCAGCTGGTGTACGAAGATAATGTTTTGTGTAAACGGCATAGTGAAGGCAGCTATTCGGGCGTGTTGGTTGTTCGCTAAGAACAGTGGGAGGGGGTTTTGATTGGGGCAGTGGCCCGGGCAGAGTTTTCTGAGAAGTTGAAGATTGTATGAGAATTGCTGTAGAAGCAGTGAGTTGTGAGGCCAAGTGGCGATCAATTGTGCAAAGTATTGAGGAAAAGACAGAATGGCAGAAGCGGTTAAAAGTGGGGCTTGGGGGAGTGCTGACGTCGGTTCCCTCGATTGGTGTGGGCTTGGGAAGGCAGAGTGCCACTTCCCTGATTGCACTGTATAGCTTTGTGGCTGCTGCCGCATGTCATACATATGTGCTGGTGCCGGCAAGATGTCATTCGGCAATTACGCTAGTTCCAGTTTCGGCAGATTTGGGAGGGGTTCGTAGTATTCCCAGAGAGTGTGATTGTACTCCCGACAGCCAGAGCGGGGGAGTTTGAGGCGAAGCGTCTGTCCAAGCTGCCTCTTTGGTCATACCCGCTGGTATTGGTGCTATGGGAACCTGAAGACCCAGGGTATTCGCGGAGTGGTAGTTCGGAATGGCGGCCAGGGTAAGGGGGGGGTCGGCCACCGGTAGTATTCCAGGAACTGCGAGGTACAGGGTATGCGAAGCATTTTGAGGCTATTAATTCACTATCGAGTTGGCGCCAATCCTGTGGGGTGAATATACTCGACCCACTTGCCACCCGCTTTCGGTGGAACTGAAAATGGTATGCTTTGACTCCATCCCAGGTGTATTTTTCTAAAAGCTCGTATAGGTTCATTGTATATATAAACACGGCTGTTGCGAGTTCTGCTTGAAGTGAGTATGGCGCCAGCTTTACCAGGATCCCACTGTAGGCTGCCCAAGCCTTGAACAAGCTACTCATTCTGTATTCGCTCTCTTTTCCGTCCCGCTCTGTCTGCTCGAATTCAACGCCTCCAATGTTGATAATACGTTGGGACTCCGCCCTGTCCTTTTCCGTTGCCAAAAGCCGGTAGATATTTGTTGGCTTGAATTTGTTTTCGATAATTTGAACCAATGTGCTACGCTTGACTCCGGGGAACAATGTTTCAACAGACACTGCTGTGGCACTAGCAGACACGCTCTCACCTGCATGTAGAGGTTGGGTCAGGATAGGATTGTACATACTACTGATACCGTTATGTATCTGGCTGGTGGCCTGCACTAGTTCTGTTTGCCCACGCAACTCTGCTGGTTGGTTCTCGAGTTCTCAGATGCGGTTCATTGTGCGAATATCTAGTAACTGCACGCTTGCCTGTTGCCGGCTGTCAATTGCAGCACCGTTATCTAGTGCCTGGACACCGGGGGTTGCTGGCAGGGTCGGTATTCGTAGCTGTTGTACAACTTTTTCGATAAGATCTTGTTCGTGGGATTTCAGAAGGTCACGCATGTCGTCCAAGCTAATACCTGGAGTGCCGGATCGAGAGGGCGGAAGGCTAATGTCTCGTTCGCTGGAGGAAATTGGGATTCGGGATTGGCATTGAATGGTGCTCTGACTCGAGGGGCTCGGAGTATTCGTTTCTGGGTTCCTTGCCTGCGAGTCTGCATACTCACTAGGTATCGCTTCATCAGTATGTGCCTCCTGCTGGAGGGTTTCTCCTGATCCCGATGAACTAGGTTGTGCCTCCTGTGATTGACCATAGCGTTGTGGGGCCTGGCGGCTGCATGTGGCTTTCCGGATTCTCCCCCGGCCTCCCCTTCTGCTGGAAAGGGTGGAGCTGCTGGTGCCACGTGATCCTCGTCTGCTGGGCATCGTTATCGGCTTTAGATTGGGTGAGGAAAGCTAAATCGCAATCTATTGTGCAGATATGTTTGGGGATTGTTTTACCAAGATCGCGAGCTGTAGGGAGCGTGATGATCTCGTGTTCGAACAGATATGAGGTGAGAACGGAGCTGTGAGGAGCTTGGTGGTTTCGAGCTGGGGGGATGGGGACAACTATGTTGTCTGGTGTCTCA
>Ga0307507_10010908_pt1 | contig 11589 bp, 2 predicted proteins | sample 7_EM_MG_FD_207223 | JGI IMG/M metagenome (GOLD analysis project Ga0307507, IMG submission 207223) | Populus trichocarpa ectomycorrhiza microbial communities from riparian zone in the Pacific Northwest, United States - 7_EM | ecosystem: Host-associated > Plants > Roots > Unclassified | place...
GACCGTCGCCAGAACCAGATGACCGTCGCCAGAACTAGACGACCGTTGCCAGAACCAGACGACGACCGTTCGAACGACCAGCCAGCAAACACCACGAACGATTCAATCAATTGATCGATCGAATTGAACCAGAGCTTCAATATCGACCCGTCGCCGAATCGAATCAAGACCTCCTAGGGAGGCACCCCAGACGACTACCGTTCGAATGTACAGCCAGCAAACGGCCATAGAGAACGATTCGAATCAATAAGAGCCTTCGATCAGGCCGACTCCTTCCCCGAATTAAACCAGACACTGACGCAGGCAGGCAGGCAGGCAGGCAGGCAGGCAGGCAGGTAGGTAGGTAGGTAGGTAGGTAGGTAGGTAGGAGAGGACCGTCGCCAGAACCAGAGACCGTCGCCAGAACTAGAGACCGTCGCCAGAACCAGACCACCGTCGCCAGAACTAGACGACCGCACCCTAGACGACCACCGTTTAAATATGCAGCCAGCGAACGGCTATAGAGAACAATTCGAATAAATCAGAGCCTTTAATCGGGCCGACCCCTCCCCCAAATTGAATCTGACACTGACATAGGTAGGTAGGTAGATAGGCAGGCAGACAGGTAGGTAGGCAGGCAGGCAGGCAGGCAGGCAGGCAGGCAGGCAGGCAGGCAGGCAGGCAGGCAGGCAGGCAGGCAGGTAGGTAGGCAGGCAGGCAGGCAGGTAGATAGGCAGGTAGGTAAGGTAGGTAGGTAGGTAGGTAGGCAGGCAGGTAAATAGGCAGGCAGGTAGGTAGGTAAGTTAGTAGATAGGTAGAAGAGAACCGTCGCCATATTATATTAAATTATCTAAAATAATATAATTTATTTTGCTAGCCTTATAGATAGCCTTAAAGTAGCCTTTATTTATCTAAAATATACTATCGGTATAAAAGAGGTAGATGGCTCCAAATACTTTGCCAAATGCGCAGGCTGCGCGCAGGCTGCGTGTCAAAAAAACACGACATAGGCTAGTCGGTCGGGTTGCCAAATGCCCTTAACTGCGCGCCAATTGCGTCAACCACCAACCATTGAGGCCATTTAGAGGGGACCATATTTTGCCGATGTGTATTAGGGCCTAGGCCTATATAAAGGAGGAAGGGAGACGTGTAAGAGGCTAGTAAAGATAATAGTAAGAGAGAAAAAGGAGCTAAAGTAGAGTATAAAAGAATACTAGGAAACTATCTACCGTAATATAATACTGGTTAGACTAATACTAAAGAGGTATATAGGAGTTAAAGGTATAGAGGCTAACTTAGGTAAGAGGAACCTAAGCTGTAGTATAGTTAACGCTATAGGGGGTAAATACTTAAAGGCTCTAAGAAGGCCTAATAAAGAAAGAAAATATAATAGCAATACTCTTAAGAATAAGAATAATAGGACTAAAAGATTGGCTCTATTAGGTAGGCATCCTAGTAGGTAGCCTAAGATATAAATATGGCTGGCTAAGATAGATACTAAAATATATAATACTGCTATGCCTCTTACGCACTAACTAAGAAGTAATACTCTTAATGGCTAGTATAGAGAACTATAATATACTACTCTTAATATAAAAAGGTCTTAAGGCGGTTACCTAATAGCTTATTAGCTAAAATATACTAAACTAATTTTAGGTTGCAAAGGAAATGGCAATAAAAGGTAAAGGGGTAAGTAATAGGCGCCCCCTGTTAACTCTATAGTAGTAGAGTAAAGTTTATAATACTAGCGCGTCTATAGGCTTGTTATAGCAGCAGTAGTTCCTAAGAAGGTTAAAAAGTAAGGTAGTAAAGCACTATAGGCGACTTGTAGGCGCTAAGTAGGCGAGTCCTAAAAGGCAGGGAGATAGATTATAGAGTTTTCTCCCTATATGTATATAAGGAGTAGTCTATATAGGCCTAATAGGGATCTAAATCAGACGTTAAGCAATAAATAATTATTAATATTCTATTAATTAAACTCACTATCTATATCTTACCTTATAAAAAAGCTTTTTTATAAAGTAGTAAGGCTCTTTTATAATATAAGGCTGCGTAAAGCCAGTTATTTTTATTTTTTACCCAAATATTGGCAACATTATATTGCCGATATATTTCTAATAACTGATATTTTGTCGGTTTGTATTGGTTTGTATCAGTGCTAGGTCTAGACTTATTTAAAGACTGGTAATATGGTAGAATAACTTACCGCCTATATATGCACCTTATTTAATTAGGGCGCATATTATTTTCTAAACCGAGTTTTTTTAACTAGCCGATTTTATTGTTTTAGGCAAATAAGATAACTTGAGCGAATCCTAGATTTTCATCTTGGATAATGTCTCTCCCTACTAGCAGTAATTAAGCCTAGGGTAGTAAAATCTCTTAGGCTTTGGAGGTACCTAACTTGCTCTAAATCTAAAACAATAACACTTAGATCCTAACTCTAGTTCTATATATTAACTTCCAATTATTATATATTGTTTTATATGACAATCCCAATATACAAGACACCTTTTAGGTAACAATTTAATGTAGATACTAAGAAGAGTTATGCAACCTAGTTTATATTATCCTATACGCGGTTAAGGCGCAATAAGAAACATAGCCTATATATAAACACCAAAATATTAATAAATATCTCCACTATAGAAACTATTATTCCTTTATAGTTAGTGTATTACGGACAATGCCTCTTAAGCTTGTGGTTATAGCTATTTTTCTAAGGTAGACTGTATTTAGGTTCTTATACTAGTATTCCTAGGTTATTGTAATATTACCTTCCTAAGAGAGTTAAATAATGTATCTGTTGAATTTAAGTAACTGCTTAACTATAAGTTGCTTATATTCTTTTGTAAGAAAGTAAGCCTTTTCTAGATATTATTACTCCGCGTCCACAAAGGTAGTATTAGCTAGGAAGAGAGTGTTGTTAGTTTAGAGGCTAATAATACTAAAGTAGCTAGGAGTGTTGCTCTATAAGAGGTAAGGGTTATACATTAATAAGTTTATATCTAACTCCTTAATATAATAATTATAGTAGGTTGTAAACTAGTAATTACCTACTTTTGGAACACTGTATAAAGGCTTAATTACTTTTAGGATGGAGTTCTTTCTAATACCTAGTTAGCTTCCCAATTTATAAGGTAGTCGGATATAGAAGTCTTAATCTAGCTTTATAAGAAACTGGACATATACCTAAGAGATATCTTGTAGGTATAACTATATGCCATTGCCTTATAGTATTACTATAATATATAGAATAAGGCATTAGCTGACTCGTTAAATAGTAGGTAACTAGGTTAGTATAATGCCCTTTTTAAGATTATTATACGCTTAAATAATAAGTCTTAATTTTTTAAAGGCTTTATTAGTACTAGGGTTCTTAATCTTATCTATAAATTATAAGTTAAAGATTTTAACTCCTGCGGGTATATCCTAAGGGTTAATTATCTTAAATATGCCCTTTTTAATTATTATTATTATTATTATTCATTGCTTAACGTCCGATTTGGATCCCTGTTGGGCCCACGCGGACTACTCCTTATATACATGTGGGGAGAAAACTCTATTTGAGAAAACCCCGTGATCCATCTCCCCGCCTTTTTGGGACTCGCTTGCGAGTCGCCTATAAGTCACTAGTGGTGCTCTACTACCTTACTTTTTGACCTCCTTGGGAACCACTGCTGCCGTAATAAGTCTACGGACGCGCTAGTATTACAAACTTTACTCTACTCCTGTAGAGTTATTAGGGGGCGCCTATTAGTCGCCCCTTTGCCTTCTATTGCTATTTCCCTTGCAACCCGGAACTGGTCTAGTATATTTTGGCTAATAAGCCACCGGGTAGCCGCCTTAAGGTGCCCTTTTTAATTAGTTCTGTAATTTCCTTTTAATAGGATGTTTTAAACTGCTTATGGTTGCTATCCTCTTGCAAGAATACAGTAATGTTGGCAGTATTAATGTAAAGGAGATACTTATGGGGTCTTCCTCTTCCTTAGTAAGGTAGTTGTGCTTCTCTGGTTTTGGTAAGGGATGGTTTTTGTATAGAGACGGTTTCTGTAGACGGTTTGTATATACAGGCAGTTTCGTTAACTTAAATATTATTAACTTAAGTGTTATTATCTTAAATGTTTTTAATATAAATATTTCTAGGGTGTCACGGGGCGCGGAACAGTGGCAGCTGAACGTATGTATTCGAGGAGTCTACAAGACGTTACGCGATCGATCGTAAGGGTCGAGGGCGTAAGGAGGTGATATACCTACGCGTAGCTGACGTAAGCTGTACGCGAGGTGTACGCGAGAGCACGGGGCTCTCCTATAGAGGCCCCTACGGTGTGGTTCCGTGACACTACCCCCCCTCCTATAGAGGCGGAGCTCCGGCGACGCTGTGGTTGCTATGTACATGTAGTAAGGTATAGAGAAGAAAAGGAAATATCGCTAAAGGCTTGCAACAACGTCATATAATAAGACTTGGCACCTAAGAATTCAACTAATCAGATAACTTTAACCGCTGGTCGAAGTTCCTGGACATCTTAACGATTTTCCAGTTACGTAATCGCAATCTACGGCAATCTAACAGCAATTTGCCCTTACGTAGCAATATACAGTTTAACTCTATAAGGGCTCCTATAGAGGATTAGGCACGAAGTCTCTGCTTAAGCCTAGTTTCTGTGGGTTTGCGTGGTGAAAATCGCTAATTAGATCCTTTGCATTTTTAAAGTCTTCCTATAGTTGCTATTCTGGCTGGTCTATATTAAATCCTGTGTAGATAGCTCTATAGTAGAGCCGCCGTCCCCTGCCTTTGCTACGGTATTTAGAGTTAATAATTTATTTAATGGTCCACTCCTCGTGGTTCTCGTCTTCGTTCTCATCTTAGATTAGTACTGGTAGAGGTTTAGGCTATATCTGTCCTAGTAAGGGGTTAGGCTAGTAAAGGTATAGTAGCTATAGGTAAAATACAGGCTATATCCTGTGGGTGGCTAGGGCAGGCGGGAGCTCTAGCTTATATGCGGCTCCCCTGTCAATGACTTGTTTGATTTGATAGGGGCCGAGATTCTTATAATCGAGTGACTTTATAGGCCTCTGCGTAGAGATATTGTGTGCATCTAGCCATACCTAGTCGTTAACACGCATCTCCGGTGGTGGCGCTCTATAACAGTTGGCGAAGTAGGCCTGCTTTGCTTGAGCCCAGGCCATTTCTCCCTTGCAGTAGTCAAGTAGATTTTTCATGCGGTCTGCATGTTGGTCGGCAAGTAGCATCTTAAGGCGTTTTCTATATAGCAGTTTTTTATTAATAGGTTCTGGTAGCTCTATGCTAGATTAGGGGTGATAACCCTTGTTTATAAAGAACGGGGTAAGTCCTATAGTAGTTAAGACGTGGTTATTTGCTGTAAATTTACCTAGTGGAAGGTAATCCACCCAGTTATCCTAACTATAGGCGACTACCTGTTATAGGTACGCTTTTATACTAGTATTAGCTTTTTCCGGTTGCCCGGCAGTTTTGTGGTAGAAGGATGTAGACATCTTAACGGAGGTGCTAAGACATTAGCAGATTTGTCTCCATACATTGGAGTTAAACTATATGCCTTAGTTGGACGTAATTAAGTTAGGTAGCCCATATAATTAGTAGACTTTACGGAGAAAGGCGTTAGTAACATCGCTAACGGCTATGCCTTTGGTAGGGACGTAGTGGCGCTCTTTTATAAGTCGGTATATTATCATAAGGATATTCTTGTAGGTATAGCCGTGTCGTTTACAGGGTAGTAGGTCAATAATAAAATCTATAGCGATATCTGCCCATTGTTATATAGGTACTGGTAGAGGGTGTAGTAGTCCTTGGTACTTTGTATTAAAGGCCTTAGCGCGCTTATAACTGTAGTAGGTACCTATAAAGCGTTTAACTAAGTCTGTTATCTTAGGCCAGAAGTAGTATTGGCTAAGGAGCTTATAGGTCCCTCCTTTTTTTGGGTAGCCGCTTAACCGGAGGTCGTGGGCCATTTAGATTAGTTGCTGTTGTAGGTTTTCTAAGTTAGGGATGAATAGGCGGCCTCTATAGTAGAGCCTGTTCTCTTTTACTTTTAAGGCTGCTATATTAATCTGGCCCAAGCTTCGGAGGTTTATAGGCAGCGTACAGGTGCCGGCGGTCTTTGCGGTAATAAGTTAATATAGTAGTGGGTTAATGGAGGTGTTATATACTGCGGTAATAAGCTTATTAATTTCAGGAGGTAATTTTAGTTCTATAGTATAAAGCTGAGGTGCAGTTGGCTCTATTATGGGTAGTATACCTGGGGCTAAGTTCCGTGCTTTTAGGATTATCTGTTATTGGAACTGATTATAGGGGTTGTCTTCTAACTAAGAAAGGTCTTGTAAGCGGCGTGTTAGGCTATTAGGCTTAGTGCCTTGTACTCCTAGTCTATATGCGATTTTAAAGTTAAAACTGGAGAGGAACTCGTTCTAATATACTTAGCGTCGGTTTAGCTGCTTTGTGGTTATAAAGTACTTAAGGTTGCGATAATCCGTAAGGACTTTAGTTGGCTGGTTGGGTTCTACTAAAGAGAGTTTTAGTTAGAATTCTTTAAACGCTTATATAATCGCAAGGAGTTTCTTATTATAAATCTTATAGTTACACTCTTATAGTGTAAGCTTAGACAAGTAGAATGCGACTAGGTAGAGGAGGCCGTTATTACCTATCTAGGAAAGGATGCCTGCGTTAACGTAGTCTGAGGAGTTGGTTTTAAGATAGAGTTGTTATCCTGGTGTAAAGTGAGCTAGGATAGGTGCTTTAGTAAAGGCATTTTTAAGGTCTTAGAACGCTTTCTCGCATTTAGGCGTCCAAGTAAAGTATAGGTGCGTTTTCCTTCCTTTTATAGAAAGGCCCTTCGTTCGCATTATTGCTGTAAATAGTGCTACTACGCCTAAGAAGTTATATATAAATTTCTAATAGAAGTTAGCGAAACTAAGGAAGGCTTATATATCCTTAATGCAGTTAAGGGCTTGCTATTTGGTAATTATGCGTACCTTCTTAGGGTCCATACGGACACCCTTAGTAGTAACAATTAGTCTAAGGTATTTTACTTCTGTAACTGAGAATTCGCACTTCTTTAAATTAATATAAAGTCCTACTTCCCTAAGGCGCTATAGGACCTTTTGAACGTGCTCGGTATGCTTAGAAGGGTTATTACTGTAAATAAGTATATCGTCTAGGTACGCAGAGCAGAAGTCATTAAGGTAGTCCTATAAGGCGTTATTAATATAGCTTTGGAAGGCGCCTGGGCCGTTGCATACGCTAAAGGGCATAATGGTATATTCGAATTAGCCAAAGCGCGATGTAAATACGGTTTTCCATTCGTCACCTTTCCGTATTCGGAGATAGTTAAAGGCGGCGATAATATTAAGTTTAGTATAGATTTTGGCTTAACTAAGCCGCTTAAGGGTCTCGCGTATAAGCGGTACTAGGTATTGGTTCTTAATTATAATAGCGTTAAGTCCTCTATAGTTAATACAGAATTAGATACCTCCCCCTAGCTTCTTAGCGAGAAGGATAGGGGCGGCTGCTGGTAATATGCTGGAATGAATAAACCCTTTGTTAAGGTGCTTATCAATATACTTTTTTACAACTAGGAGTTCGTCTTTTGACATTGGGTAGGGTCTCTTATAAGGTAGCATTTTCCCTTATTTAATATTAATGGCATGGTTGTTAGGTTGATATAGGGGGAGTATATCTACGCCCTTTTATAAGTATATGTCGATAAAGTTGTGGTACCTCTTAGGGAGGAGCTTGCGGAGTTCCTTATTAGTAAGTCCTTTTTTAAGGTTTATAAACTTCTTGAAGTCTGAAGGTGAAAGTCTATAGAGTTCTATAGGGGCGTCGTTTTCTGGGAGGTTAACTATGTTTATTCTGTTACTATAGAGGACGTGGTCCTGTTCTTTATTGAGCTTATATAGTCGTAATTAGGAAGCTACAGCAACGGTCCAGCCTTTCTTATGTGCTATGCGGTAGAAGGCCGCAGCACTTACGTAGTAGTAGTTGGTCGTAGGTGGGATAATAAGGGGTTCCTTAGGTTGATATCCTAGGGAGTAAATAGAGGTGGCTAGGCCATGCCCTAGGCAAGTCTCTCTGCAGTATTTAGAGTTAAAGGTTACTTCTCTCTTTTTCCAGTTAATGGCGGGGTTGTGTTATTTGAGCCAGTTCATTCCAAGGATAATAGGGTAGTTAGTAAGTAGTATAATATAGGCCCAGAGCTCTTCCTAGTGCCCGTTTATATCTAGGTAGAGTTGTGCCATATAGGTAATCTTCTGTGCGGTATAATTACCGTTAGCGAGTCGTAGGGCGCGGGCTTTGGTAAAGGGTAAGGTAGGTAGGTTATAAGTATATATAAATTAGGTATCTATAAATTTATTAGTAGCTCCGCAATTAATTATAGAACGGCTTTTATATTGCTTTTTGGCAGTAGTTCCTATTATAGGTAAAACTATCTGTTTCCGTCCGTTTATCTTTACTAAGTTATCTATTAAGCAGGCCGATATATAGATCCCTTTATTGTTAGGGCGTCCCAACCCGCGACTTAGGGCTAGGACTTGGCGTTTTCCGCTTCTATATCTAACTCTACTGCTATTACTGCGTCTTTGTCTTGTACGGTGGCGGTGCGTAGCGAAGTGTTTGGTGTTTAAGGTATAAAGTTAGGTGTTAGGCGGCAATTATTAAACCTAGCTATTAGGCAGTTTAGGTTCTCGCAATAACAGCCTTCTTAATGGTATCTATAGCAGCGCCCTAGCTTCTAAAGTAGCTCGCGCTCTCCGTCTAGGAGCTTACATAGGAAGGTTGGTATAGAGAGGTTAATATTGGCTCTAGTATTTATAGTAGGCGTTGGTAACCTAGTATATATAGGTGTGGTTGGCCCAGAGGGCTTCTATATGGGAGCCTTTGGGCAAGGGTTAGTAGTAGAGATCTAATTCAGCCGTCGTTTAATCTTCTATAGGGCTGCCACCATGCCATATACGTCATTGTAATTGTGACTAGTGGCAGCGTAACTAAGGTAATAGGTAACCTTTTTAAGGAGATCTTCCTAGTCTTTAGCGTTGTCTTAGAAGAGGACTCTAGTGTATTCCTGGAACTTAATATAGAACTTGTTAAATAACTTAGTAGGACTTATCTTTAGGGCGCGTAGTTTGGCTTAACTGGTAGCCACTAGGTCGTGGTTGTGATACATTAGGTTAAGATTGTTAAGGACCTTTTAGTAGGACTGCCACTTCTAGGGGCCATTGGTCTCCTATTAGGCGAAGAGTCTGTTAAATAGGGTACCCTTTATACGCCTAATAATATAACCAATCTTAGTATCCTCCCTAGAAAAAAGGCAGGCGCTCTAGGTTAGTTTCTTACGGATTTATATCTTCTAGTGGCTGTATTCCTTGCGGTCTCTCTAAAAGACTAGGGGATTAGGGTATTATATATTAGACCCCACAATTATGGCTTAAGTTCGGTCGCTATTATAGGAGTTATCCCTATTAGGTGAAGCTGCTTAACGCTAACTTTCGGCTAAGCGTTAAGTGGGTAAGGTTGCCGGAGGCGTAGAGACTTAGGTAGTATAGTGCGTAGTAGGGAGATGCTTGGTGTTGTTACGGATGTGCTTGTTAAGCTAAGACTATAGGTATTTAATTATGCCCTCCTTTTTAGTAACCTAAGCAATAAGTATAATCTCAGCTTTCTTTAGTCGTTGGACGTCGCGCTTAGATATACGGAGGTTATCTTTAGTCTCTTGGTGTGTGTTATTAGCAAGTGCCTCACTAGCTTATAAGTCTTGGATAATATTATGGTTTTAGGCAGCACGTAATTCGGCTCGTGTAAGCTTTAGGTGGTAGTTCTATAGAAGGCGATAGTATTTGTCAGGTTCTTGTGCTACCATTTATACAAATATCTCGGCGTCTCGTATTTCAATCTTAATAGGTAGCTGCCCTTCTGGTTGCTTTTCCGTGGCTATATAATTGATGAAGGATAAGACGTCGCCAGTGTCTATCTTGTTAAGGTCGTCGCTGTGACCACCTATACTAATAGGGGTGTACCTATCCTACTAGGCTAGTTGACTCTTATCGTCTTTAAGGTGGTACTGGGTACTCGGGGGTGTTCGTAGTTATAACTCTTTTAAGCCGCTAGGCTTGCCCTTAGGGGTTAAGGCTAGGGTTAATAAATTGAATTCTCCTGGGATTAATTGGCGTCGTAGGTTAGGTTAGGGTATTAGGTTACTCTTTAGGCTTAATATAGTGGCTAGTAAGGAATATCGTCTTACTATTATGGTGCGAAGGTTGCTCGTAGATACGCTGCTTCTGGCAGCGCCTATAGTATTATAGACGTAGAATTGGTCGTAGGCTAGGTGTCGGTAGTAAAAAAAAAAAAAAGGCGCAACGTAATGTTACGGGGCGCGGAACAGTGGCAGCTGAACGTATGTATTCAAGGAGTCTACAAGACGTTGCGCAATCAATCGTAAGGGTCGAGGGCGTAAGGAGGTGATATACCTACGCGTAGCTAACGTAAGCTGTACGTGAGGTGTACGCGAGAGCACGGGGCTCTCCTATGGAGGCCCCTACGGTGTGGTTCCGTGACATAGGGTCTGTTAAGTATGGTTTAATAGTAGTACTGTGGAACTTTGTAGGGCTGCTAGGTAGGTTAATAGCACACGTTTCTCCTTTAATATTTAGTAGGTTATATGGTCCTGCCTAGTATCTAGGTTGCCCTATATTGCCTTCTCTTTAGACCAGTACTAAAGAGTTAAGGGGTAGATTATGAATTGCGGTAGTGCTGGGGCTATTATATATATTAAGTGCATCTGCGACCTGGCGCTCCGCTTATATCTTCTTTATTTTCTCTATAGCTTTCTTAAATGTAATTGCACGCTATATTACTGTAGGTGAAGGTGCGTTAGACTCTGTTATTTAGGGGTACGCTCTAAATACTAATAGTATAGGTATTAGGCCGTCTGGTTCTATAGAGTCGTTAATTACTTTAAAGGCTATTTATAGTGCTATATCCTTATTAATTCCTAGTATCTTAGAAGTGATAATATGGTATATATATCGTAAGGGGCCGTGGTAACGCTCTATTATGCTAATTAAGTTGTAAGCTTTAACCAGTACGCTCTTTATAGTAGTGCCTATATTAACTGCGTATTGCTTAAACTCTCTACTAATAAAGTTCTTTCTTATATTGTATATAATTATATCTAAGGGGCCTAGGTATGTGTTAATCTAGCACGCTTATAATATATCCTATATATACTTAGCGCTAATATTCTATAGCTATCTGCCTGTTTAAAATCGGGTGCCTTTATTAATAATATAAAGTACGGGCTTGCTGTTAATGTATATAATATTAATAATAATATAGTAGTTAAAATTAATGTTGTCCTTTAAGGTAAATCTAAATCTGCCTAGTAACTTTCTGTGCTTTTAACAGTATAAGTGTAAGGGATATTATTGCGGTACCTCGGGTTGCCCTTAGGGCAACCCCCGGACACCCCTCGGACGTCCGTCGGTCACGTGCCGGAGGCACGTGCCCCTAGTATATAGTCTCCACGATCCCAGAGGCCTTACCTCCTCAAGGATTCGTCTCCTCCACAATCTATC
>Ga0307507_10010910_pt1 | contig 11588 bp, 13 predicted proteins | sample 7_EM_MG_FD_207223 | JGI IMG/M metagenome (GOLD analysis project Ga0307507, IMG submission 207223) | Populus trichocarpa ectomycorrhiza microbial communities from riparian zone in the Pacific Northwest, United States - 7_EM | ecosystem: Host-associated > Plants > Roots > Unclassified | place...
GCTTTTGCTAACAAATCATACCACTTCCTTTCTTCGACCCCGCGCCCCCCTTGTTTTTTTAATGGAAGAACAAGAACTCTAGATGGATTTCACAATGGAAGCCAAAGGAGAAGATCACCAAAAAGATACCTAAATCTAAAAAAGAATCCAAAATCCACCAACAAGAGAAAGACACTCAATCTTTAATAGTATTTTGAATATATACTTAAAAAACAAATTTAAATACTACGAAAAGAACAGGCAAGCATTCAGTATACCACCAAACTATTAGGGTATTTATTAATTTTATATTCAAATTATTTCTTGTATCAATTTACGACTAAAATTATTTTGATTTCTCAATTAAAGGTTTTCCCTGGTGCTGAAAATGTGCAAAAAAACTCCTTTGTGATTGAAAGGACAAGGAAGGATACTTCAAATGTGGTTGATGTTGATCTTAATTCTGGATTTGTGTTTTTTGGCTTGGAGAAGAAGAAGAATCATCTGAATTATTCAAGTCAAGTATTACAAGTGTGGGCGTTCGGATTATGCAAATAAAGTATTCGATAAAAAGCTTGCATGAAATACCAATTACCAACTTTTAGTTCTTTTTTAATTTCTCGCTAATTTGTAATGTTAGTTTGATAACAATTTGTAATATTAGTATTACAAGGGTTTTTTAGTTATTAAATAAAAAATAATACTAATCTTATAAATAATTAGACTTTTTTATTAGTTTTTTTTTTTATTATTAATGTGGGTATCCGGGTCAGCTTGTGCGTACCTCGACTAATACCATGGGCCCTGAAGTTAACAACTATGTAAGTCTCCAGTGGCTATTATATTAACAACCACATGGTTCGAACCCGAGACCACATGAAAAGCAAACCCTTAGTTCCAAACTCTTACTAGGTCATCTACTAGATGATTTTTTTAAAAAAATATTAAGTGCTAGCACATGTATAAAGTTTAGGATATAAAATTTAATTTTTTTAAAGCGCAGTGAAAACCCAATCAAAAGGTTATTTTTGTAATAATTCTTAAAATACATTAAAATAATAATATATTAGATTGATTCATGTTTAATGGCTTAAATCACCAAACCATGACCCATAAGTTTAATAAAAAATTAAAATTATTTTTTATTTAATTATATGATAAAAAAATTAAAAAAAAAAATAAAGAATGAAATTAGAACAAAAATAAAAGATAGAAAAATAAAACATTTTATTTTTTAAAAATAAAACAAGAAAAAAAGCAAAAACAAAGTTCAAAAAAAAAAAAAACCAAAAGAATAAAACATTAAGAAAAAATAAAAACTAGAACGTGTATACGTTTTGAGAAATCCAAGAATGTTTGCCTATTCAAACTTATTCTTTAACCTAAATCAAATAAAGAATTCTCCTCTAGCATGGAAAAAAGGGGGTAAAGAAACAGTAAAGATCAATGTGTTAGAGCCCACCCATTTGCAGAGAATGACTTCATTAAAAAATATATATATATATTTGAGGAATCCAATTTTGCAAGTTCTAAGCTTTACATTCAATAAATTTTAAGGGTATACACAATCACCCATGTGAAGATTCTCAAAAGCTAGTGTCAAGGATACATCGATGCTTTAATCTCATTTTGATGCAAAAATTTCTTCTAAATCTTCGTACAACCACTTTGTTTTGGACTTGGAATCCGGAGAGGTCTTTTGAGATGAGCTCCCGCTCCTTTTGTTTGTCCAAATTCCACTCCATTTAGTTCGACTGGTCGAAGGATCATTCCGTGATCCACTTCTTTCTTTGGTAAAGCTAGCCCTTGCTAATTCTCTTAGTTGTTTCTGCCATGGTTTATCTGGCGTGCCAGGGCTCCCTGAGCTTTTGTTCCTGTCAACAGAAGAACCAGCCTCTCCCCCAGTTCCTCCATCGCTTCTTCGTTTAGCTGGTAATTTGCTTTCCAGGTCTTGGCTCAGTCCTTTTGAAATGAAAAGCAAGAGAAATCCAATTGATGCGGTTTTCAGACCTGTCAAGAAATACTTCTCGGAGGGATCCAGCCGCATTATCTGTCTATACAATGCATACCATTCGTTGGCCATTTGCGCGAGGAATCCGATTAAGAACAGTGCAATCATGAAGATTCCAACCTTGGTTTCTACTCCAGTTGATAATTCCTTCTCCAAGAGAATGAAACAAGTAGCAAAAATACATACTTGGCAGGAAATAGAGATGATCTCTACCAGTTGGACCTTTTTCTTAATAAAAGGCTTCTTGAGGACAAGGAAGAAGAGCTGAAAGCAAGTGATGGACAATAAGACTACTGTTGGAGTTTTAGAGGACCAGCTATCTAAGTAGACACCAGCCAGAATGCCCAAAGAAACTCTCTTGACTGACTCAAGCAGTGTGTAGTATATTCTAAGAACTCCAAACAGCTTCTGAATAAATGGTGCTTCTGCATCTTCTGTTTCGTCATCAGAGGCAATGATACGATCCCCTTGGTTGCGGGGAACCCCAGCAATTTGCGAGAGCATGTATTTAGGGGGGCCTCGTAGATCTTCAAATAAAGCACCTAACCTGACTAGATAAACAGACTTCGGTTGATTATTCCACGTCCACTGGCCTCTCTTACCAGGACCTAAAGTTACTCGGATAATATCTTGATACCAGTGAAAAATCTGTCCTTCTTGATGGACTTCCTTGTACTGAAGTAGCTTTCCGAATGTGATTCCAATAGACAGAATCAGGAACAAGGCCAGCAGTATGAACCCCACCACACCAAGCAGCAAAATGCCAACTATAATCCCTGATGTTGTTCCTCCTTGAACCATAAAAATAAACATCAATTAAATGTAACGAGTTGTATACTTTCGAGTTAACAGGTATGACAAGAGTGTAACACAGTTAGATGCTGTGACAGATACACATATCAATCGATGTGATGGATCAACACCATCTCCAACAATGAATGGAAGTTTACAACACGGATTCTCAACCTTGTACGTAACTAGTATATAGCAGTATATGCAGCAGTGGTTATGTATAGTCTAAGGAATAGTCTATCGGAGAAAGACACTAGAAGAAAAAAATCAGAGACGGAGCTGAGAAAATAGCATCAAAGGGTTTCAGTTTCGACATTTGTGAAGAAAACTACTCTGACCTGTTGAGATAGATTTGTGGGATTCCAAATATTCATTTAGAATCCTCAGTAGATCTAAGAAGTTCCCTTTAAGGGTTTCCATGCTGAGGTATTATGTAATAGTTGAACAAGAGGGGGCTTTAATCATATAGGGATTGCAAAAGGCATTGGGTGCTCAATGCTGAGATTCTGCAACTCAAATGATAAACTATTTCTTATTCAGCACCTCAAACAAGCGAGAGTGAAAGAAGTTTTTTGCATTTCCCCCGCTTAAAAGCAATGGTTGCATAAGTGCATGATCATGATATAAACGATTTGCTTGGAAAGATAACAAGAGCGGAGCTGGAAGCTTATATTGCTTCAAGTGGAATGCATAGACAAGGTGATATATTAAAGGAAGAAAAATAAAAATGAAGGGTACCTCTAACTAGAGCAGCAGAGGCCACACAAATACAAGGCAAAGCAAGAAAAGTAAGAAATATCTCAAATCTTGGGAGGGTCAGTGCCCCATAGTCCCTCTGCTTTTCTGTGTTTCCCTTCCTCAATTTTAGAATAAATAAGAGTATGGCATGGAGCAGTATCATACTGCCACCAATTACAGCTAACCAGAACATGCTTCTGTCAAAATCCCTCCACCTACAAGAGAATGAAAAACAAAAGCATCAAGCAATCACATAAATGTTTTGATAATGAACACCATTTTGCAATAATGCAAGATAATTAACAAAAAACTTTGGTAGCACCAATGCAAAATGATTGAATAAATTAGCATTTAATATGATATGTTCTAGGATTCTTTTTTGTTAAACATGAACTTTCATCATGTCTCTGGCATGAAAAGGCTGAAGGGCATATTGATGGGGGGAAAAAGAAGCAAAACCTCACCCATTCGAATGTTGTGGATCCAAAACATGTTCTGCTTCGGGTTTAAAACTTTGGCTCTGCAGATGAATAATGGAACCTGTCATATAAAAGAAGTATTTGAAGTTGAAAACAAGTATCTGGAAAATGGTTCCTGACCTCAAAAAATGATAAGTACTCCATTGGAGAAAGCGGCAATCCATACACCGGTGAAGACTTGTTCACGCTCTTCCCTTTTAGTTGCATGCTCAAGGATATATCGTGAGTTTTAGATATATAGGAATGTGCACCAGAAGAGGAATTTGATTTCACCATGATTGGTTGAATATCCCCAGTTTCCCATGGGAGACTGAAGTAAGGAATACTCCACTGTAAATTTCTTGCAAACTCATAATATTCGACTGGCAGCGTAACAGCCAACCATCTAGACATTGCAAAAACCTGAATATGGCATGCAGTTCTCTGTGTATAAAACAAAGATATAAATTTCTCTTAATTTTCATGATGATGGAAATATAAAGTTTACGATTACACTTCATAATTTTCATTCCACTAATTTCAACACCAATTCATCTCTTGCAAGTTAGAATTAAGAACTGTACTCTTGTGCATATGAAAGACAATTGGGAGTTTATTGAAACAAGTCTACAGTATCTTAAGATCATTTGAATTTGAGGTGCAGACTGTTTGGATTTTAATCATCAGGAAGTGCAGAAAATAAATTTTAGAACAGCACAAAACCTTTCCAGCCCAAATGTAGAACTGTTAGAAATTGTAAAATGTCATGAAAATAACCACATGAAGGAGATAACGTTTCTGTAGGGTAGTATCATACAAAAATATTCCTTGTAGGCTCAGCAGTCAGCAAAGAAGAAGGTCTTGAAAATGCCCCAGCAGACAGAAGGCTTGCAGTTGACAAAGTGAGCAGCCCAGCTGCAAGAGATGTAGCCAGGAAACAAGCAGTTGCAAAAGCAGAGATTACAGAAGATATCGTGGGCACAGAATCTGAAAATATATTTCAGAACATATATCAGTGAAACACCCAAAAAGACCCAAGGAAATCACCTGCAAGACTTAGACACTATACATCAATAGAACACAGAACGAATAGTTGAAGAAAAATGAATTTCTTACAATGTCTCACTTGTAAAATATTAGATGCTAGATTTTTATTTCCAGCAACATCTCCAATTACATTTTGAGGAATGCTGACAGATAAGATATCACCATCTGCTTTTATCTCTGCAATGTATTTGCTCCTACTTATTTCATGAAAGCTGGATTGCATTAAAACAAAAGAGTAAATTGTTTTGCAAAATTATTCAGCAGATTTTGTTCAACTATTTTACTGTTTTTGTGGTGTGAGTGAGGGTGTGTACCTGCGATCACTTTCGTGTAAGTAGGTAATTGTAACATACAAGTGGGTGAAAGTTGGCTTACCCCTGCAAATGACCCCCTGAGATTGATAGAAAAGAGGAGTTGAAACCAAATACTGGCTTCACGAACTTAATTGATATTGGAATGCTATGTTCCTTCGTCCTTGTATTAGAAGATGTACTCAGTCTCACAGCTGGCCTTTGAGAATCTGAAACTTGCATTAATAGCCATGTCGGAAGAGTATAATGATATCTCAAATATCTCATATGAACATATTTAGCCCAATTACTTGTAAAGGGAACAGAAACTTATCAATCTGAAAGTATTCAATTTCAACAAGGGAGAGTATGAAACCTAAATGTTTTAGCATTTTTTTTCCTTTTTTATAACCTCTTATAACTGTGGTAGATTGTACCGTAAAGGAAAGTAACTGGGGCAATCGGAGAAACTGAAGTCCCTGGCCTGCTTATTATTGAATTTGAAAGAAGGCCAATTGTAACAACTGCAATGCTGGATAAATTTGCAACCTGAAAGAAGACAGCACAAATGCAGTAAGCATCAAAACATAAGAGCAAAAAATGGTTCAAAGACCGAGACATGGCATCCAGACAAAAAATTTAACTGCACACACAAACTGACCTGAAAGCCAAATTTTCGGTTCCCAAGGTTTTCTCCACTTATAGGAAGAAGAACTCCCTGACTTGTGTTGAGAGAATTTAGAATTTCTGCAGATGAATTCAAAATAGGTTCTGAAAAGTACATGTAAAACTTCAAGTTATCATCATTATTAGTTGCCTTGACCGTTCTGATTTCATTATTAAGTTGAAGTAGCTTCTCTGGAATGTGAATCCTCAGGTCAACAAACACACTTCTTCTATCTGTAGAATAAACCAAATGAACAGGGCAAGATAAGAAAACTTCGATAGAAACAGGAAAAAAAATCAAACAGAAAGCTGCAAGATGATGCTTAATTAAAGTCTTCCAGTAAGTTCAATTCTTAAATGAGAAATACAGAAACAACTTGCTTCTATATAGCTATGAATAAAGTCTTATAAGGCAAGAACACAATATAAAAGGCACGCAAAATTTTAACAGTTTAATATTTGTTAAGCTTCTTATTGAGCTCGAAGTAATAAATACAAAAAAGTCTTCAATGAAAAGTGCTGCACACAATGGTTCTATAAAAAAAATTGGGGAATGAAAAACAAAACTCACCAAAATGCACAAAGAAACTTGAATTAGCAGCTCTTGTAAATCTGTTTCCAGCAGTGTCAGTGCAGAAGTTCTTATCCATTACCAGTATCACACGTCCATACAGAACACTAGGAGACAAACCCACCAGAAGAGTATATTTCAGATTTGGTTCCAGAACAGTGAGTGAGGATGGTATTACTTGGCCAGCACCATAGACTAACAGCTGTATATTGATGCATAGAAATCTATAAGAACTAATTTCAGTCAATACTTCACATGAACAAAAAGTATGTAACAGCTTATTTACTCTTCTTCATAGACCTAGGAATACTATTAACTGTCAATTGATCTAAGCAACAACAACCACGTCTCAGTTCCAAACTAGTTGGGGTCGCTATATGTATCCCTTTGAACCATTCCATGCAATCATATACCAAATCCGCCTCAATACTGAGATATTTTAAATTCTATTGATCTAGGAGAACCAAAATACTCATGTTAAGTCTGAAAATCATAAGAAACTTCAGTGTAAACGCATCAACAAATGAGCACGCAGCATTTTCAACAGTGCTTATCTACTTATGTTTGTTTATTTCTTGCTGTAGAGTAGTCACTGGAGAAATTGCAATCCTTTGAAAGAGATGACTCACAATCAATATTATTTGGGATTTTCTGGAATCTATATTCAAGACACCCATGTGAATCAAACAGAACCATTTTTCAACAGTGGGAAAGATCGAAGGTAGTTTCTATCATAATGTTTCACAATTATAAATGACAATAGCTAATATATACCGATAACATTGAGTGCGCACATGAAAGAAAAAAAGGAGTTTAATATATTTCATTGAAGCTACTCACGTTGCACGCATTCACAGACGAACATCCAAAACCTCCTCCAGTGCAGGGTTCAGTGAAAGAAATATTTACAGAGACATTCAAAGCATTCGTAAATAATTTTGATGCAGTTATATATGCTGTTGGGGGGATGGTATCTGCACAAAGTATAACTGATATTAGAAAAAAACTCAAAGTCTCTATAATTGTTTCCAAGTGCTAAAATCCCAACTGTAAATTTACAAGGAATTGCATACTCAGTTTCAGTTTTGCAACTTCATGAACCTAGCCTTCTTTATAGACAGCATTTTTTTATAAGCTAGAACTCATTCAGTATTTGTGTTTTGTGAATTTGAGCTGTGATTAAGCTTTCCCAGAGCGCATATCAGCCAAAACATTTATACAATTACGAAGAAAATAAAAGAATTTCACAATATTTACTCAAAAAGAATGAAGGAAGGTTTCTTAACCAACAGTCCAGTTATAGGTAGCACAGCCAACTCTTTGAGACCCATTGATGCAAACCTCAAATGTATGATTTCCATCCTGCAAGCCCTGGTACGAAATCTTACTAGCACCACAATCAGATTCAGGGCCACTATCCAGCTGCACGCATGTTATTCAGTTAGAAGGAATGAGCAACCAGCTAAAAGGAAAAGGAAATGGCCAATTGAATGAACTAGCAGTGCCATTAAACCAGAAAATTTTAAAAAAATTAAGAACAAATTTTCTAATATTTTCTTCAGATTCCTTCTCTGGATGAGTTTTCTTCAAATGATTGATAAGAAGGTCTTAGTTTTTCTGTCATAAGAAGTGCATTTACAGGTATGGTGCTTTCTCAGCACTCGTGAAGACCCAACAGCATACCAGCAAACCCCCAAAGCAGATTAACCACAGAAAATCAATAACTTCCCCATTTTTGACAGAATAAAATGCATATAATAATAATTCAACTATATGAAGAAAAGAAAAAAAGGAGAATAAAGAAGCACCGAAAACTATTAATCAAAAAAGAAAAACAGGAAGCCCCCAAAATAAAGTACAGCAAAAGCAGCAACAAGTGTAACTTGAGAGATGAACTAACCTTGCAACTGACGCTACAGTTTGTGCAGGAGTTCACATGGCCACCCACCAGAACTTGAAACTCAAATGTGGCTATGTTCAAGTGTGAAAATGCATGAGGAGCCTTCAAGAAGTTCACAGACGCCTCTGCATCATCACCGAGAGCTCTAAAGCACGGAAATGAAAGAACCCAACAAAGCACAACCAACCATGAAAGCTTGGGCCAACCCATTCCGAATAGACTCTAAATTGATGACTGAACCATATAGAGGCTAAAATCTACAGGACAATGAGAGACATTTGTGGGGTTTGGTACAGTGTTAAGCTACAGAGAGAAGGGCATTGCATGGGAAGAAGACTGAAAAAGTGTGGTAAAGAAAGACAGAGAAGAGTCAATGGAAGTAAGAGAGTGGATTAGAATAAAATGTTAATGGTTGATGAAGGTTGTGTTTTAAGGATAGTGCACATGAGACTGACACTGCTGGACAAGACTGTTTTAGCAAAAGATAAGGGGGAGAGAGAGAGAGTTGTTGGAAGAAGACAGGCTAGGCAATAATAAAGAAGCATCCTTTCTGATTTTGCCATAAAATCTTGTCAGGGACTGAAAAGCTTCAAGATTAGCCAGTAGCTCTCTGTTGAAATTTGGCTCCTCCATGATTCATAACGTCATCTGCACTCACGACAACGACAACAAAAAAATGTAAGGCCCGTAGTAGATTAGCCATCCGTTGAAAGAAGATTATATTGAATTAATTTCAGCCATTAAATCTTATTAACTCCTCTGCAATTATATTCCAAATACCAGCAACTATTTTCATATTTCTTACAATAACCTTTTGTTTATTAGTGGGATTTATTCGAAAGCCAATGAAACTTACACCGGGATATATATTTCATTTTTAAATAAAATAAAATAAAAAGGGACAAGGCACATTCTTTCAAATTTCAATGTCTCATAAAGCATGTGTTCATAGTCGAGACCAATCAATGTTATATATATATTTTGATTATTTTCTTTTCTGTGAAAATTCACTAGTAGAGGATAGATTGATTTTCTTCCTTCCATCACAAAGAAAGAAAGAAAACAGTTCCACGTGCATGGACGACCTTCCATGGACAGAGACCATGTTATTCTTCCACTGCAGTTAATTCTTTATCATCCGTCCCTAACAAACATGTTGTTTGCATTGCTAGCAGATTCGAACCACCAACCCCACCTTTTTTTATTGTATGTGACTCAAACCAGCTAGCTTCCTTGTCCAGAATCTTTGCCATTGATCATACTATCAATCATTCATATTTCGCTTGTTGTTGCTATGGCCATTGTCACATTAAAAACTTGCCATTCTGAAGGGTTCTCTTGACCAAGTTTCTGTAATTCCTCCCAAAGAAGGGAGAATCCAAGAAGTCAAGAATCAATTTCTCGACCAACTTGTTTCTTAACTTTTACAGGGATATAATTATGAACTTCTTGTGAAATGGATGAAGGGTCTATGTGCAGTTAATTGGAAGCATTTACTATTTACCTCGAAGATAAATGCAAAGCCACAACTATTTCGTTAACCCTCGAAATGTTGTCCTCTGGTTGTTCAGGCCCTACACCAGTAGGGGGGGGGGGAACCAAAGACAACAAATTATGAACTTCTTTACCCATCTCTCTAGCGACATATGAGCGGCGGTGGTTGTCACTGTGAGATAAACCAACTGTCTTCAAAGCTCAACCTCAAAAACATTATCTCTTTAGTTCAAGAATAGCATCCTCTGTCTTAGGCCATGGTGTCCAATTCTAACTCTTTCCAAGCAGAATCAAGAAGAAAAACAAATAAAGAATAAATAGGGGAATAGAAAGAATAAAAGACAGGACAACCCTGAAGAATGTACTAGTAACTAAGGATAGAATGAGCTAGCTGGCCTCAACCACTGCAATACACCCATGTCTCGACATGGGTATTTGAGGTGCCTGACTTTATTGTCTGTGGTAAAAAGATATTCTCTTGGACAAAAAAAGGGACAGAAACGTTAAATCCCAGTCTAGGACAACACAAGAGTCACAAGACCATGGATAACTGGACCACAATCTCACTCAAAATGGAGGCACATGAGTGAAATATCATCCCCAGTTGATGACAAAACATGAACAGAACAGCCCATTAAAGTTGGTTAGGCACGAGACTAGGATAAACCAGGCCTTGATCACGGAAAGATCTCCAAAAGCCCGAGCGATGCTTAGGTAAGGGCCACAGGGAAAGAAGACTGCAATGGTGGAACCCAGCCCAGAAGCTCTTCCTACAACCTCCAAGCGTTGAAAGTGCACCTTTTGTTCTCTCTATACAAGATCAAAACTCGAACCAAAGTGAACCAATCTAAATGGCCATTGACAGGGTTGGGTGATGTAGTAAAGGTTCTTTCTGTTTCCAATACAAGGAAAGCAGCATCCGCCAAAGCAATATGAAGTGCAAATATTTTACCACCGGAAATTTCGATCGCTTTAACACCAATGATAGGTCCATGCTTTGCTCTCCAATTCTATTATTAGATGATGATGATGGAAGTGACTTGATCATAAGAGTTTGTGGAGTCCACAAATTATGCCAGAGCTGACATAACATACAGACCAGGAATAAGTGAAGAAAGACCCACGACCATAAAGAGATCCTAGCTAGGAATTAATAACAATTTCAGTAGTTGAATAAGAACAGATGAAAAGCAATGTCTGCTACTCCCATATGCGTAGGCGTCATAATGAAAGCTCACAAAGTAAACATTGAAGCATACCAGGACCCTTGTTTTAGGGATGGCTGCCTGAGCACTACTTTGAATAAACAATCACAAATACTGGAAATTTTTACTCTTAGTTATTATACTAACACGAAGGAGTAAGAGTTTGATGGCATGAATGATCCACACCCAACAAAATATGATAAAGCATCCCCAAAAGTAGCAGCAATAAATCTATCCAGAATTTAGTACGAAGATGTACTAAACTGTATCAAATTCATTAAACAAAACTGTTTTCTGGCATCTGTATCTTAAGAAGCTGGTCATAAAAGGAACAAGTCAGCTTCATAGCTGTTTTGTTTAACCTTCTGAGAGATAACTCCCCTATCTTCCATTCTGCTTGATACAGGTTTCCATCACTTCACCTTTCTCCTCGCCAA
>Ga0307507_10010911_pt1 | contig 11587 bp, 1 predicted proteins | sample 7_EM_MG_FD_207223 | JGI IMG/M metagenome (GOLD analysis project Ga0307507, IMG submission 207223) | Populus trichocarpa ectomycorrhiza microbial communities from riparian zone in the Pacific Northwest, United States - 7_EM | ecosystem: Host-associated > Plants > Roots > Unclassified | place...
CTTAGCTAGGAGCTCTCTATATAAGAATATTTTAGTATAGTAATATATTTCTGCTTAGACGGTAGTATATCTAGCGTAAAATACTATTATATATTATTAATTATCAGTTATAGCTATATAGGTAGGCTAGAGTTAGGTACCCTAATACTTTTTAGTAATAGAGATATCTATTAAGCTTTATATATTTAGTTCTAAGTAGCGTATTAATTATACTCTTTACTTTAATAAGCCTTATATAGCGTTTAAACCCCTTCTTACTTTATAGCTTAGCCTAGGCTATTATATAGTAAGTAAGTATACTTTAGTATTTTTCCTACTCCTTTCTCTACTACTTCTTAAATACTTCTTATACTCTAGCCCTTCTACTCCTTTTATACTATATTATAGATAGGTCTATTAGCTACTATCCTTTTAAGCTTATCCTATTTAGTAGGCTATATAAATAGCTTTATTCTAGGCTAGAGCTAGTAGGCTATTTGTAAGAGGCCAGTCTGACCAGAACGTATAGTTATCTAATCGACAGTGTAGAATAAGAGTTGTAGGTAAGTAGAAGGTGAGTTAAAGGTAGAACGAGCTTTACGTATTAAAGGACAAATGCTTTCTAACTTCTTCCATTTAGAGACTAATCGCTAGTTCTTCTCCAGAGGAGAACCAGCTCCCTATATAATCCTTCTAAGACACTAGTAAAACCCTTTGCCCCTTATCTATCTAACTATGTCTCTAGGATATTAGTAGGACATTAGTAAAACCTTTATCTGTTTTATCTAATATGTACCTTTTAGGGGCGCCTATTACAATTGCCTCCCCTTTAAGGGTCTTAGTCCTCTAAGACTTTACCTCTTAATAAACTTTTATAGAGTTCTAACTAAAACCATTAAGGAAGTTCTCTAGTGGAAAGGTACTTTATAATGCGGCTTATTGCCGGTTCTTTACTAGTATAGAACCTTACTTTATCTTCTATTCCTCCGCTCTTCTTCCACTATAGCTCTTTATAGTGCCTTTATAATAGAACCTTAATAATAATAATAAAAATTAAATGGGATTCACTTTTCTTATTATAAGAATTTGTTATAAGCTAATCTAGAGGTTGTCCCGTATAATGTATTAACTAGCTACTATCCCTATTTACCTAAAATAGGTCCTAATAATAACGTCTTAATATTAATTTCTTTTAGTTTATAAGCTATCGTCTCTTACGCGTCTTTCTATTAATAATTCTATTCGTCTTGCCTTTTAGTAGACTGTTTTTTATTATATCTTAGCTTTTAGCTTCTGCATCTCTAGCTATTCTTTTTACTACTACTCTATTCTCTTCTTACGACGCGTCTATAGGTAATAGGATCCCTATTTTATCTCTTTAATAATACTGACTTCCTATAGTATTCTCTTGTAATAGCTTATAATCGTGCTGCGCGTCCCTAAACTGGCGGCGGCGTTATCCCTACTCTGTTGGTACTATAGACCACTTCTATTACTCCTACGGTAGTTTCTCTAAAGTGCTGCCGTTGTTGCATTTACGCGCTTATATTAAACCCATCCCACGCCTATAAGATGCCGCGCTCTAGCAAGAATAGATCTAAGTGTTTCTACTATCGCAGCCAGAAAAAAACCTGTATTTTAGTATTTCCCATTCTATCCTATTCTAAACTTTACTAACTATATTAAATCCCCGCTGTTTATACGTATAAGGCTTGCCAGCTCTAACGCGCTATTAGGAATTTCCGTCTATATTAAAATAGTAAAAAATAGGGACGGAAGGTGTCTTCTATTGCTTATAGCCTTTTTAATTTAATAAGGGTTTCTACTACTATGGAGACGCAGTATTCTTAGATATATAGTGTCCAGGAGCGTATATATAAGCAGTTTATTCTTATAAATAACAATATTTACACTCTTGCGCGGGCCTTTTTAGCTAGGTAAGTCTCTTTAGTAACACGTTTAGGAAATATACTAACTCTTTAGTTATTAACTTTCTAATCCCAGCCTAGATACCAATTTGGAGCCTAGGGATAATACTAAGGATAATAATAAAGATAAACATTCTCCCCGCCAGTCCCCTAGTTGTAGTGGTCCGTCTAGTTTTTACCACTCTAAGAAGAATATTAGTAAGAATGCTAATACTTCTAGGGATGGGAGTGCTAATAATACTACTAGTAATGATGTTAAGATAGAGAAAGAGGCTCCCGTTGCTACTTTTAGTGTTTAAGTTATTATCTTATTCTTTCTTTCTTTTTATAGGATAGCTTTATATAGTACCTCTCTAGTGCCTTTAGGATGCCCTAGTACTAGGAATTAACTTTATACTTTAGGGATACCTCTATTTTTATTTTTAGTAACAGTCTATGTAAAAGCAGCATACCGCTATAATCTCCATATATAATAAACGGGTAGTGTTCTTATAGGTGCTTTATAATTTCTTAAAATTTCTAAATCTTCGCTCTATGTCTTTTTGGTCCTCTTTGTATTATTAATTCTACTATATATCTCTAGTATTAGACCAGATACTCTCCTTTTATCCTTAGGGAACCCTTCTAAATCTCTAGGGCCCCTTCTTTTAGTACTACTGCTTATTCCTAAACAGCGTCTTCTTTAGACAGTATCCCTAGTAGTTCTTATATGGATCCCTATGGCTTTCTCTTACAGGATTTTAGGATCCCTATTATCCCATGCACCGTCAAGGTGCTCCTTTTATTGTGGCCCGTGCGCGAACACCAAAACATTACCGAAGTATCTGTGTAGCTTCTTATCGTGATTAAACCACTATAATGGGCCGCGAACGTTCTTCCAATTATGTGGACCTTGTTTAACCTAGAGTCGAATTATATATTAAATTTGAGCTTTATTTCTATAATATTGCGTTATAATTAATTGATTAAATCTATAGCTTTATTTTACCAAGACTTAACTAAATTTAGAGCTTCTGGTTGGCTTGGCAAAAGGAGCACCTTTTGTGACGGCGCATGGGATAATTGCGAAATATTCCCGTTTCTAATACCTGTGCTTAACCTTATAGTTTTAATTTATAGGGTCTTCCCTATAATCTTGTCTATAGCATATCTAGGACCGTTGCTAAATCCTAATTTGTGGTCTTTAGAAAAGTTTTAATTGCCGTATTATATCCTAGCTAAAGGTGCTCCTTAGGTTCCTAACTATTATACGCCTAGGAGTATCCTTTCTAATAAACTAAAAATTCACGTTTCTTCTAACGCCATCTTTGGTCTAGAATATCTTCTATATTCTATTCTAGTTCCCTATTAATTTCGCTAGGTAGGGGTAGATCTATACTATCTCTTCTCCAGTATAACTCTAATAAGGAAATATAAAATATAGAATATATTAAATATGATTTTGGTATTTCTAATTTATAGGCTTAATTTTCTTTAGTTTTCCTAACTATCTTAAAGGGTCTAAGCTACCCATAGTCCAGCTTCTTCTTAATACGTTTCATCTAGATGTTTTTTATAAATAGTAAGACTTCGTCTCCTATTTTAAATTCTTTAGGTATATATCCCTTGTTATAGTACTTTTTTTATATAGCCTGGGCGTCTAGTAAGTGCTTTTTAAGTTCTTTTTTGCGAATTCTTATTTACTTAATTCTTTTGGATATTGCCGGTGCCTCTCTTTTAGGAATAATATCCTTAATGTTCTAGGGGTTATTTGCTTTTACCCCAAATAGTGCTTTATAAGGGGTCATTTTTGTACTGCTGTAGATGCTTATATTATATATGTATTATGCTAGAGCTAACCACAATGGCCAATTATCCTATTAATAATTAATATAGCAGCGGAGGTAGTGTTCTAATAACGTATTTAGACGCTCTGTTTACCTATCTATTTATAGGTAAAAGGTAGTGCTTATCTTTTGCCGTATTTTTAATAAAAGATAGAATAAAGACCAAAATGCGCTGTTAAATATGGTACCTCTATTGGACACAATTCCCCTTAGTGTGCCAAATAAGAGCTACTGCTTTAAAAACAGGTCTGCTAGTTCTGCTGCTGTGATTGTTATTATAACAGCAAAATACCCTAAAAACTTTGTATATCTGTTAATAATTACTAGGATAGCGTTAGCAACCTCTCCTATTCTTATTTTGGTAGGGGGTAAGCCTGTTATAAAATCTATTATTAATTCTAATATTGGTCCTTGCGGAATAGGAAGCACTAATAACTCGCTATAGGGGTAATGCCTAGATATCTATACCCTTTAGCACGTATTATATCTTAATATATAGTCCTTAACTTCTTTAGACATTCTATTCTAAAAGTATTTCCTTTAAACGGCCTTAAGGGTTCTATTGGCACCGTAGTAACCCCTAAGAGGGTTATTGTAGAAGACCTTTAGAATTTTATCTTAAACTGCTTAGTTCTTTGGGATATATATAGCACCCTTAAAGCGTAACAGACCCTTTTAGTCTTGCTACTATAGCTTCTTAGTAACTCCGGCTAAGTTAGTCTCTACTATATCTTTCCACCTCTCCCTAGTAATGAAGGCGTCCCTTTATTGCGCTTAAAGAAGAAGATTTGGAAAGGTTTTATATAGATTACTTATTTTCGTTTCGCCCACCGCTATTGCGGACCCTAGGTATAGCACAAGACGTTTTAAACCATTAGTGCTAGTAGATTCTCCTACCGTTATATAGTATGCTATACTATAGATAAGTATCTCGCCTATCCCCTCTAGATCTAGAAACTCGTAGTTAATGCGCTATTAAGTTAAAGGTGCCGCAATACCTTTAGCATATCCCGCAGAATTCTTGCTAATTCTAAGGTACGCTAACTTTATAACGTTTGCTTAGTCTATAACCTAGTCCATAACTATATCCTATAGCTTCATAATTGTGGCGCTTTGTAGCTATATTGCCAGGACCTCTGCCCTGCTATAAAATTTAGTAGTTCTAGGGAAAGAGTCTTCTTTCTTCCTAAGCAAATTTTGTAATATGGGGATTATTTCCCCTATACTGTCCTAGATCCTCCCTGTTTTATAATCTAGATGTCTTAACAGCCTATTAGCGGGATTTATCTTTCCTAGGTGGTATATAATTTTAAAGTTATACTATAATAGTGCCTCTGCCTATCTAGCTTGTTGACCGCTTAATACCTTTATAGTTATAAAGTATTCTAGGTTTTTATAGTCTGTAAGGACTTTAATAGGATAATTGCTTCCCATATAATAATATCGCTAGTGCTTTATTGCTGCAACTATTGTAAGTAGCTCCTAGTTATGCGTTATATAATGCTACTTTATAGGGGTTGTTTTCCTTAACCAAAACGCCACAGGATGCTATTCTTCGTCTTTTAATTAAGATATAATTACCCCTAGGGCGAAGCCAGATGTATCTGTTTTAAGGTATATACGTAGCTCCTAGTAGAAGTATATTAGAATAGGCACCGATGTAAATAAATCCTTTAACTAGTCTATAGCCTACTTAGCAGCTTTCCTAAATATAAAGGGTTCTAACTTCTTGCTATCCTTAGATCCCCTTAGCAGATTAGTAATTAGGAGCATTATTTATAAGTAATAAATAATAAACCTTTAGTAGAAATTCGCCGTGCCTATAAAAACCTATACTTCCCTAAACGTTATAGGGTATAGCTATTCCCTAATAGCGTCTACCCGGCTTTTCTTTATTGATACTCCTTTAACGCTAACGATAAAGCCCAGAAAATTAATACTAGTAATATAGAATAAGCATTTTTTTAGGTTTATATAGAGCTTGTATTCCCGTAGTCTTTTTAGTACCATTTATATATAGTATATATATGCTTTATAGTTATTAGAGTAGACTATAATGTTATTAAGGTAGACTATATATATTATATCCAACAGGCCTGATAATACCTTATTAATATAGGCCTAAAATGTTGCTAGTGCGTTGGTGAGCCTAAATAGCATTACTAGGTACTTAAAGTGGCCGTACTATATTTAGAACACCGTTTTCTACTCATTGCTGGCTTTAATCCGGATTTAATGGTATATATCTTTTAGGTCCAATTTTATAAATATCTTTACGCCTAACAGCCTATTAATAAGCTTACCTATTAAGGGTAGTAGGTAGCAATTCTTTATAGTAATCTTATTTAGCGCCTAATAGTTAATATAGAGGCGAAGGGTCTTGTCCTTCTTAGGTATAAATATAATTAGTGCCCCTGCCCAGTTTATAGAAGGCTGAATCTATTCTCTCTAAAGATTATCCACTATATACTAACGTAATACTGCTAGCTTGTTTTTTGATAGGTTGTATAGTGGTCTAAAAGGAGGTTCTTTGTCTCCTATATCTATCTTATGCTCTACTAACATAGGGTTAGGTAAGGTATACGCAGCTTCCTTATTAGCAACATCCTTTAGGTTTATATATTCCTATAGAATCTCTAGTTCCTTAACTATGTATAGCCAAACATCTAAAAATAAATACTCCGCGTCCCCACTCTTAGGGTTAAGAGTAGCATATATAGTATATACCCACCCTTCTTCTTATATATAGCTTAAGAAAGTCTTTTAATCTTTAACTATAATGCGCGGTTAAGACTTCCGGTGTTAATATAAGGCGGAAGGCCAATTAATATCTAGATTGACTTAGTAAAGCTATAGGTATCCTAAAACAAGATTATACCCCTTAATTTCTGCGGCGTAGAAGCGCATCTCCTGCGTGTCCCATAGACTATCGCGGTCCTGGCTGGCCATAAAAAAAGTTTATTCCCTATAGCACGGAATCTGGTGGCCTTTAATGCTTTGAATAATGCGTACCTGTAAGCCACTAAGGTCTAAATCCAATTCTTTTACTAGTAATTAAGAAATAAACCCTATAGTCGCACTACTATCTATAAGGCAGTCTCGCGTTACCTATTTATTATTAACTTAAATAGAGACGGGAATAACTATATAGCAGCTTACTCCCTTCTTCTCTTACTAGCCTAGTATAAGGGAGTAAAGGTCTACTAGGCTCTCTCTTTTCTTAATTCTAACTCTTACTTTTTTTGCTAGCAGAAGCGCTAAATATAGCCCTTTCTGCCATAGTTATAGCAAACGCATGTCTCTTAATTCTACTTATTCAGATTAGGTTTTTGCCTATTATTATTCTAGGGTTAACTAGCGTTGCTCTAGGGCTATAAATCCTGCTTATATTATCCTTTTATAGAGTAGTTAAGTCGGAATCTTCCCCTATTATTAAATCAAGGTTTAGTCCTACGCTCTTTATCGTTAGCGTCTTATTCCTTTTGCTTGCCTAAATAGTCTCTTTTAGTATTCTTAATCCGAGTGGCTTTAGAGATAAGCTTTTCTTAAGAGGTAGAAATTTCGCCCTTTTTCTATATGGCTGTTAAATCTTAGGTTATAACTTAGCAAGTAGCTAATAAAGTCGTATAGCGTTGTCCTATAGGTCTAAGTAGGGTATATTGTCTTCTAGCTCTTCCAAGTAGTTTATAAACTGGACTATACTCTGGCCTTCTCGCTATTTTGTATTATAGTATTACTAGTTATAATCTATCCCTTAATTAGTAGGGTCTTAGACCTAATTAACTAACTAGAACTTAAATTCGCTAAATCTAAGGGGTATAGTAAGTTTCTTCTTATAGCGTGTCTATGAACTCTTAACGGTGCCACGTAGGAAGGTAGAAGCAATTAGTGTCTAATTATACTCATTAGAGTAACGTTTTGGATTTAGCTAAAACTTGGTTTCGCATTAATAGATAAAACAATTATAGTTCTAGAGATTATTACCATTATACTTATTAGGTTCCTTTATATGGAATTTAAGTTTATCTAATGTTATAGCGTAGTATAGCGTAGTATAGCGTTGCCCCTTTAAGTCCGCTTTATATCTGGGGTGTCTATGCTTCTCCTAATTGTCCTTGCAATTATTCTTAGTAGTCTTAATATGCTTATCTTAATTATATTTCTAACTCCTTTGTTTTTTGTAAGGTCTCGCATAGTAACCACTCTAATAACTCCCTAGCGGTAATTATTCCTAAGGGTCTTGGAAAGTTAGATGGACTAGCCGTGGCTTCTTAATCTACTCCTTCGTAAGTAGAGGGGATGCGCTCCTCTAGGGAGACTCTGCCAGCCTCTTGCGGTGAGGGCGTCGTTTTGGGGGGTAAGAAGGTATGGCCTGTCATCATTAATTAATAGCCGTACGTTCCTTCTGTAAAGGATTATAAGTAATTAGAATTATAAGAGGCTAGTTTAACCGGAACGTATAGTTATCTAATTAACAGTGTAGAATAAGAGTTGTAGGTAAGTAGAATGTGAGTTAAAGGTAGAATAAGCTTTACGTATTAAAGGACAAATGCTTTTTAACTTCTTCCATTTAGAGACTAATTACTAGTTCTTCTCTAGAGGAGAACTAGCTCCCTATATAATCCTTCTAAGATACTAGTAAAACCCTTTGCCCCTTATCTGTCTAACCATGTCTCCTCTGGGACATTAGTGGGACATTAGTGAAACCTTTATCTGTTTTATCTGATATGTACCTTTTAGGAGCGCCCGTTACACTATTATAGCCTATATAGTATTATATTCCCTTTTAATATATTCTCTTACTAGCCCCTCCTATATTTGTTTTATATAGGCTATAGCTAGCTCCTTTAAGTATATTTAGAGCGGTGGAAACTCTATCTTATACTTAAGCACTACTATTAGTATTAATTTATATATCCCTATAATAATACGTAAGTATAAGTTCTATACTATACCTATTTAGTATAGCTTAGTTTTGCTTATCTCCTTAGGCTTTATCTACTCTAGTAGCGAGTATTAGATATTATATCTATATAAAATTACTAGCCGGACTATAGTAGAGTATATTATCTATACCTTTTAAAGGGAGGCGCCCTATATAAAGGTATTAAGCTATATTAGTACAGCTATTTAGGTAACTATATTTACCTTAATAATATTTATATACGGCCCCTATTTAAGCTTTAAGTTAATCTATACCCCTAGTATAAATATATTACTAACTAGGCCCTCTATAAAGCTATATATATTAACTATAGCCTTTATATTAAACTTTTTATAGCTCCTTATAAAGTAGATAAAGTAATACTTTTTAGGGGTAAATACTACTCTATATTGGCGTATATATATTATATATACTTTATATACCCTCTCTAGGGCTTTACAGTTCTCCTTTATTTTTACTATATATTAGTATATTAGAGTTATTAATAAACCTAAATACTATAGTACTAAGCCTTAGGATATACTAGTATTTATCTATATTATTTGCGCTATATCCCTTAACCCGCTAAGGTATAATGCTAAGCTATACCGTGCACTAATACCGAGAACAAGATGGGGCTGTTCTGTGTGTAGGATTCCGTTTTATATAATAGGGCCCTATTAGGAGGAACGCCTAGCAAAGATTAACTCTAAGGACTGGCCTATAAATAAATGTATGTATAGAAATCATGGATTTAAATAACCTTATATTACTGCAGTTCTTATTATAGGCCCTATTAATTAGGTTAAACGAGAGCCTCTAATTGGCTGATTCTTATCAATAACTAAGAGCTAGAACTAGCGGGTTAAGGGATAGCCCCTAATTAAAAGCCTTGTTATTTAATCCTTAAGGAAGGACTTTATAAACTATACTATCTAATAGGGCATGGCCTAGGCCTTTATATTATAGATTATTCTTTTATAGAAAACTTAGTTAAAGGCCTTAGAAATATTAAGGCTAAGTAGTAAGGCTACTAGGTTTAGGCTATTCCTTTATACTATATATACCTATTAGGTTAATAGCTCTAGCGCTATCTATATTAAGCGCCCTAGCCTTATTTCTATTTAGCTAGCTAGTAGTATGCCTATCTTTTCTAGATAGCTAGCTAGCTACTATTTCTTTTTAAAGTAGTTTCCTAATAGTATTAAGCAGCGCAATTAGCTAGTAGGCCTTTACTATAGTATAAGACAGCTTTTATAGTTTTTAAAGAACTACTATTATAAAGTTTTTAAACGGCTTTAGGTAATATCCAATTACTATATAGCTGCTAAATAGCCTAGCTAGCACTAGCGCTAGCTACCCTCTATATATTTCAAAGAATTAATTAATAATCTTTTTTAGGCCTAGGGCCTTATTAGGGGCAAGCCCCTTTAGAACTATAATAATATCCTCCTCTTCTACTTCTTTCTTTATAGTTTGCGGCTCTAGGTATATAAAATCTAGTATAATATTAAGGTCCGCCTCTACAGGTAGCAGAAAGAAATACTCTATAAGGATAGTAGCCTTCTCTTTATTATTATAGTATAGGGTTTACTCTCCTAGTCTACTAATAGGTAGAAACTATAGTAAAACCTTTAGCTTCCCGTCCGCTATATACACCAATTTTACTATTCTCTATACCCCCTTAGGGTCGTTTATTAGCTTCTTAATAGCCTACCTTTATAGCTTATTAGCCTCTTACCAGATTATCCTTTTCTTTTTATTATATATAACTCTATAGTTAATCTAGTTTAGTATTAACTAAGAGGCCTTTTATACCTAAAAGGCTTACTAGGTTTCCTTTACCTTCTCTATATATTCCTTTAACTATACTTTAAAGGCTTACAGTAAGGGTTATACATTAGGTACTATCTTTACTATAGTGTTCTTAATTGCCCAGTATATGGCCTCTACTAGCGCGTCTAGTTTATTTTTTATATTGTATAGAAAACTATATAGAGGCTAGAGCTAGCCCTCTGGCTTGCTCTATATTAATTCCTAATTAGCCTTTTTCTATAGCGGTCTCCTAAGTAGTAGAAGCCCCTCTATTACCTCTATATCTACCTCTATAGTAATTAGAAAGTAATTAGACCCTATATACTAGCAGTCTTATCTTTAACTCTATAGCAGCCTATTAGTAATTTAGGGAGAGTTAAATACTAGATCTAGTATACTTCTTAATATACCCTTTACTTAAGTCTCTATACCCACCTTAGTAGCTAGGCTTAGGCCTACTACCTCTATAGCGCGGATAAGGTTATCTACCACGTTATCTATGTTTATTACTACTATACCCCCCTAAAAATGGTGGTGTAGATTAAAATCTCCTAATAGTATATATTCTCCTTTAGTCCTTAGCAGCTCTAATAGCTTATAGAGGCTACTATTTGTCTATTAGGAGTTATAGATATTATAAATCTAGATAGTTTAATTGTGTATATATCCGCTAAGTAGTATATAGACGTCCACTTATTTATATATAAACAGACCCTTATTTTGCTAACTCCTATATATACTAGGTGGTAAGACTTTATAGTATATATTATATTTCTTTAATTCTTCTACTATAGCTTCTAGACGGCTAGTATATCTAGCTAGGGATCCGCCTACTTCGCCTTCTATAGGAAGTAGAGTAGCACACCATTCCTATTATTATTAGTATTATACTATATAATTATAAGCGGTTTCTAGTGTCCTAGTATAAGAGATCTATATTAGCCTCTAAGTTAGCTAAATTAGTATTCTCTAGTGTCCGCTTACTCCCTTATAATATAGTTTTAGTACCTATAAACGCCGTTTTTTATTATTAAATCTAGGCTTCTACTTCTATCTCTATATTAAGCTCTATACTTAGTAGGGGCTCCTAGGTTACTAGGGCTTAAATTAGGGCA
>Ga0307507_10010912_pt1 | contig 11587 bp, 6 predicted proteins | sample 7_EM_MG_FD_207223 | JGI IMG/M metagenome (GOLD analysis project Ga0307507, IMG submission 207223) | Populus trichocarpa ectomycorrhiza microbial communities from riparian zone in the Pacific Northwest, United States - 7_EM | ecosystem: Host-associated > Plants > Roots > Unclassified | place...
AATTAAAAAAAGAATTTCAATTATACAAAAGGATTTAAAACAACAACTAGCAATTAAAAGAATGAGGATAAAAAATAAAATACAAAATAAATTTTATTTTTTACTAAAAGGTGAAATTGAAAAGAAAAACCAATTTAACAAAAGGACCTAAAAAAATTAGAACAATCAAAAGAATGTGGATCAAAATTGAAATACAAAATAAATTTTATTTTTTATTAGAGGGTGAAATTGAAAAGAAAAGTAAATTAAACAAAAGGACAAAATAAACTAAAACAATAAAAAAGGGACCAAAATAGAAATAAAAAATAAATATAATTTTTTTTATTGAAGGGTGAAATTGAAAAGAACAATTATTTAAGAAAAGGAATCCAAAAAAATTCAAAAAAATAAGGACCGAATTGGAAAAAAAATATCATAAATTGAAATTGAAAGATGAAATTGAAAACAAATCAAAGTTTTACAGAAAAGCCAAGAACAAAAACCAAAAGAATAAAGACCGAAGTGAAGATCCCTATAAATAAGAGGAAAACTCTGAATGTTTCCATGGCTGGCACAAATTTTGAGGGGAGAAGAGATAAAAGGATGAAAAGAAAAGAGAAAACGACCCCGACGACAAACCACGCCACTATTGACAACACCCGCCACCACAAAAAGAAAAGAATGACGCGACACTTCCAATGACATGGTGTAAGGTGGATTTTGGCTGTCGGGAAGCGCCGAATACACTGGCAACTTTTTCTATTTAAATAATATTTAATAATTACTAAAAGACTAAAATGTCCTCACTCTATTTGGTAATAACAAAAAAAAACAGAGTGAAAAAGACCAAAAAAACCCTAAAAGTAAGCTTTCAAATTTTTGTTTATTAAGGTAAAGTTATCATTTTTATGTATTTCAAAACGGTAAAGGACAAAAGGGCCCTTATACGTCAGCTTTAAAAATTTTATCTTCAAAGGCATTATAGTCATTTTAATCGTGCTTAAAAAAAATCAGAAAAGACACATATACCTTTAACAAATCTTTTAATGACTAATAGGTCATGTGAAAAACAATATATATTCAAGGTTGTAAACATATTATACTAGTAAGTAAAGATGTTTAGTTTATCATAACAAAAGCGTACAAAATATAAAAGTTGTTTAAGGAAAACCTATAATGCATACAATTTTAAATCTATAAACATGAAAAATTAAAAACTTAACACAAACACGCTTTTAACATACATATAAAAAAAGAATATTAGTATACATATTAAGCATATTTTCAAACTTGCAATTGATATAAAATTAAAGCCCTAATATGCATACTAATAATTAAAATAAATATGCTTAAATTAAAATAATGAATGATACTTACTTGTTGAAGTACTTTAAAGTAATGAAATTTTTGTTGTTGTCAATGATGAGTCCTTTGTCCTTAAAACTTTATTGCTCATCGCTTGTGCAATTAGGATATTTGCAAAATAACAACATTAATAGTTGTTAGTGAGGTAGCATTCTCATGATTAGTACCAATAATAACATTGATTACAGTTGTACCATATAGTGAATGAGATGTAATTAGTTATAAAGGATGAGACAATATATGTAGAATCATCTCCATAACAAGGGATCATTGGCGGATGAGTAGTTTTAAGAGCTAATATAACAATTATACCTTCAACCAAAGCTGTTACTATTTTTAAATATGTTTTTGTTAGCCTTTTAGACTTGGAGTATATCGAGTATCTACATATCCAACATAGTAAAAAAGCCACCAAATTCATACTTTTAGGCAAATCTATTTTCTCTTTTGTTCTCTTAATCATTACACCAAATTCAGGCATGCCTACTAACAAGTCTTTTGAAATACTTGTAGAAATTTATGTGAAAGCTCAAAGCTCCTCACCTGTTAGAGTATGTTTGGTAGTGTGGTAGCGGTTGCTTTTCAAATAACTTTTCGTGCCGAAATGCATGCCAATTGTGTTTTTTTTTATTTTTTAAAAATCATTTTCGACATCAGCACATCAAAACAATCCAAAATATACAAATCATATTAAATTTTAATAAAAAAAAATTTGAATTTTTTGGGAACACGGTTTGCATCGCGTTCCCAAACAGTTTCTAAGTATGGGCCTCCTATTAAGATCAAGCTATACAAAATGATAGTTTGCATTCCACACCTAAAAAGAAATACATTGTTGGATTATGACTAAAGTAGGGGAAGATCAGCCAATTGTTTATCAAGTAGTTATTGATAATTGAATAACATCTAAGAATATGAAGGCATTATTTATACCAAAAATATTTGCGTCAATAAAATGAGAACAATGATTGTTCATGTTTAAACATGAAAAAAAAAACAAGCTAAATTTGATCATGAATAGTTGAATCAAGAGTCCTAATTAAAAACTATCTAGGTGGTGGTCTAGTGGTAAGAGCTTGGGACCAAGAGGTTTGCTTCCTCTGTGGTCTCAGGTTCAAGCCCTGTGGTTGCTCATATGATGGCCACTGGAGACTTACATGGTCGTTAACTTCAGGGGCCGTGGAATTAGTCGAGGTGCGCGCAAGTTGGCCCGGACACCCACATTAAACTAAAAAAAAAAAAGAGTCCTAATTAAAAGAACAACCATGTTTTTGTTTAATTTTACAAGGCTACCACCTACCTACGCTCGGAACTCATTTCGTAATTGTAATCTTTCTTCATTAAAAGAAAGAAACGAATAATTAATTAATCGAAAGATGGATGAATGGTCAGCCATTGATTATTACTCTCTTGTTGCTTGAAATTAAAACCACGACGTCTCATGATATGAGATATGCAAGAAGAGCACTCTAATGGTTTTTGGTTTTGAAAATCATGCAATAAAAGGATTGAACACGTTTAATTTTAATGGTTTTTGTTCTTAATTTTTTATTAATTAAAAAAAACATCAAAATAATATTTTTTATATTTTTTATTATTAGATTGTAAAGACATTTTTCGTATTAATTTATACTAGTTTGTATATATGTGTTATGTCTAGCGAGACCAATATTTTTTTAGATACAAAAAATAAAATAAAATTTAGGCATCGGAGAAATTTTTAGTATTATTATTGAATAAAAAAATATATTCATTTTAATTTTTTCTTTTAAGATATTTTTTTTATTACCATGTTTCTCATTTATTTTAGTGAATATAAATTTTTTAATTAGAATAATTGTTTCTGTTATGAATAAAATATTTGATAATTTTTAAAGTCAATTAACTAAAAAAACAATTAAAATAGTATGCCCTATATCATGTGTAATCAAGCTAAAATAAATAATAAATATGATAAAATCTTGTTCAAAATATATTTAAAAATTTTAAGAATAAAAAAAACAATTTGAATTGATTTTCCATGAATTAAAAAAATATATTAGTTACATAATAATAAAAAATACCCACTAAAATCAAATAAAAATTTATAATAGCAATGTTAAAATTGAAGAGGAATTGGATTTGGATTTTTTTTTAAATACTAAAAAAACTAAAGAAAAAAAAACAAAGAATTAGCCCATTATTTAATAAAAATGTAGTTGTTTTTCAAGTATTTTTTATTTGAAAATATATTAAAATAATATTTTTTTTATTTTTTAAAAATTATTTTTAATATCAATACATTAAAATAATTTGAAAATATTAAAAAATATTAATTTAAAATAAAAAAAATTAAAATTTTTAAAAATTATTTTTAAAACGTAAAATAAATCAAAATTAATAAATAGCACGTATCAATCACATGAAAGAAAATATTGCAGTACACCGGAAGGAAAAGAGCTTAAATGCATAAAACAGAAACACGTGTATTTTGCAGTCTATTATTAATAAGGAAATAAAAAAGAAAAGAAAGAAGGGCGGAAGTGGGCAGGCTTGCTCACTGGTTTCAATCAAACCAGGCCGGCGCCAAAAAACTCCAACAAATGCACATTGAATCGAAGAAGAAGATCTAAGAAAGCAAAAAATGAGCGGGACTCGATTATGCGCATTGCTCGGAGAATTAGGTTACGAAGGGGCAGAAACACTAGACCCAGACAGTTTCGAATGGCCTTTCCAATACGACGACGCACGCCCTATCCTCGACTGGATCTGCTCCAGTCTCCGCTCTTCCAACGTCCTCTCCCTCTCCGACCTCTCCCGGTTACTTCTTCTCACTCCTCTTCTTTTTTCTTTCTTATTTCTATTTCTTCACATCAGATCTAATTTTGTTTTTCAATCGATTCTCCAGGTACGAACAGTTTCTTCAAGAGGAGAAGCTTTTGGAGGTGCAATTCCCTTCCCAATTTATGTTTATCTTTTTTTAAAAATGATTTGTGTAATTAGAGTGGGATTTTGGCTAGGGTGAGGACTTGGAGTTTGCTTATGATAGCATTTCAGCTTTTTCTTCAAGGAGAGACAATCAGGAGGAAGTTTTTGGCGCTGAAGAACCCTTAAAAGATATAAGGCAATTTCCACTTCTTAATCATCTCTTTTCTTCCTTGCAAACCTTTCAACTCTACGCGTTATCATTTATTAATTTCTGATTTTTTTTTGTCTTAGGGATGCCACTTCGGCGTATAAAGCTGAAGCTTTGGAGTTGCAGAAACAGCTCAGGCATTTGCAGGCGCAGTTTGATTTGCTTTCTGGCCAGGCTTCTGCTTTGATCCAAGGGAGGCGGGCTCGAGTTGCTGCAACATCTACTGTGAATGGATGCCTTGCTGCAGTTGATGATACTCTTTCAGCACGAAACTTAAGGGTATACAATCTTATTTGTTATTTTTTTAAAATGTACTTAACTTCATCAACAGCAATGATAATTGGAGTACTCTCTTTATGTCTTGTTTAACGCGGGTTGCTTTCAGAGACAAAACTGCATGTCGTATTTTGTTGCTTGCTATGCCTTCTGAAATCTTTCTTTGTAATGTAGATGAATGAAGTTCTTGGAAGGATTGCATCTACAGCACAAGAGTTGTCTCACTATCATTCTGGCGATGGTAGTGTTTCCCTTTCTGTTTTTAACTTGTTGTTTTGGCCATTTGAAATTATTGAATTACAATCAGTTTTTGTAAAGCATTTCTTGTGAAAGATTAGACCTTCAACTTCAGATCTTTTACTTTCAAACATATGGTGTTTGAATCTATTTGTAAAGAGGATAACGAAGTCGATTTAAAGCCTTGTTTTCAATTGAATACAGGCATTGATGCGTGGTACAGTTCTTTACTCTAATTGTAATTGACCCCCAGTGTATGGTATACTTTGGGCCATTCTCAAGCTTCATTATAGAACATAAGGCTTGTTTGGATGGTTTGGGGGTGGGGGTAAGAAGAAAATGAATGGCAAGATGATGCACAAAAATGGAAGCTCTGCTCTTATCCAGACTTCTGACAACCAATTATTGGATTGACTTCAACTCCTAAGGTCATAGATAGAGTCACAAACTAGCAGAAAATTATTTTCGGTTTTTCTTTTGATGGCTTCTATCACTATTTTTCTCGCAGAGGGTGGCATCTACTTAGCTTACTCTGATTTTCATCAGTACTGGCTTCAAGATTCATCTTGTACAAAGGAAATAAATCAGTGGTTCTCTAAGCAACTGGACACGGTATGTGGATGCCAAACTGTTTCTCTCTTATAGTATTGAATTTGAAGCCATTTTGCATGTCTATATAGGTACTCTTAGGACCTAAAGTTGCAGAAATTTAGTCAAGGACATCCATGACCAGTGGAGTGGTATAGTAGATATTTCTGTTGACTGTTTATCTGTTTTCAGTGACTTTAAGTAGACACATTATTTTTTACCATGGCAATATTTGTTCTTGAATATAGCTGCAACATCACTTTTTTGAGAAATAAGGGACATTACTCTCCTTTTTTGCATCTTTTCCATTTCACTCTTGCTTTTTCTTAAAAGTATCTGTCTGTTCAAAGTCATGCTCTACTGTAACTCAATAAATACTGGGATCCAAAGTTTAAATCCCGACTCAATGCACTAGACAATATGTATCTGCCTAATAATTCTGATTGAAAGTACAAGTTGTTGAGTATTCTGTTATGAACAATTTCTCAACAGTAGGATACATATTAGATCACTCTCAGTTTCAAGAAATGGTCTTTTTTATAGGTTTCATGGTCATAATGTGTTATAAAAATCAGGGACCTTTTCGACTAGTAGCCGAGGAGGGCAAATCAAAATGTTCGTGGGTGAGTCTTGATGACGTCTCAAATATTTTAGTACGAGGTATCCTTCACTTTTGCTTCTGCAACTAAAGTTCATGATGCATCCTTTTCTTCCCTTGTTGCCTTTATCTTCCTTGTATAAGTACCTCTGCAACTAATATTATGTAGAAATACGATTACCATGGTGAGATACATGCAATCTATGTGTTAGGATTTAATGCATTAACGTTGAGATTCACATGTCACTAACATATTCTTGATTTGGACTTGCATGGGCATTTGCATATTAGTGTTGTCAAAAGGCGTGCACTTAAGTGCTATAGGCGAGGCAAGGTGAGACCACAACGTCTTTATCAGCCTCAGGCGATGATATTCATCGAAGCACTGCCTAGGCTATCGCCTCAAGCATTTTACAGGCTTGGCGCCTTTTAGCGCCTTTGACAACACTGTTACTACTTTAAATTATCTTATTTTTTGTTTTAAGGGTGAAAAATATAACTTTATATGACTATGTTATGGTATTTTCTTTTGATTTTCTAATGATGTAATCTTAATTGGGAAGATATATATTTTAGATTTATATATTATAATATAATATTATACATACATACATACATGGTTAGTTTAATTTATTGCATATCGCCTTGGTTCATTTGGGCAAGCGTCTAGCGCCACAGGCATTTTAAAGGCTTGGCGCCTTTTGCCTTTGACAACATTGTTGCATATACCATGTATCATCCTGTTAAAATACTGTCACTTCTTTTTGGATGAAGCAGATTTAGAACAATCCCATCACCAGCGTGTTTCAGAATTGCAACGGCTTCGTTCTATGTATGTTGTTTATCTTAGTTTTCCTGTAATTGCTTATTTTTCCCATATGGTTCTGTGCTTATTCTGTACTCACTCTGTCTTGCTCCATGGTAACCATTGCTATACCAATTAAAAGCCTTCTACAAGTGGTGGTTATTTTAATTTCATGCAGTATAGTTCTAAAACTTTTGGTCAAGATAACATAAGTTTTAAATGTTGTGAACTGTTCTTGAGAAAGAAACTAACGGTCTTTGCAATATTTATAGTGATTGACTTGCGTCAAGAATCCATGTCTATTACTTCAATGACACCCACAGGTTAAATTAAGGTTTAGAAGAGTTTATATCTGAGATTGGTGGTTAAGCAATTTGTCATGTATTCATGTGGCTGTTCTATGACTTTGATTTTTCGATATATCCCTTGTCCTCTTCCTTGCTCCCTCCTATGCATAAACACATACACATGAAAACTTGATCTTGGGTGTGGCATCACGGGGAGGGGGGTGATTTTTTTTCTATCTTGTTTTTCTTGGTGCTTAGTGTGATATTTTTTTGAAACTCCTTGATTTGAGTCTGATGGTTGATAAAAATGCTAACAAATTTGACAGATTTGGAACAAGTGAAAGGCAGTGGGTTGAAGCCCAGGTTGAGAATGCCAAGCAGCAAGCTATTCTGATGGTACTTAAATCTCAAGTAACATCAGATGAAGCACACATACATCTTGATCTTCATTCTCTAAGGTAGAAATTTCATGTTCTATATTCTTTTTCAGTCTATGGTCTTTAACTTCTATTTTTATGGCTTCCGATCAAGCATAAGGTGATACACTCAGTGAGATTGTTCTTTCATACATACATACATACATAGACATATGCACATATACACATATACATTCTCTGTATTTTACAAGCATATGCACGTATGCTTGTATGCATGCTTGTAAAATACAGAGAATGGCTGGATTCTTTGTGTCCCCTTATCAAAATGGATTGTAGATGATCCTTAATGGAGATTATGTTGTGGGGTAGACACTTTTGCCACTAATGCCATAGAGAAGGCTTTGCATTATTAAAATGCTTTTATCACCTGGCATAGTCTCTCAAATATGTTGAAAGTGGCTTTCATTTCTGTTGCAACTATATAATTACAAATGCCTTGACACTACTTCTTGAGGATAACATAGTAATTATGAACCTTGTTAATTTGCATTTAAAATAGTTATGGGGACTTCCTCCATCATAAATGTCTCCCTGGAAACCTCTTTGCTTCAGCGAATCCTCTTTTGTTATTCTAAAATAACCCATCCAACCCAAGGAAATAATTACTCTCATTGCACACAAGCCTGCAATGTCATGTCCTGTCATCCAACTTCCTATGAAAGTAGTGGCAACAATTAACAAAAATTCCTAGGATGAATTACAATAAACCCACACTGAGGTATCATGAATATAATAGATACCACCCAAAAGTTTGAATGTTTGTACAGAAAACCCACCATGTTTTAATAAAATACTACAGAAACCTCCTTTTACACAAAATCCCCTTTGGGTTTTTGTCGAACCTTCAAATTTCACCGTCCCTCGAGGAACTTTTATCATGTTATTGTTTTGGCTATTTCATGTGACATCTTGTATTTATCTTGAATGAGCAGGAGAAAACATGTTGTATTGGTGGAAGAGCTTTCAAATCTTCATCACAAAGAAGATAAGTTATTATCTGAGGTTTGTTTGGGTGTATTTCCTAATTTTATCTATATATTTTTTTTAAACTCTGTCGGCTATCATGGAGTATTTAGAGGTACTATAACTCTTGTGCTAGTATTCAGCAGGATTTGAAAGCCCACATATTTTCATTGTGACATCTGTTGTATTTTGCCCATGGAGGATGGCTCATTCTCTTATTATTTTCTATTCCTTTTGTTTTAATTAAATCTTTCTTTTCCTAGAAACATTCAGAGAGGAAAACCTTAAGTTTGCACTTTGGGATATGCAGGAAAACCTTACGGTTTAGTGATTGCAGTTTGTGTGGCCTCTTTTAGACGATACTGATGTATTTAGGGAAATTTTGAAGTTGGCACTGGTTAATGATATTATTTCAATCTGTGGGAACATTGGTTGCTTAGACAAAAAACTGAACCTTAAATCTGGGGGAACAGTGGTTGCATGGGTGGCTGCAACAGAGAAAAAAAAGATGGCATGGTGGTCGTGAGAATGCTTAGTGGTTTCTGTTGTTTTATTCATCTATATTCTCTCTCATTCATTCACTCACAGACACAGACAATTACCAAAGCTGGGCTTTTCTTAGAGGTTACTATATGCATACTATTTGCCCTCTAATGATTCAGCATCAATTTTTCAGACCATTCCAGATCTTTGTTGGGAGTTAGCTCAACTCCAAGACACATACATTTTGCAAGGTATTACGAAGTTGTAGCTTTCCTGTTCTAGAAAGAGGAAGTGCATTTTCAATTTTGTGGTTCTGATAGCGTTGGCTGTGAACTTAAATCAGTTCTAATTTATGCACTTGCAGGTGACTATGATTTAAAGGTCATGCGTCAAGAATGCTATATTAATCGACAGAAAATGGTATTGTTGTCAACTTTATAAGTTTGTCTCTTTGCATCCTGGTTATAGTTGTATTCTGGACAAAGAGTTAGTTCATCTGAAAGCAGGCTCTTGATTGCCATCATGTCCTATCTCCTTCCACAGCCTCCCTTTCCAATATTCTTTTTTGTTGCTCGCTTGTTTTGATAATAGAACCTAACAGAAGCTATCTCAGATAGACAATTTACCCAATTTGACGTCCTGTTCAAGTCAGGATTTGATGACTACTGCTGCAATATTTGTGTTTTAGAACTGATTGTGGATGTTCCAACAACTGTTTACTTCTGCATTACTATGCTGGTGTTAGATAATCCATACTGTAAATAGTTCTGAATGTGTTTGTACAAAAACCATCCATGTCATCCAATTTTCATATAAACCAATTGAATAAATTGTTGACACTGATGAAACAATTCTATACTATGAATACACCTGCATGTATTTTTATGAGGATTCATAATCTTAATTTCTTGCTGCAGTTCATAAATCATCTAATAAATCAACTAGCAAGGCATCAGTTCTTGAAAATAGCTTGTCAGTTGGAAAAGAAGAACATGCTTGGAGCATATTCATTACTTAAAGTCATTGAGTCAGAGCTTCAAGGGTACCTTTCAGCAACTAAGGGCCGAGTGGTATTCCTTACTTCCTAAGCCTTTTGTTTTAGTTTCTCCTGATTTTCATGAGATTGCCACTTCTATCAAATGTGCTGGCCACCTACAAGTTTGTCTTCTAGAGTTTTTTCTGTTTTTATCTGTCATTTTAACCAAATCAGGAATTGGGCTGAAATGATCATATATATACTATGTTCAGATGAATTTTGTCAATAACTTTTTATTAACATGTGATAGGGTTGTTGCCTGGCACTAACTCAAGCTGCATCTGATATACAAGAACAAGGAGCAGTGGATGATCGGGATACTCTTCTGCATGGTATTAGGGACCTTCTAAGTATCCATTCAAGTAATGACCGCATACCCTTTCCCCTCACAGTTAAATTGTTGTAAAATTTATCGTTTGTTGGAGGTGTACTGATTATGGGATTCAAATTTTTGCTTCTGTCATTCCGTCAGATGCTCAAGCCGGATTATCAATATATGTATCAGCTCCTGGCATTGTACAACAGATTTCTGCTCTACATGCAGATTTGATGACACTTCAGTCTGATCTTGAGAACTCCCTTCCAGAAGACAGAAATAGATGCATCATCGAGCTGTGAGTAATCGAATTTCAACTAAGTTTTCCACTACTACATTGAATAGTATCAGGTTTTCTTTGTTTCCCCTGCCCCCACCACAACAGTATGATTTGAACATGAGATCCTCTGTGATTGGCGTGATTATTGTTGCATCACTAAATGATTTCCCTATTTAGTCACATTGTTAAACTTTTTACCCCAAAATTCAGCCTTTTGCGACAGTATACTCCTGACTAGACTAAGCCTTGCTTTCCCTTTCACTTGTGTTTACCTACAACTCTGTGTTTTACTCATCCAAAGAGGTTCCCATAATTTTCTTCGTAAGCAAATAACCAACACAAATAAATAATCTCAAAGCACACAACAAATACAAGAAAAACTCCCAACCTTTATTAATCTCATAAACAAAGGATTTCCATAATACAAGTATGTGTGCTATGCACAAAGATTGCATACTACACAACCATGACCTTCTTAGCTTATTTATAGACAAGTATGAGAGGTTATAAAGTATATAACTATCATCCCTACTTTTTAGGAAGTAGTGGGCACTTTCCCCCCATGTTTCCATGAACATAGTGGGTGGTTTTGACCCATGATCTCATGATCTTAGTGTCTTGAGGAGCCATCCTAGCTATGCCCCCATGTTCAACAACCATGTCCCCATGATCTGTTCACCCATTTCCTCCATGATTTCATGATCATAACCGTCATAACTACTCACGACACTGCTATTCATTTATCCTAAAATTTGTTTGTCTAAATGCCAGCCCTCCATTGACATTCCAGCTGTATTTTTGCTACCTTGGAAAGTCCATCCT
>Ga0307507_10010913_pt1 | contig 11586 bp, 3 predicted proteins | sample 7_EM_MG_FD_207223 | JGI IMG/M metagenome (GOLD analysis project Ga0307507, IMG submission 207223) | Populus trichocarpa ectomycorrhiza microbial communities from riparian zone in the Pacific Northwest, United States - 7_EM | ecosystem: Host-associated > Plants > Roots > Unclassified | place...
CTTATTTAGGGAGAGGATGCATCTATTAAAAAGTAATAGTATTATTAAATTAAGCTTTTCCTTTAGCTTTGCTATAAGATTTGCCTTTACTAGCTTATCTTCTTTAAGAGCTAAGAATTGGTCGTCTCCTAAGATAATTATATTATTGGTTTGCATGCCGATAATTCCAAATAGAGTTCCCGTAGTTATAATAAAGAAGCAGGGATTAAATATAAAAGTAGTTATTAAGAGCTTCTTTTTATAGTGCTTGCTATAAGTAGCCCACCAATAAGTTCCTACCTCTGCAATTCTATATAATGGCTTAAGTACAACCATAATTGTATCTTTGGGATATTAGTAGCGAATTTGCTCTAAAAGGTATACTAGTATTAAGCGCTAAAGGCGCGTCTCTAATTAGGTATAGGCCTAAATAATATCTTATAAATAAACCGCCATTTTATTCTTCATTAAGGAGGGAGCTAGCGTAACAATAACTTGCTAACTAGCTCGTTAAATTATAGGGGATTACATAAGAATCACTTCCTTACTATTATTGTTATAACCTTAAATAACTAGTCTCAACTTCTTAAATAGGGTATTAGTAGCTTTGCCCTTAATCTCGTTAACTATTCTTAACTTAAAGATGCGAACTCCATTAAACTTAGTAGGGTTATACTTCTCAAATTTAAAGACTCCTCTTGCAATAAGACCATCGATCTCCTACTTATTAGATGCTTGGAAAGGAGCTCCTAGAGTTATAATACGGCCTTTCTTTTAGAGCTGTTTTGCGAGCTTAAAGTCAGCCTTCTCTTTAGCTATTATAAAGGCCATTAATAACTCGTCTCTACTCTTAATAGCGGTAACAAATTGCTCTTTAAAATTAATAAGGTGTTGGCAATTTTATAATCCCTTTAGGCGACCTCTACCACATCATAGTTGCGGCACATCTGCTATAATTGTATTAGGATTATAGTCGCCTTCTAGAGTACGTTAATTGTAGTTCTCCTCTAGGGTATCCTCTAAGGCATCCTATAAAGGCTCAGAACTATCGTTTCTATAGTAGGGCTTAATAACAGTTAAGCGGAATTAAGTGGGTCTATAGGGCATCTAAAAAGTGCAAGTCTAACCGTTAATTATAATAAGTTTATATAGGCCTAACCATCCTCCCTTTTTACGCCATACACGTACTTTAGATTGGAGTGGCAAATTAAGCATAGTTAAAGTATTTGGGCCATTTCTTATTCCTAGTGCGTTATTAACCTGGCGTGTGGCGTAGAGACGTCGCACCTCTTTTATTGCTTTGCGAATAGCCTCCGCTCATTGCGTAACGGATAGGGATAGTAGAGAATCGTTAGTTATTTAAGGGTAGGCGCCAAAGACTAGCAATATAGGTATAAGCCCATCTAGGCCAGCGGAATCATTAACAGCCTTAATAGCCATCTATAAGATAAGCTCTTTACTAGCGCCCTCTAGTTCTAAAGAAATAATCTCATATGCTCGTTGTAATGGCGTGTAATATTATTCTACTTTTCCGACACTATTGTATGCCTTAATAGGGACTTCCTTAATCTTAATTTCTATTGCCTTCGCCTATTACTAAAAACTCTATAGATAAGAAGTTCCTTCCTACGTTATAAATAACTTAATTAGGGGGTCCTAGGTAGACATTAATCTAGCATAATTAAAGAGTATCCTATGCGTTCCTAGCTAACATATCCTTCAGAAAATATGCGGCTTAGAAGGAGGTTAAGAGGTTAACAACTTAGAGTACTAGCTTGCCGCTAAGATACATAATATTAATAATAATACAGAAGTTAAAGTCGTAGTTATCTTTAAGGGTGAACTTAAATCGGCTAGGGGACTTCTAGTTTATTTAGCAGTAATAGCAGTACTTTATAAGATACTTAATTGCCTTAACCTTAACTTTATAGCCTGCTCGCTGAAGAACCCTAAGCAATTAGTAAACGGATAGGTAGCTAAAACAACGGTATAGTTAACGTAGCTCTAACTTAGTTAAGTGGCTCTAAGCAACGCTCTTTTCTAGTTAATAAAGGAGCAACCAGGGGTAACCCTATTTGCGTATAATAGGCACCCGATTATCTCCCTAAACAAGTATATTCTTAAGGTTATCAAGTTTAACGCCTAATTTATCTATATCTCCGATATAAAATAGAAATGGGGTGTTCGCGGGAACAATATAGAAAGTGATATACCCTAAAGGGGTTTTAACCTTAATTATACTGAGAGAGATTGCAGTACCCTTACCAAAACGAATTGTATATTGGCCTGCCGTTAATTGGTCAATCTAAATAGAGCTATTAAGCTACTAAAGAGCTCAAACTTAAGGTTCTCCTGCTATAGATACTCCTGCGGCTCTAGTATCTAGCATAATACCATAGAAGACGTTCGCCGAGTATCTATTATTAAAGGAGAATGTGGAACTCTCCTTTAGCTCATTAAAGATGTCTAACTTTATGATAGCATAGAGCGTAGATTGGTTATTAAGAACAGCAACGGTTTGTATACCATCTACCTCACCATACTTAGTGAAGTATTAGTTAGGAGAGTAGTCCTTAATTTCTATATCTATAAGAAGCTGTTTGGCCTTATTAACCTTACCCTTAAGATCTTCTTCGCCTTTATATTAAACCAGGAAGCTTTGGAAGTAGGCTATAGTAACCTTATAATTTCCAACGTTTCGTGCGCTCTAGCGAAACTTATTATATACCTCCTTTCGTCTATTAAGAGGGTGCCTAGTTAACTAGCAATTTGGCTTTTTACAAACATAGCATTTCTTCTATTAATTGTTTTAAGATAAACCTCTATAAGGACCTCCATGGTTGCTTTATAGTCAACGTTAATTATACCCTCTGCCGTATCCCCTACCCTAGCCACCATATGTTCGATCAGTCCAGTTATAATTGTATTGGTTGGTCGGGTCAATCAAAGTAGGTTAGGGTTGGGCGTTAAATTACTATACTTCTTAAGAGCGCAGAGCGGTGCTAATAGAGAATCTTAATTAAGCATACACTCCTTTATAAGTATTTGCAGGATTAAAGAGGGCAAGGTTGCATTCTTTAACACTTTGGCATGCGCTAATAACTTAATCGCGTAGGCTAAAGTCCTCTTAATATAATTCGGATAAACCACGCTAAATTATCTAAAGTCAATTAAAGAGCTTTTAAAGATAGTCAAGTCAAGAGGTATCTGGGTTTATAGCAATAATTCTTAGAAAGGTAGTCTCTCTCTACTCCAATATATACTGCTGCTTATTCTCTTCTGTTTCAAAGTGGCATCTTATCTTATATATTATTCGGTTGAAATTATATCCTTTTCCTACCAAACGATTATAATAGAAGGTACTAGCGCGGCCCTTAAGCATAACAGAATAAGCGTTATAATATTAGTTAGGTTTCAGTCTAACCTTCTAGCAACAGTTATAGAAGATGCGCAGCTTTAAATTAAGGATATTATATAGTTCCCCGCCAAACCTCTTCTCCTAGTCCGAATAGAGTTTTGTAAGCTCTATAAGCATTTTTAAGGTGCCTCTAAGCGGTATTAGGCCACATTAAAATTGCATTAGAGATTAAGGTAGGGATTACTTTATAGGCTGCAGTAGAGATGCAGAGCTTAATAGAACACGGCGTAGTACCTAATCTTCCTGTGGTAGAGTTCAAAGGTTATTAAATCGCGAAGCAAGGGGGTCTTGCACTTACTCTTAGGGGGCAGTAGTTAAAGTTACGGGTTAAATTAGTAGGAGCGATAGGTATAGCACGTAAGAACTTATGCCTAGAGCAATGGAATTAGAACGTGTCTCTATTGGTGTATTATTTAGATTCTATTATAAGTTAAGCTTCTTTATATTACGTAGTTAGTGCTCAATCTCTTATAGAGTCCATTTGTGCTCTTCTTTTGCGTCAATAACTTGCTCCTAAATATTGTCTCTAATAGTGTCTCTATCTATAGGGACAAATACTCCGTTCTTCTAAAGGAAGTTACGGAAGTCTTATACAATATTCTTCTTCGCGAGGGCCCATGTTTCCTTTATCCATCCAACAAAGTCCTCCTTTATGCAATACTATAGCACAGTATCGTTGTATTCGCTGTCTGTGTATTGTGCTATGCAGTATAGTAAGAATCCGTTCAGGTCCTATTGCTTGGCGTTTATAGGGTCAATGTCTTTATCCTATATCTCTGGGTTAATGTCGTTCTTGTACTTCTTCGGGTAGGTTAACGCCATAATAGGAGTAGAATTGACGGGGTGTTATACGTTAAAGGTAGGTAGGATTTTCGGCTTTATAGGATCTCGTAGGTTTGCTGTTAAAAGGTAGGCAATTTAAGGCGTAGTTAACGCGTTTTAGACGTTAACTTAGGACCCTAGGTTTAGTAATACTTCTGACCTAAAGTACTTAACCAAATCTTCGTAAACATAATTGTTCTGCGTAATAGACGCAACTTAGTATCTCCTAGTACTTAGTAACACTTCTATTACTGGTTTTCCGCAAGCTTAAAGTAGTACAGTATCGCCAGGAACCCCTGCACAAGACTATCTCTTCTGTTAATAACCTAGCTGCTCTATAGTTGACTATGTGTTTAACCACTAATCAGTATTGGTCACACAGGGTAACTTACTAATAACGACTACTCGAGTAGGTTACAGTGATGTTGGTTAATAGCTTCATTTTATTGGAATAAGGAAGGGCGAGGAGCTTAAGACTCCTCGCCACGCTAGTGCCGCGGCGTTACGTAACAACCGCTTGCCTAATTCCCGACAATAAATTTTATAAATTTTATTTACTTATTAATATTAGTAAGCATGCATAAAAGTATAATTTTATAATTTTAATAATTTTAATAATTTCTATATTTTATATATACTTTATTAATAAATATTAAAGTTACTACCCCTATAAAAATCTCGCTAAGGCTCTAGCGCATTACAAAAAAATTTACTAGTATCTTAAGTTAGGTTTATGCTAATCTAGCAATTTTGGCATTTAGCCGTATCTAGTTATATTTTACGGCCATATACTACACCGCTAATAATAATGCTGCTGTTATGGGACGTAGGCAATGGCTACAGAGCGTATATATTCGAGGAGTCTATAAGACGTTACGCAATCGATCGTAAGGATCGAGGGCGTAGGAAGGTGATATACTACGCGTGGCTGACGTAAGCTGTACGCGAAGCGTACGCGAGGGCACGGGGTTCCGCTAGGGAGTCTCCCATAGAGGCTCCTGCGGCGGCGTTCCGTGACACTACCCCCCCTCTTATAGAGGCGGAGCTCCGGCGACGCTGTGGTTACTATATACATATAAAAGGAACGCTTAAGGCATAGAGAAGGAAAAGAAATAACGCTAAAGGGGTTAGCGGTGTGGAGTTCTGCCAGCTCTAATCGTTAAATAGACCAATTAGGATTTTCCATCCCTAGAATAGAAAATCGCTATTAGCTTAGTAGAAGGCGGTAAGCTGAACTAACATCTTTACAGTCTACAGTGTTATTACGTAATAAGGCTTAGCACCCAAGAATTTAATTAATTAGATAACTTTAACCGGCGGTTAAAGTTCCTGGATATTTTAACAATTTTTCGGTTATATAATGGCAATCTACGGCAATCTAACGGCAATTTGCCCTTACATGGCAGTGTACAACAATTAAACTCTATAAGGGCTCCCATAGAGGATTAGGCACAAAATCTCTGCTTAGGCCCAGTTTCTATAGATTCGCGTAGTGAAAGTCGCTAATTAGGTCCTTTGCATTTTTAAAGTCTTCCTATAGTTGCTATTCTGGCTGATCTATATTAAATCCTATATAGATAGCTCTGTAGTAGAGCCGCCGTCCTCTGCCTTTGCTAAAGTATTTAGAGTTAATAATTCATTCAACGGTCCACTCCTTATAGTTCTCGTCTTCGTTCTCGTCTTGGATTAGTACTAGTAGGGGTTTAGGCTATATCTATCCCAGTAAGGGGTTAGGCTAGTAAAGGTATAGTAGCTATAGGTAAAATACAGGCCATATCCCACAGGTGGCTAGGGCCAGCGGGAGCTCTAGCTTATATACAGCTCCCCTATTAATAACTCATTTAATCTAATAGGGGCCAAGGTTCTTATAATTAAGTGACTTTATAGGCCTCTATATAGAGATATTGCGTGTATCTAGCCATACCTAGTCGCCAACACACATCTCCGGTAGTGGCGTTCTATAATAGTCGGCGAAGTAGGCCTACTTTGCTTAAGCCCAGGCCATTTCTCCCCTATAGTAGTCAAGTAGATTTTTTATACGGTCTGCATACTGGTCAGCAAGTAGCATCTTAAGGCGTTTTCCATATAGCAGTTTCTTATCAATAGGTTCTAGTGGCTCTATGCCAGATTAGGGGTAATAACCCTTGTTTACAAAGAATGGAGTAAGTCCTATAGTGGCTAAGATATGGTTATTGGCTATAAACTTGCCTAGTGGAAGGTAATCTACCCAGTTGTCCTAGCCGTAGGTAATAACCTATTGTAAATACGCCTTTATACTAGCGTTAGCGTTTTCTGGCTATCCCGCAGTCTTATAGTGGAAGGATATAGACATCTTAATAGAGATACTAAGACGTTAACAGATCCGTCTCTATAGGTTGGAGTTAAATTACGTGCCCTAGTTGGATGTAATAGAGTTAGGTATCCTATATAGTTAGTAAACTTCGTAAAGAAAAGCATCTGCAACGTTATTAACGGCTATGCCTTTAGTTAGGACGTAGTGACGTTCCTTTATAAATTGGCATATTATTATTAGGATGTTCTTATAGGTACAACCATGCCATTTATAGGGTGGTAGGTTAGTAACAAAGTCTATAGCTATATCTGCCCACCACTGTATAGGGATTGGTAGCGGGTGCAGTAGTCCTTAGTACTTAGTGTAAAAGGCCTTAGCGCGCTTACAGCTATAGCAGGTAATTATAAAGCGTTTAACTAAGTCTATTATCTTAGGCCAGAAGTAGTATCGGCTAAGGAGTTCATAAGTTCCTCCTTTGCCTAGGTAACCGCTTAACCAGAGGTCATAGGCCATCTGGATTAGTTGCCATTATAGGTCTTCTAAATTAGGGATAAATAGACGGCCTCTATAGTAGAGTCTGTTCTCCTTTACTTCTAAGGCTACTATATTAATTTGGCCTAAGTTTTAGAGGCTAGTAGGTGGCTTACGGGCGCCGGCAGTTTTTGCGGCAATAAGTTGGTATAATAACGGGTTAATAGAGATGTTATATGCAGCAGTAATAAGCTTATTAATTTTGGGGGGCGGCTCTAAGTCCGTAGCATAAAGCTAAGGTGCGGATGATTCTGTTATAGGTAGCATACCAGGGGCTAGGTTCCTTACTTTTAGGATTATCTACTATTAAAACTAATTACGGGGGTCATCCTCTAACTAAGGAAAATCTTACAAGCGGCGTGTTAGGCTATTAGGTTTTGTGCCTTATACTCCCAGCCTATATACGATTTTAAAGTTAAAACCAGAAAGGAACTTGTTCTAACATACTTAGCATTAGTTTAGCTACTTTGTAGTTATAAAGTATTCAAGGTTGCGATAATCCGTAAGGACTTTAGTTGGCTAGTTAAGTTCTGCTAAGGAGAGTTCCAGTCAGAATTCTTCAAACGCTTATATGATCGTAAGGAGTTCTTTATTATAGATCTCATAGTTACACTCTTATAGTATAAGCTTAGACAAGTAGAATGCGACTAGGTAGAGAAGACCATTATCGCCCATCTAGAAGAGGACGCCTGCGTTAACATGGTCTAAGGAGTTAGTTTTAAGATAGAGTTGTTGTCCTAGTATAAAGTAAGCTAGGATAAGTGCTTTAGTAAAGGCATTTTTAAGGTCTTAGAACGCCTTCTCGCAGTTAGGCATCCAGGTAAAGCATAGATGCGTTTTTCTTCCTTTTGCAGAAAGGCCCTTCATTTACATTATTGCTATAAGTGGTGCTACTACGCCTAAGAAGTTGTATATAAATTTCCAATAGAAGTTGGCGAAACCAAGGAAGGCTTATACGTCCTTAATATAGTTAGGGGCTTACCATTTGGTAATTATGCGTACCTTCTTAGGGTCCATACAGACACCCTTAGTAGTAATAATTAGTTTAAGGTATTTTACTTCTATAACTAAGAATTTATACTTCTTTAAATTAATATAGAGTCCTACTTCCCTAAGGCGCTATAGGACCTTTTAAACGTGCTCGGTATGCTTAGAAGGGTTATTACTATAAATAAGTATATTGTCCAGGTACGCCGAGTAGAAGACGTCAAGGTAGTCCTATAAGGCGTTATTAATGTAGCTTTAGAAGGTGCCTAGGCCGTTGCACACGCCAAAGGGCATAATAGTATATTCGAATTGGCCAAAGCGCGATACAAATGCAGTTTTCTATTTATCGCCTTCCTGTATTCAAAGATAGTTAAAGGCGGCAATAATATTAAGCTTAGTATAGATTTTGGCTTAACTAAGCCACTTAAGGGTCTTATATATAAGCAGTACTAGGTATTAGTTCTTAATTATAATGGCGTTAAATCCTCTATAGTTAACACAGAATCGGATACCTCCTCTAGGCTTCTTAGCAAGAAGGATAGGGGCGGCTGCTAGTAACATACTGGGACGAATAAACCCTTTATTAAGGTGCTTATTAATATACTTTTTTACAACTAGAAGTTCATCTTTTAACATTAGGTAGGGTCTCTTATAAGATAGCATTTTTCCTTATTTAATATTAATGGCATAGTTATTAGGTTAATATAGGGGAAGTATATCTACGCCCTTTTATAAGCACATGTTAATAAAGTCATAGTACCTCTTAGGAAGGAGCTTGTGGAGTTCCTCATTAGTAAGTCCCTTTTTAAGCTTTATAAACTTCTTAAAGTCTAAGGTTAAGAGTTTATTAAGTTCTATAGGCATGTCGTCCTCTAGGAGGTCCACCAGATCTATCCTATTACTATAGAGGACGTGATCCTGTTCTTTATTGAGTTTATATAGCCATAAGCAGGAGGCTGCTATAACAACCCAGCTCTTCCTTCGTGCTATACAATAGAAGGCTACGGCACTAACGTGGTAACAGTTAGTCGTAGGTGGTGTAATTAGAGGTTCTTTGGGTTGATATCCTAGGGAGTAGGTAGAGGCGGCTAGGCTATACCCTAGGCAGGTCTCTCTGCAGTAGTCAGAGTTAAAGGTTACTTCTCTTTTCTTCCAGTTAATAATGGGGTTATGCTGCTCAAGCTAGTTTATTCCAAGGATAATAGGGTAATTGGCAAGTAGTATAATATAGGCCTAGAGCTCTTCTTAGTGTCCGTTTATATCCAGGTAGAGTTATGCCATATAAGTAATCTTTTGTGCAGTACAACTACCATTAGCGAGTTATAGGGCGTGGGCTTTAGTAAGGGGTAAGGTCGGTAGGTTATATTTATATATAAATTAGGTATCTACAAATTTATTAGTAGCTCCGCAGTCAATTATAGAACGGTCTTTATATTGTTTTTTAACAGTTGTTCCTATTATAGGTAAAACTATCTGTTTCTGTCTATCTATTCTTACTAAGTTATCTATTAAGCAGGCCAATATATAGATCCCTCTATTATCAGGGTGTCCTAGCTCGCGACTTAGGGCTAGGACTAAGTATTTCCCACTACTTCCGCTACTGCTGCTTCTTTATCTTGTACGGTAACGGTGCGTAGCGAGGTATTCGGTGTTTAAGGTATAAAGTTAGGTATTAGGCAGCGATTACCAAACCTAGCTATTAGGCAGTTTAGGTTTTCGCAATAACAGCCTTTTTAACGGCATCTATAGCAGCGCCCTAGCTTCTAAAGTAGCTCACGCTCTCCGTCTAGGAGTTTACATAAGAAGGTTGGAATAGAGAGGTTAATATTGGCTCCGGTAATAGTATTAGTAGTAGGCGTCAGTGACCTAGTGTATATAGGTATAGTTGGTCCGGAGGGCTTTTATATAGGAGCCTTTAGGCGAGGGTTAGCAATAGAGATCTAATTTAGCTATTATTTAATCTTCCATAGGGCTGCCACCATACTGTAAACATTATTATAATTGTAACTAGCGGCAGCGTAACTAAGACAATAGGTGACCTTTTTAAGGAGGTCTTCCTGGTCTTCAGCATCATCTTAGGAGAGGACTCCAGTGTATTCCTAAAACTTGACATAGAACTTGTTAAATAACTTAGTAGGACTTATCTTTAGGGCGCGTAGTTTGGCTCAACTGGTGGCCACTAGGTCGTGGTTGTAATACATTAGGTCAAGATCGTTAAGGACCTTATAGTGGGACTGCCACTTCCAGGGGCTATTAGTCTCCCATTAGGCAAAGAGTCTGTTAAATAGGGTACCCTTTATACGCCCAATAATATAACCAATCTTAGTATCCTCCCTAGGAAAAAGGCAGGCGCTCTAGGTTAGTTTCTTGCGGATTTACATCTTCCAGTAGCTATATTCCTTACAGTCTCCCTAGAAGACTAGGGGATTAGGGTATTATATATTAGACCCTATAATTATGGCTTAAGTTCGGTTACTATTATAGGGGTCGTCCCTGTCAGATAAAGCTGCTTAACGCTAACTTTTGGCTAAGTGTTAGGTGGGTGAGGTTGCCGGAGGTGTAGGGACTTAGGTAGTATAGTGCGTAGTAGAGAAATGCTTAGCATTGTTACAGATATACTCGTTAAGCTAAGACTGTAGGTATTTAATTATGCCCTCCTTCTTAGTAACCTGGGTAATAAGTACAATCTTAGCTTTCTTTAATTGTTAAACATCGCGCTTAGATATACAGAGGTTATCTTTAGTCTCTTAGCGTGTGTTATTAGCAAGTGCCTTACTAGCTTATAAGTCTTGGATAATATTGTAATCTTAGGCAGCACGCAGTTCAGCTCGCATAAGCTTTAGGTGGTAGTTCTGTAGAAGGTGGTAGTATTTGTTAGGTTCTTATGCTACCATTTATACAAACATCTCAGCGTCTTATATTTCGATCTTGATAGGTAGCTGCCCTTCTAGTTGCTTTTCCGTGGCTATGTAATCAATAAAGGATGAGACGTCACCGGTGTCTATCTCGTTAAGGTTATTGCTGTGGCCACCTATACTAATAGGGGTATACCCATCCTGCTAGGCTGGTTGACTCTTATCGTCTTCAAGGTGGTGCTAGGTGCTTAGGGGTACTTATAGTTGTAACTCTTCTAAGCCGCTAGGCTTGCCCTTAGGGGTTAAGGCTAGGATTAATAAATTAAATTCTCCTGGGATTAATTGGCGTCGTAGGTTGGGTTAAGGTATTAGGTTACTCTTTAGGCTTAACATAGTGGCTAATAAGGAATATTATCTTACTATTATAGTGCGGAGGTTGCTCATAGACACGCTGCTTCTGGCAGCGCCTGCAGTATCGTAAAGACGTAGAATTGGTTATAGGCTAGGTGTCAGTGGTAAAAAAAAGGGCGTAACGTAATGTCACGGGACGTAGGCAATGGCTACAGAGCGTATGTATTCGAGGAGTCTACAAGACATTGCGCGATCGATCGTAAGGATCGAGGGCGTAGGAAGGTGATATACTACGCGTGGCTGACGTAAGCTGTACGCGAAGCGTACGCGAGGGCACGGGGTTCCGCTAG
>Ga0307507_10010915_pt1 | contig 11584 bp, 13 predicted proteins | sample 7_EM_MG_FD_207223 | JGI IMG/M metagenome (GOLD analysis project Ga0307507, IMG submission 207223) | Populus trichocarpa ectomycorrhiza microbial communities from riparian zone in the Pacific Northwest, United States - 7_EM | ecosystem: Host-associated > Plants > Roots > Unclassified | place...
TCACTTGCACAAGACTTGCATGCAAACTGGCTCACTCTTGGCAAATTCACATTAATACTGGATTGGAAAAATATCCCAGTTTAGGATCATGAAATTGGGAGCGGGCTGAGTCCCCTGACTATGTATTAACAAATTTGTCCTCAATGCAGGTGAGTCAGGACTTCTGAAGTCATCTGAATTGATACAAATAAATTTCAATGTATTGTGTGCAATCTTCAGTGTTAAACTGTCAAGTATGTTGTCCTTCACCAGGAGAGAATCTTCTTCAGCATCGACCAGATTATTCTGAAGATCATTCTCAGATTCATCAAAGTATCACCAGTACCTGCAACCCCTATCAACAGAAAGCATGCAATCGTTCTTCAAATCAGGGTACTATTTCCTAAAAGGGATGATACAATTCTATTTCCTGAAAGGGATGGTACAATCGCATATGCAAAGCAATCACATATCTTTCATTATTCCCAGATTCAACAAAGTATCACTGGTACCTGCTCCAGATAAGAATTTTCTTCCACATCTATTTCCTGAAAGGGATGATACAATCGCATATTCGAAGCAATCACATATCTTTCATTATTCCCAGATTCGACGAAGTATCACTGGTACCTGTGACCTCTTATCAAGAGAAATTGCAATCACATATGTTTCATTTAAAGTTGATAACCTGCTTTCTTATCACTAACCATTCCTCTTAGCCATGAACAACCAATCCCCTCTTGCAATGGGCACCCAGGAGCGTTGCCACTCCTGCGCCTCCATTGAAGAAGGCCTATCTGGCCTCTCTGATGGTCTTGGCACCTTTTTCAAGAACAGTTCGTCTTCATCATGCTCGCTGGTTGAGTGACTGAATAACTGATCTTATTCCGCAGCTATTGAGTATAGTGTGTGTTATTCATATCCTTCTTCAAGGTCTTACATTTTTTAGATGTCATTGCTGCCAATGTCAGCCAAGAGGCAGTTCAGCGTCTTGATTTTATTATCAGTCGTATGTGCTTTGATGTTCATTCCTCCTATGCTGATGTTGTTTTTAAAGAACTTCGTGCATCATGCCCATTTGATTCGGGTGATTGGGAGCAAGTTACACCATCTAATGGCATGTTTACTCTTCCATCACTGAATTTTTTTATCCCACTTTATTTCCAGATTCGCTATCAACCACATTGCCCATGCCCTCCTCAGAAGATTCTACCCCATCTACCAATCACAGAGGTGCCCAAGGTGCTTTTTTTTTGTTCATTCTGACATCATCATCAATTCAACTTGACAGTCGCTGAGGATATGGCAGACAACTGGTGGTATGCCATCACAGTTGGAAGAGCACCTGGTGTCTATCGAGGAGCGTATGTTTCTATCACAGATCAATTAATATTCTTTATTCTAATATGCAATTCACAGCTTTCACCTTAGTGGCAATAGCACAGGCACTCCTGGTGGGACAGTTCAGCATTTCTCTGATCAGGCAAAAGCATTGGAAGCATACAATGCCACTGTAGAGGCTGGAAATGTTGCTGAGGTTTCCCTTACCATTTCTTGCCATACCCTTACAACCAGTGACCCAGTCATTATTGTTCCTTGATTAGCTATACTGTGTTCGAACTACAATGGCTACTAAATATTGTCCTCCCCCTGCTCATCATCTGATTCACTATTAGTCTCATCATCTGCTGAGTTGTTATGCCGGTATGGTGCATAGAGCGCAAAGTCCGCAATCAAGTTGTATGGGCTGGAGTTCATCAGGTCCACCCTAACATCGATGACTGCAAGCCCCTCAATGACCCATTGGAGTGCATCCACTTCCAGCCGCCAGAGCTCTCTGACCTCCCACGCCATGTTCGGAAGATACGATTCCATGTTGGATAGTTGATGGAGTAATTTTCTTCCAATGCTTGCATGTTCCAGTACCTCTGCCACCCACTTGTCCACCCGGTTTTCTTCTGTCGCCTTGTGGTGCTCATCATCCAGGTTAAGATGCCACAATTTAACCCCCCTCATAGTGCGCACCATTCAATGACTTGTTGACAAATTTCAGAGAAGCGCTCATACTCTGTAGCATGGGCGTCTGTATCTAAGTGGTGTTCATCATTGAAAAATTCAGCATGGTGATATGTTGACAATTTTTGAGAATGCACATTGGTGGACATTGTATTTGTGGTGGCATTTGCTAATTTTCTGAGATTGTTGGATTAGATTAAAGGACTAGAGTTAGATGCCACTCTTACTCTTTTGCTCTCTTTTTTTGCATCCATAATCTATTCTTCTCCTTCACCTCAGGATGGCTAAAAAGCTGAGTAAGAATGTTGTCATTAAAGATGCATGGGTACATACCTCCAGTAGTAGTGTTGATCCTTGGTAAGTGCACTTCCAGCAATGGTATCACTGGATAGGCCTTTATTTGTATGTGTGGAAGCTCCAGCCTTTTTTGGGGCCATACTATTAGTAGTCCTAACCATTGTAGAAAATGTGGTGGCAGGCAAGTACGGAATATATTTGGTCTTGAGTTTTGATATGATATATGTTAAACGACATGTGTTAGGCAACGCTTCAAGCCAATTTGTAGTAAATTCTTATTGAATGTAGTTTACAGGCATCAGATGTCATATATTTTATTTCTAAAGATTTTGGATGGTGAACCATCAAGCATAAATAAAATTTGTTACATTTCATTTAAAATGTGCACGATCATTTCCATTTGCATGCTACATTTTGTTTACAATTGTGCACGATTGGTTCCCCCTGTGTGCGATATATTGTGTAAGCATGGCATTTCAGTCTGTTGTGAGTCATTTACTGTTTTGTCTTTGTTTCTCCTTTGATAAGACATCTGATTCTTCGTGCATCATCTCACCAACATCCCACTCCCCTCTGAATGAGAATTCCAGCTAATTGGAGTGCAAAACATATGTGACTTTGATATCTACAGCCAATCTGATGTCTACAGCCAATGCAGGCCTAAAGGCAAGGTGTGTTTCTTTTTTTGCAGGCTTTGTGTCTCATATTCTCCAATAGTGACTCAGCTATGTTTCGTTTCAGCACCCCTTTCTTGGCCAGATCCAACCATGCATAAAATTTGACACATAAGGAGGAATCACGTCATGTCCCTCATTTGTTGTGTGACTTCTCGTTATCATTGCCTTCATGTGTGGCCCTTGAGGGAGGTGCACTTCTTTGTTTGCAAGGCAAGGTGCATTTCTTTTTTGCGAGGCTTTGTGTCTCATATTCTCAGATGTTTTCATAGTGATTCAAGTTCCAGCCATGTTTCGTTCCACTACCCCTTTTTTTTCCAGATCCAACCCATGCATAAAGAACAGTGCACGGCGATGAATTTCATTGTGCCCCATCCATTGTGTGAGTTTTCATTATCAATGTCTTCACTTTTTCACTAACTTCACACCATTTTCAAAGGTTGCATTCAGATAGGTGAGCACTCACCATCCAAGTGGCAGCCCTTTGCATTGTTTGGCAAGCCTCGCCCATAGGCATGCCGACTGCATATAACGCACTTTCTGTGTGTTAAATGTGGGGAGCTGTCGATGAAAGTCATATAGCGAGCCAAAATGATAATGGTGTGGAGACTGAGCTGTGATCAGCTATGATCTGAGGTCAAAGCTCGATCCTAAGAGAGAGAAATGGAGAGATTCAGCCAGTATCTAGCAGAGATTGTTGATGCTTCAGATATCCGTTGCACAATCTCTGCTTCTTCTCAGGACTCAAGAAGGTGATGCTGAGGGAAATAAGCTAATCTGTAACTGAATACCTCTACAAGAGTATTCAGTGACCCTGCTAAACTCAAATCACTTACAATACTTCAAGGGGGAATGCGGTACGACACTATTCCTGACGCAGAGTATACACAGTGGTGGTTTGAAAGATAGAAGATGATGATTTGTCACATGTGACTACTACTGACAAGTATGGAAAGGGGTCATGTGACACAAAGACTAAGTAATGGAAAGTAAACAATGTAAAAGAAGGATAAGATCCCATATCCTTGTTACACTGCACCTCATTGCACGGTGAGCCTCACCCATAGGCATGCTGGCTTCACTCCATCATGCAGCGAGCCTCACCCAAAGGCACACTGGCTCCACTCTATTGTGCGGCGAGCCTCACCCACAGGCATGCTGGCTCCACTCTATCATGTGGCGAGCCTCACCCACAGGCACACCAGCAGCTCGATAGTCAGTGCATTGTTCCTTTTTTTCCCCCTTCATCTCACATGGAATGGTGCTAATACTTACCCTTTTGTTATAGTTTTTTCTCAATCCAATCCACAATCATGTGCATGAGACAACTGGTAAGTTCTTGCATGCCCTATGTTGAAACTTATCACTTACTTCTTTTCAGACTTGTCTCAAGGCTTGTCAATCAACCCAATCAACCCAATCAACCAACATCAACACCATATCCACCTCCATTTTTCAGACCACCATTTCAGATGAGGATGGATGCTACGATAGGGGTGAAGGAGACTCAGAGGGAATCCCTGTTACTCGCGGTCAGTTGCCTGCTCGTCGCACTGAGTTCACACAGCAAACGCCCACCGCTTCCTCTGCTACTTGCCACAACACTGCTTCAGCCACTCACCGTGTGCAACCTGCCCCCTCCAATGCACATACCACCTCTTGCCCTGCCACGCATTGAGGGCCTGGTCTCATGGGTAGCACTGAAGTTGTATATCGTAAAGGGAAGTCTAAGACAAGGCATTCCGCTTCTCGAGCAGAGTGTTTTGGTGCTCTCAGCCAACAAAGTCAACCGAATGGACGATGTGTGAGTTGTTTGAGAAGGGTTTTGATATTATCCCATGGGATGGATTGTGAGCTTTCTCTTTCTCTCTAACATTTCTATTCTAATCTTCCCCTCCCATTAAGTTCCCCTCTTGCTATCACCAACCCGGATGGTCATATTCTGGCGATTCTAGCAGGAAGGCCCAGCAGCAATGAGTGGGACGATGTTGTGCAGAATATCAGTAACGCCTTCAAAGCCGCTCGCATTTATGGTTAAGAAATGGGGATCCTCACATCTCAGGACTCCACCCATCACCGCGGTTCCTTCATTCCTTTGGCATCAGGTGTTTCCTTTGGCGGCAGACAAAGGGTATGTGTTTTGTTCATTTATCTTTCTGAGTTCTGACAATGCCTTTAGAAACTGGGGAGTTTACAGCACACCAAGGCAAAGAAAGGCATCATCAATGAACTGTGCACCCATGCAGATATTCAACGACTTGCCAAGTTTCAATCCAGTAAGTCACTACAATAACATTAATTTGTGTTCTCATAATTCTACAGCATCGTTCGCATTCTATGCACCCAAACTCTACATGGAATACCATAACACACAGAATGAATTGTACAACAGCGGCGATTGCTTGGAACAGAACTTTCAAGAAAGTGTCTTCCCTGCAAGTACATTCAATCTTGGCCCAAACACCGTCACCCTCGACCACATCGATTACGCCAACGTTGCCTATGACCTTTGCTGCATTTCCGCACTTGGCAACTACAACCCTGATAAGGGGGGCCACATGATTCTATTTGACCTTGGCCTCATGATCCGCTTCCCCTCTGGATCCACCATCCTCATACCCTCTAGTGTCCTTCGCCACGGTAACACCCCCATCGCCACACAAGAAACTTGCATGTCCTTTACTCAATATTGTGCAGGTGGCCTTTTCTGCTGGGTCCAATATGGTTTCCAGATGCAGAAGGACTTGTTGAAGCAGGAGGGTGGAGCAGCGCTCAAGGAGGTGATTGATCAGGAATGGGCTGAACGTTGTAACCATGGGATCAGTTTGTTTTCCAAGGTCTCCGAACTGGCGGATGATTGTCGCAAGGCATTTTCTTGGGGTGGTCCTTTATAGTTACATTATATAATTGGTTTTTGTATACTTTCCAATTTATGATGTTGCCTGAACATTGTGTTTGTTCCTCTCATTAGACCAATCTAAGAAATTCCGGAAAAACTTCGGAATTTTTGGATTTGGCCGAGGGTGTTTCCACTAAGCAAGTGCTTAACACCACGTTAATTAATGAGTGTTTCTACCTTTGATCAAAGAAAAGATAATATTTTGTACCACGGATTCCAAAAAATAAGTTAGTCGTTCAATTAGTGTTTCCATGGAGTTAGAACGATTAATGTGATATTATGCACTTATTAGTAGTCTCTATCAATTCCAGAAAATTCCTGAGAAGGGTTAACCCCATGGTCATTTCAATCGCAACCGCTATGCATGGTGGCAAATCAGTCATGATAAGATCCGTCAAGGCCCTATTCACTTATCAAATCATCATTACTGACTTCTGCATTGTCCCAAGTGTTATGCCCCCCAAACGCAAAGGCCCACAACCTGCATTGGTTGCTGGTAACTCAACCAACTCATTATCAATGACTATCAATGTTCCAACTACTCGGTTTTATGTTCATGAGGATGGCCAACTTTGCTCATCCACAACAAGGGTCCAGGTGGTTCTAGATGATGCCAACTATCAGCACCACAATCCAACACTTGACTTTGATGCACCTTTGGAGTTTGGCGCTTCCGATGCTCAGGTGGCACCTAGTCTCTCCTCAATAAATGACGCTTTCGCAGAGCTTGCAGCAATCGACCCAGCCTACTTTGATGAACTAGATGAGATAACGCTTGGACCTAGAAAAAAGTGACCCTCAGTGCATAAATCCTCTTATCAGAATAACATACTCATGTTTGTAAATTTGAAAGGACAACCCTCTCAAGGAGTGGATCAAGGATGCTGAAAGCTTCTTGGAGGAGGATATTCGATGGGAGGGTAGGGGGGAGTATCGATCTGGAACCTGTTGTACTTGCACCAGCTCAGGGACCTTATATCGATGTCAGGACTGTGAGGGAGGAGAGCTACTATGTCAGGCATGCACTATCAATCGTCATCATCCTAGTCCACTTCATCGGATTCAGGTATGCCTCAGCTTCGGATTCTTGTCCTTCCATATGCTGATTGAGGCAGGAGTGGAATGGCTCTTTTTTCAAGGCAACTACACTGAAGGCGTTAGGTCTTCAGATTCAGTTAGGACATCGTCTTGGACACCGTTGTACCAATCCACATAAGGCATGGAATGATGCTTTTGTAGTACTTGATATTACTGGTATTCATGAAGTTGGACTGGACTTCTGCAATTGTGAAACAGCGCAGCCCCATTTTATCCAGCTCCTTTGATTTCATTGGTTTCCTGGGAGTACAAAGAATCCCTGCACCGCCGCAACATTCCGCCTTCTCAAACACTTCCAGCTGTTGAGCTTTGAATCCAAGGCGTCAGCTTTTGAGTTCTATTCTGCACTAGCTCGAGAAACTGAAAATACTGGAACTGTCGACATCAAGGTCCTTTTTTTCAAATACAAATATTGTTAAATTATTAAATTCATTTTACAGGATCGATATCGTGCATTCATGTGCATGGTTTGCCAGTTTTGGTACATCAAAATGCTAAAACGTGCAGGGAGAGGCCATGATAAGGGGGGCATAGTTGCTACCAAACCAGGGCAGTGTGCCGTTCACTGCCCTGCATGTCCCCATCCTGGAGTCAATCTACCAGAAGATTGGAAAGATGTGAAACCAGAACAAAGGTAAATGTCTTTCCCTTCAGGTAAAAATTGAAATACTAATTAAAAATGGGTGGTACAGATTTATATATTGTCTATTTCTGGCTATTGATGCGAACTTTCATCTGAAGAGAAAGTCTGTGTCCAGCGATGTTGCCGACCCCAGTCTCATTGATGGGAAGGCATACTTTGTCCAGGAAAACTTTTTCAAGGACTTTCTGTCAGAGTATGGCTCCAAGGTAGTCCAGGAGGTTCGTTCATTATTTTCAGTAAATGCTTGAAAAATTTTAACACAGAGGATTGAAGCCCAGTACATGTTCAAACCACAACGCCGTCAATGCTGAGTGATCCTCCACAGGGCTAGCAGCCACTGGTGTAGGTACAATTGATTGTTCATGACATGACATCAAACGACTGACTTCTGTGGGGGATTTACAAAAAGGAGAAAGGTCAGCCACCTTTTTTTTTTTGAGATTTCTTGTTGAATGATTGTGCTAGATATGTGAACATGGATTATCTATTTTTCAATAGCTTGGGGCATGATGATGTAACAGAGATTGTCGTGTCTTATGATATCACATGTCAGTGGAGCCACAACCTATGGAAGTGAATGGCTGTTTATCCCCAGTGGATGCATGTTGACCACGAAGGGTGCAAGATGTTTCATTTTCTTATTCCCAAATTCCACCTTCCTGCACATGTCATGGCCTGCCAGATGATATTTTCTTTCAACTTCAATCATAATGTTGGAAGGACGGATGGTGAAGCACCTGAGCACGGTTGGTCTCACATTGACCCCATCGTGACTAGCACCTGTGAAATGGGTCCAGGATCTTGCTGTGATACACTTGATGACCACTTTGGTGCCTGGAACTGGAAGAAGTCAAAATTGATGGGTAATTCAATATTTTCTGAAGTCAAATTTCACGTTACTAAAGTTTCTACTAGGCCCCTCCCTCCTTCAAAAAATTAAGACAGCAGTTGTGGAATGTGGTGACCACACTTTTCTACACAATCAGTTTGTCATCGGCCTTAACAATCCTGCATTGGTGTCGAAGTGGGAGGATCAGCTCAGAAGATGGGAGTTAGATCATTCCCAGCCTAATCCCTTTGAGGGCACCTTCAAAGGTACATTACCTCTCACCATTCTGTTGATGAAGGCTAATCCTTATACAGCCATATCACAAGACCAGGTTAAACTGCAGCTATCAGAACAAGAGGCCACCGAGATGAATGAAGGACAGGGATATGCTCGCCATGAAGAAATCTCAGCAAGCGTAATGCTAACGATGGGAATGGATTTTGAGCAACAGCAGTGAGTTTCAATAGTAACTCTCCCCTCTTTCATATAGTAATCACATTTCCCAGACATCATTTTTCTCGGGATCAAGCATCCTTGGGACAACATGCCACTGACAATGAGAAGCATAAGCTTCAAGTTTGTAGCAATACCCTCCAGCAAAAGATTGCATCATGGATAGACGTACAGCAGCTCTATATTGCCAGCTCTCATCTAGCACACTCCTGTGCCCTTCAGAACAATTCTGATGTCAAGGAGCGGGTGGAGGACATCAAACTCTGGCTACCCTCAGAACTTCCCTCCAGCTACATCTGCGATACACAACTTCAGGAAATGGAGTTCCAATTATGAAAGGCACAGGCTAATGATGCTCTAAAGGAATTGCATGATGCTCTATGTCTACGCTCATACCTCTACATCAACAAGGATCACTTTCAGTGTGGCCAACGAGCAAACACCAGGTCTCGTACCATCATTCATAGAGTGCAAGCCAGGGTTGACTTTTCTGCCACAACATATCAGAAGGCAAGGTATGCCCTCTTCAAGCTGGCCAAGAGGTTGCAATACATCAGATGGGGCAGTGATTACCCCACCCTCAATGCTATTGACATTCGAGGTTTGTCTGATCCTGACAGCAGTGTCCCTATGCGAAAAAAATTGGGTGACGCTGCAAGCACACCTGCCACAATCCCTTCTGAAGGTCATAGGAAGGTTTCATGGATTTGGAGACAGCTGGGGGAGAGCATTTCAGAAGAGGAGGGTATCCATGAGGGTAAGCAATCGACCCTTCAGGAATGCTTCTACTACTCACTTTTCTTGCCTAGATCTGCAGATTGAGTTTTGTAAAAGCAAGGCTCATGCTGATTGCTGGAGAGAAGAAGTACAGCTTTTGAGTGAGGAGATGCGCCGCGTAATTGACTTCTTTGGGTATCAGGCAAACACATGGGCATCAAGGGCTTTGGATATGCCATGGTCAGTTGACGGTGTCAATGGTGTGGATGTGGTGCTAAAAGAGGGTCGCATCGCCTATGCAAAGGAGCAGTCAGCGCAGTTCTTAAACATGGCACGGTACTGTGGAAATCTCTGGTGCTTTGTTCCACAATACATTGAACTCAGATCTGGAGACATCATTCCTCCGGAAGAAAAGGGAGCAGAGGAAGATGAGGATGTGTAATTTTTTAATATATTTTCTTCTATTTATTTAACCATCTTAATGCCCCCACGTCACTGTTTGAGATGGCAAGCAACACCTATACCATAATTTGAGCCACGTGGGACATGATGACTAATGTCCAGAAGTAAAATGGTGGGTGAAAGCGCCATTGGGCCTGGGCCATGGATGCATCAATTTTGCTTGACGCATCCAGACGGATCAGGGCACTGTAACCTTTTGAATGGAGGTAGATGGAGGTTGAGTCCCTGAGCAGGGGTTACGGTGCTTTTGAACAGAGGTTGAGTCCCTGAGCAGGGGATACGGTGCTTTGTAAGACAAATAGCCATGGCCTCTGCTGCTTTGTAAGACAAATGGCCATGGCTGCTGCTGAACTTATTACAATTGAAATGTGCACCCGATGTGCACATGGCTCTTACAATTACAGGTAGATGTGCACATTCTATAACTTACAATTACAATAGAATGTGCACATCAGTGCCAGCAATAGGTGGTGCTTTTCTTTTTGATCAGATCTAACCATCTCCAATATGGTAGCTTTGAAGGAGATATATAGCTCAGGTTTGGAGAGCATCAGAACCTAGGAGCATTGGGGATTCACTGAACATTCTGAAAGTTCGCATTCGATTCACAGTGCCACCGTAAATTTGAAGATTTCATGTTTATTCAGCCATCCACTGTAAATATGTGCTGGCTTCCCACACCATAGCAATTGAAGGAGGTGTTGGGAGGGCATCAGACTTAGGGTAGTGGAATAGGGAGGATAGAGATTCACATTCGAAAAGTCCATGTTCGATTCACAGGGTGTACCAACAACGACACGCAACACACTCAGGCACATGACGATGTGTCGCTGATGTTGGCTACTTTTGACACTCCGACGTATCTGCCGAATAGGTGCCGTTAGGGTTAGGAGTTAGGGTTAGAGTTAGTCTTTTCGCGCGGTAGCGCGCTCTGAGGTCTCCCCGCGCGGTAGCACGTTCTCGGTAAGGTTAGGAGGTTAATGGTTAGGGTTAGGGATATTTATTCTCCACGCGCCGGAGCGCGCTCTCGGTTAGAATAAAAGGTTAGGTTACTGGTTAGGGGGATTCAAACTCCGCTCAATTCCCCATTTGGGGAGTGTGTTGCTGTTGGTATATCCTCTTCGATTCACGGTGCCCCGTGGCCCCCGTCATCCACAATTGAATTGCTTTTGGGAATGGAGCTTCAATTTTCCAGCCCATGTTGCTATCCTTCGAACCCTCTGCCGTAAAGAGGGCATAGCTCAAGTTGGAAGAGCATCAGAATAAAGGATGCAAGCAAGAATATGAATTTAAATTTCTGAAGGTTCTGAGTCCTTTTTGGCAATGGAACTGGAAACAGTAGAAATCCCTTTGTATTTTATAATCATCTTCGCAAAGATTGGTACAAAGTCTAGCGTTGCCGAAGTTCGGTCCAGAACCTCGGTTCGAACCCGAACCTTCCGGACTGAACGCAAAGTTCGGTTCGAGTTCAGGTTCAGGTTCGGGCTCCAGAAAATTTCTGGAGAACAGGTTCGGAC
>Ga0307507_10010916_pt1 | contig 11584 bp, 18 predicted proteins | sample 7_EM_MG_FD_207223 | JGI IMG/M metagenome (GOLD analysis project Ga0307507, IMG submission 207223) | Populus trichocarpa ectomycorrhiza microbial communities from riparian zone in the Pacific Northwest, United States - 7_EM | ecosystem: Host-associated > Plants > Roots > Unclassified | place...
TGAAGGGAAGGGGGATGCTAAAGGGAAGGGGGAATGAAAAAGGGAAGGGGGATGGTGAAGGGAAGGGGGATGGAAAAGAGAAGGGGGATGGTGAAGGGAAGGGCTTACCTGGGCCCTCATCGCCGTTCGTTGGTGGTCCTGGACCCTCATCATTGTCTTCGCGCGTGTCCCGGTCGTGTTGTCATTGGGCCGTGTTGCCTCATCGTCATCGCATGTGTCATCATCGTGTTGTCATTGGGCCGTGTCGCCTCATCGTCGTTGTCGCATGTCTGGTCATGTCGTTGTTGTGCCTTGTGCTCCTTGTCACGTCATTGTGCTGTCCTGGTTGTGTCATTGTGTGGTGTCGTCGTCCCTGCCTAGCTGCGTTGTCAGTCCGTCATCATCCAGTGTCTGAGAAAGGTGAGTTGGGAGGAACAGGGAATGGGGGGTACTCACCATGGTCTCCTAACAAAGATGATGAACATCATCGTCGTTCATCATTTGGTTGCCATGTCGCTGTCAGCAACGTGGCACCTGGATCCGGTGTCAGAGAAATGGATGGGGGGAGGCGAGCTGTCTCACCTCAGCTCATCGTCGCCTGTGCTGGCTGTCATAGGGTCATTCGTATTCATTTGTGGGTGTTCTTCATCATTTGGGGTTGTTGCTGCTAATGACATGGCGTTGCCATGCTGCCGTTGGTGGTTGTGTGCCATGGTTGTAGGTGGTTGATGGTGGCTGTGAGTGGCCGTGGCTGTTGGGGATGGTGGTGACGTGGGGCGGTGGTGCCAGGTGTCATGGATGGTGGTTGGAAGAAAGAGGTTGTTGATTCTTGATGACGCCAAATTGAGTGACGGCGTTTGCCAACACTCAATTTGGCCATGGCCATCTGAAAACAGTACTTACCAAGGTCAGTTGTATTGCTTTTAATGGTCTTATGGTGCAGTGGTAAGAATGCCACTCTCTTCGTGCATGTAATGTGTCCTGGAGTCCAGTGTTCAATTCTTGATGTTGTAACTATTTTTGACTATATATATGATGGTGATTCCCATGGGATTCTGGTGGAATTTCAGTGGAATTCCAATGGAATTCCACGGATTCCCATGGGAATCATTCCGGGAGGCTCCGGGACTCCAACCATTTCCATTGGAATTCCTCAGAAAAAAGTCGGAATTTCCATTGAAATTCTATGGAATTCCGCGGAATTCCGACTTTCTGCTCAGAATCCGCAGGAACTCATGGAGGAGGGTAAAGACCTCATATCTTCTTGAGAAGGGCTCGCTCCCAAAGTATTGAGTTCCTTATTATAAAGTTTGGTGACAAACTTCATCCATGCTTGGGCAGAAACTAGATTTTTGTCAATAATTAACAGTTGGTAAAACATGGGTGTTGGAGGTACACACCATCTTTTGTTTTCTTGACATCACCATGTCGAGAATACCAGTGCTGGAAGGCTGACCAAGGATTCAAACGATGATTTGACTTAACATCTTGAGCAACAAGTTGGAGGAATAGTTTCAAAGGTTTGTCGTACTCAGAAGCCAAGGCTTCAAGTTTGTCAAGATACTCTTGATGAGCAGTGAAGGCAGCCTCTTTTGCGGCTTTCGGGAGAGGACCCGATTTGTAGTGTGGCTGCCAGTTCATCGTCAGCTTCATCCTCATCCACCAACTCAAACACACCATTGGCATCTGAACATGATTGAGCCAACTTCTCCTTTGGGGGCTCAGGCATGTAGTCACCACCAGAACCTTGGCTTTCACAATCTAAATCCTTGTTATCAGGCCTGGATTTACATGAAGGTACCATCTGAAGGAGGCATGCAATGTCGGTGGCATCCTTGGCTTTCTTGTTGATGAATTTCCCCAATGACTCAACAGCCAAAGGTTCCCCATTTGGTTCCTCATTGTAATCACCCTCATCCTCCCCATTGTGGTCACCCTCATCCTCAGCAGCAGATGAGTCACTGTCAACAACAACACGGGCATGGCCCTTGTTCTTTTGGGAAGCTGTGAAGCAAGGGGGTGATGTGTTTGCCTCAGCAAGAAACTCTTCATCATCGATTTCATCCTGTTCCTCCATGGTGGGGGTCAAGTCACGATGCCACAGACATTCTTGACATCTCGTGTTGGTGATTGCCACAGTTTCCTCATAATTGGAACCAGAGCCATCACTTTCTTCAATGAAGTGATTGCGTTCCTGAGCCTCATTAGTGTCCCCCATGTCGACATCAGCCTCTCCATCACTGGCTTTAGGAATGTGCAAACTGAAGCCTTTAAAGATGGCATCATCAGCATCTGAGCTGCTTTCGTGTATAGTGTATTGCAATCGGTGGTAACCTCTGTGGGATGAAAGGAATTGATCATCTGGGTTGTCATCGTTCTGTGAATCTGGCCTGTTACTAATCAGCGGTCTGGGTCTGGGTCTCAGTTTTTGAGGCAGTTGTATGTCGTGGGTGGTAGTGGCAACATGCTCTACGTTATTGACATTCTACATTTTCAAAAGTCAGCAAGACAATGCGTTAATCGACAATATCCTACCTCTTTGTTCCTGAGTCCATGATAATTCATAGAAAGAACAATGGCAGATTGTTCACTGCTACCAGGGGCTTTCTCTACAGCCAGTATCACAGCCTACAATTTAATGTGAGAGAGGCATCAAAGTGACAGAAAGTTTTGTACATCTGGAATCAAACTCGTAGGAGTGGTGGTGGCTTGTCTACTGGTGGCATTGTCAACATTCATTGCCACACCCTGTTCCCTAGTTGCATCATTTCCTTCATCTGCTTGTTCTTCTAGGACAGGTTCCTCCATGGCTGTCTATGTTCTATAAGCAAGTAGAAGGCATTGCATGGGACACAAATATCAATACCTTGGCAGTGCCAACAACCTCTTCAGGTTCTCTCAGTTCAGCATCCATAGAAGTCTACAATTTTATGTGTCAGAAAAAAGCATTTGCATAGGTTGGAATTATTCTTACCTTGGAATCATCCACGAGGGTCTTGTTTTTACAAGTGCCTGGTTTCACAACATTCTACATCTTTGGATTGGTAAAAGCACCAAATGGATAATAAGAATTCAAACCTTCGCCATATGCTTCCTCATGCCAGGTTTGGTGCAGCTTTCAGGAAGAGGAATGTCAGGAAGGGTAGCCTTCTGGGAATGTGTTATGTGATTCAGATAAGTTTGGTTGTTCTGTGGCATATGAATATTCACGTCAAGATGGTAGGGAGAAAAAGGGGAGAATCGGCTCAACCAATGCAGAGTATAAAATCCTCACGTACCTGTAGCATTGTCTTGATGTGTGGGCCACCTCCACAGGCAAACAACAAAAAACAATATATTGACAAAGATAGTAATTGATATCATCCAAAATTGTTCAAATGCATATGGCCACTACATAAAATCCTTAGATAAGGCGACGAGGAACAATGGCTGCACAACCAAAAAAGTTGAAGAAGGACTGGGTATAGAATCGAGCCACTTGGTGCTCCAATTCCTCAATTTCACAGATTGAAAAACAATCTCCTGGTTTTTCTGCAGATGAAATGGCTTCTGGAAGAGGACCCTCCCATGTCGACATGAGTCTCTTGATAGCAAGGAGGTATGGCAGTCAGTCTTCAATCCTATTGGCAGTGAGCCCTATATTTCCTTTTGACAGCTCGACTGCCAAAGTTGACTGTTCTGGGAAACAAGCAACCAGCACACTATGGTAGTCATGAATGTCGAAATTAGCCAATTTCACACATGAGTGCAAAGCCGATAGTTCATATCTAAAGTTCAAGCTAAAAAGCTCATAGAGAATCTCCTTGGTAATGTGACATGGAATTGGGGCACCTGCCCCAAGATTGCATTCTCCCCAGTGCGAAGGAATGAGCCCATCATTGGGTGCCAGCTCAACTCCAACTTCATGCAAGCAATCACCGAGTATCTCCTTCAGTGTTTCTGCACGCCGAGATGCTTTGGTCAATTTAGAGCCAGAGGGCTGCTTTTCCTCAGCTGAATTCAGGAGATCGCACCATGCTTGGTTGAGCAGTGGCTGGGCTGATGATGATGATGAACTGAGACGATAAATGAAGGTGGTTCTGAGGCACAACCATTGATGAAGGTATTCAGTCGTTTTCTCTTCAGTCATGCAGCTAACAAATAATCTGGGATCAGGAAACATATATCCACTACCAGTTGAGCCAATCTGGTCAGTGACACGATTTCCTGGGTTGTGTCAACAGCAGCAAGGGCATCCCTCCATACAGGGATCGCTGGCGGAAGCAATGGGCTGGACATCTCAAGAAACTTATTTTGACCAGGGCCTTTAACTGGGCCACCTTTCGCTCGACAATAGTCTGCAACGGAGAGGTCTGTCCACAGTAACGATGTTATCATATGCAATATACTCACAAGGATGTCCAGCCTTCATTTTTGGAACATAATTTTCTTTGGAATGGCTCGAGATTTTTGTCCGCTGACTGTCCTTACCACGTATTGGTGGAAATGTTGTCTGACGACTTCCCTGGGCAGGCGCCTGTGTTCCAGACACATTTCCCCTTGGTTTGACAATGTAGAGGGTGAATGGGTTGTAATATGAGAACTGCCATGAGTGAAGTGCGAAGGCTTTTCATTTTTCCGGATCATCTGCTGAACCACAGAAAACAATATCGAATTTTGTTTCAGCATCAAGAAGTTCAATAAAATTGCATGGGTTTCTTGGTTCAACAATTGTGTTGATATGTACACCAGGCAGGGTATGAGCAGGCTGCATAAACCATATGGGGAGCCCAGCTTTCATAAACTCCTGTACAATTGTTGAATCGCTAGTGAATACACCAATGGTCTACACGGTTTTGGTGGTGGGAGCGAGAATGCCATCCATTCATGGTTTGTATATGTACAGATAGTTGAGTCTGGCAGTTAATTCCAAGTATGCTCGTTGAACCTCTGTGATGCCGAACTTCAGTTGCGTGAAATCCATAGGTAATAGTTCAAGATGAGAGAGCCCCTGATCCAACCAGTTCAAAAGGGCCATGATTTCGGAGTTCTTCACTGGGTGATTTTTGTCCAATTTGTACTCCTTAACACGGTCTTGGAGCTCACCCACCAACTGTCTGAATTGACGTAGGCAATTTTGTAGGATTTTTCTGATGCCGAGGACTACGTCAGAGGAATTGACCATTAGATCTGTCTGGTCGGGATTCCACCACATAATATCCATTTGATGTCCATGTTCTGGCTCATGTGGGATTGCGCCATGGTGACAGGCAGAGGAGACTTACAGTTGGGGCCATAAAAGTGGGTCATCATCCACGTAACGATAATTGTGATGGAGGAACATCTCCTGGTTCTTCCCAAGAGGCAGTTCGCACACAATATCCATGTTTGGACTGGTAACGAAGAAAAATCCTCCTTGGAGAACGGCACCCACCCATCCATCAGACCACTGTAGAGCTATAGTATCTTCAGTATATTGCAATTGTGTATTGACAGCCACGCACGTTCATGTGGATTTCCTCACTTGTGAAGGAGAAGATATGGATCTTTGTCTAGTATCTCAGGCATTACATTCCAGGTTGATACACTCCCAACAATCATAGACATGCTAGCAATCTACTTAGGTTTCATACAGTAGGCAGTCTAAATGTCTACATACACAGTTTCAGTAATGTGTTGCAAAGTCTGTAAGAATCCAAAGTCAGTTCAACAGCCTCAATTGTTATATATCTACATACATTCTCAAAATCAAAAATCCACTATATTTCCAGAGTCAGGACATGTCGAAAGTCTCTATATTCCACATAAATTCTTGAGGTCTGTTAATTTGGGGAATAAGCCTCATGTTCATCTCTAGAATTGGATGTTTATGCACAAATGTGACTGAACAGGTTCTCAAAATCAAAGATCTGTTACATTTTCAAAGTCAGTTCAATCGTCTCAGTCATTGGACGTATGTATTAACTGTTGGATGCGTTGAGAGTCTTGGTAAGTGTTGATTTTATGTGGCAATTCTTGGAGCCTATTGGTTTGGGGAGTAAGCCCAACATTCCTTTCCAAAGTAGTATGTTTACGCACAACTTGAAGACTGTTACTTTTGTATGTAGGTTCCTATTACACATGGATGCAACTGAACATGGTCACCATCAACTTCAAGTCCACGAGGATAGAAAGGGCCAGGCGACGCAAAGTTGAACCTGGTCATGAGTGATGCAGAGTCAACAGGGAGCGACCAATGCATAGTCAAGTCACAAAATGAAATGAAACAATGCAAAGTCAATTTCATGTGCAAACATCAATGACCGATGCATAGTCAAGTCGTGAAATGAAATGAAATGATGCATAGTCAATTTCACTGGCGATGGAGAGCAGAGATGTACCGATTAAGACTGCAAGGCAGTGTCAGTTAAAAAGAGGGAAGAGGAAACTAAAACTTACTGAGTATCCTTACTTGTGTGGTTGCACCCAGAGCAAGTGTTCTCAGTTCTAGTTACCGTTGAGAGAGAGAGCCAGATGTAGGGAGATGTATCGATGGTTGAAGTCACTGTGTGTGAACTATGGTTATCGATTGGGTGCCAATGGGCACTTCATGCCTCACATGAGAATAGCGCTTTGTCTTTGTTCATCACAGGTGTTACATTGTATGCTCACTCATCAATACGATATGGTCACGAATTACTCTAACTTAGGTCAGTCTTCCCCCTCATCCACATCTGTTCAGTTTGTTGATGGATCACACCAGACAATGACATCCAAGACGAACTCTGCAGCTCACTCGATGTCCAAGCACTCCTCTTATACGAGTTCATACATGCCTGATGGATAAAAATGGTTTGTCCTCCCTCCTCTCATTTCACCCTCCCACCATCTAACTTCCACCCAGCTCGAAAAATACAAATGAGCTGACTCTAGTTGGTGCCCGGCGGCTTTGAAGTTCAATGACTTCAATCTGGTGCGGTTACCAACCTCTTCCAACATTACCATGAGTTTAAACTTAACTACTGACAGCTTTGTATCTTGAACAATTCAAAACCGAATCCTGCAAAGTCGACTCTGTGTCATTCGCTCTTGACTTTGACTTTGCATTGGGTCACATTCCCTCAAATCTCTGACTTGACTTTGCGTTGGTCATTTCAGGTTGACTATGCGTTGCCTGCCTTCTAGATCGTAGAATTTGACTTGTATCTGAATACATCTATTTTTTGACCATTCTGGGCAGACAATGGGTGAGTGGCCATCGTTCTGCATGGTGTGGCTAGCCAACTCTTCAACCATGTCAGATCTGAGCCACCCTCCTGTGTCGACTTGCACTAGTGAAGTTGCCAACCTGCCCCCTCTTCCTGCATCTTCCCGACATGCGACCTTGCATCCCAAAAGATTTCACTCCAACCTCAAGCCCATTATCCTACACTCCAATACATGGTAGGGCTTCCCATTACCTCTCCAGGCCAAGTGGAATTCATCCACTTGTACTTTTACCAGATGAGCGAACATTTAGCCAGCAGAGAAATCTTAAGCCGTTCCCAGGACAGGTCGGCTTTGCTGGTGATCGACCCCTCAATAGCTGTTCATCGCTCTCTGCCAATGGCTTGAAAACCACTGATGCCACTGGCGATCTCAAAGATCCAAGTGGCATCATGTTATTTTCATCTCCATCTGCTGACTTTGCCTCCCCTGTTTCAATTCACTGACGAAAACGTGAAAATCAAACTATTCGTTGGAAATCTGAAGTGATCCCTCACCTCATTATGCCATACATGTGGCTTGTTTCTCAGACAGAATCCTTCCGCCTGCCAATCTCTGAGGATGCTCTAGCCACCACCCTTGACTGTCAATGTATTGGAAGAGCACTAGAGGTCATTGTAGTTCATTTCTGTGGTATGTTTTCATTCCTGATTTCAAGGCATTGAGATACTAACTAGTGCATTCCAGTTCTTGAAAAGCTGAAACTTCAATTTTGCGATTGTCGACCAGCTGCAGTTCAGCTGCTTAAATGTGGATTATTTCCTTCTGCACCATTTGCCCCTTCCCTGGCCATTGACATCCAAGTTCTAGACTTTGTTTCTTGCCTATTTCTTCACATTTCCCCCAATGCCACTGCATGGTGCAACACAGTTGAAGAATTTCTTCAAAGCCAGGGTTATAAACTCAATACTCAGGTATTTATTGCATAGATGGCAGGAGAATTTGGTCTGACTGATAGTTCAGGATTCCCTCCACTGCTGATTTAGTGAAGCCTTGAAATGGTACAACACACTTCAAGACGCTACTACCAAACATGTCGACAATGTCCTCTATCATGTCTGGACAATTATCACAGGCTATAATGATGGGGCTTGTACAACAACACTTGTCTCTACTGATGGCGAGTCAACCCCTCATGCCACCCAATCCACAACACTTGTTTCTCCCAATAACAAGTCAACCCCTCTCACCACCCAACCGCCTTGTATTGACACTGTTGAAGGCAACCCAGCACCAGAGCCCCTGTTTGCTAGCACCCGACCACCCCCAGTCACCATGATTGAAATTGAGGATGAAGATGTGCTTCCGAACACAAGACTTCCTCCGCCCTCAACACCTCTTAACAGCTTAACAGCTTCTCCTTCCACCCCCATTTCCAGGAAGCGACATCATTCAGAAGACACTGATGGCTTGAGCACTCCCTTTCTGATGCCAATTCCACATGACCGGCCCAGTGATTATCTTTGTTCATGGTGCCCTCTGTGCTTCAGCGGAGATCCAAATCAGAGGCTTGGAGGTAATGTGTAGGCCGTGTTGCTTGGTATATTTGTCACCTTTTTAACTGATTCAATCATCAGCCCCAATATCATTGTGTGTGTTGATGCATGCTTCAAGCAAAAAGAAAATGAAGGACAATCTGACCCACCTTGTGAGCACCCTCAAAGTGTCTTCATATCAGATGCCACTGCATCAAAGATGGAGGAATATATCGAGGGTGTCCATCTGAGCAAGGCTAAGAAGGGTCCAAAGCACCAAAAACCTGTTGATCATAGTAGGAACCACCATGACTCAGATGAAGAGGATGGCCACGATGGTCCGTTGAAGGTTCCACAGTCTGTCTTAGCTGGCTGTGAGAAGAGCTTTACAGCTGCAAATGAAACATGTGAAAAAGCTAGCACACAATTTTTCGCTGTGACTGCTCTTATGGCTCTTGTAACAGATACCCAGTGCTGAGTATGCTCTTTCATAATTTCCTCCTCGGGAATCAGGTCTTCACCCTTAGTACACTCGATCACGTTATCACAACATTTGCTTACAAAATATTGCGATTCAACTCGTACCACACACTTTTAGTTACATGTGTAATCATCATCTTTTTATCAACCAAATCACCACTGCATACATTCTACATTAGGATTAAGTGTCGTCCTGCTTTCCACTCAGAAGTAAAGTAAGTGATTCGGTCTTGATAGATTGCTGAATACTCTCCTAGAGGTGTTTGCTACTCAATTTGGCCCATTTCCCGTGTAACACTCTCTCGAGGATTTCCTGAGAGAGAGCAGAGGTCATGCTACAGATTTCCGAAGCATATACGACCTCCGCTAGGTACATGCTAAACTTGGACCCATCGTATTGATAGGTCTTCACACCATAGTGACTACATTGCATCCTCATTCACCAGATACCTTGACATTGATCAATTGACCCACATTACAGACAGCTCACAGAACACCTGTCACAGCTCTTCTCTGCCGCCATAACCGTGTTATATGGATTGTCAATATGCAATCTGCAGGTGAGAAGCAGCATCATGCTCTGGTGCTCATTGAGACTCTCTTTCAACACCTACCTCACCACTATATGGTTGGTTTGCTTTATGATGTTGGCTGTCAGCTACATAAAAGTTGTGTCAACTGGGGTTTTCTTAGTGCATACCTCCATCATTTGATCTTTGCCATTTCTGTGTTTCATGCATTCGGACATCAGTGGCCTTGCCAGATAATATACCATCCTCAAAAATGCAACGGATTTGGACTCTCCAACGGTGAAGGCTGCGAGTGCTTTTGGAATTCTATCAAGAAGTTAATTGCTTATCTATGTGTGTGTGGGGTAAGTCTTTCTTCATCTGGGACAATATATCAACTCATTGGTATATCATATAGTCACATCAATGTGTATACACTCTGGATTGACAGGTTCAACAAGCAGATAAGGAAAGCCTTGGTCGCCTGGCTTTCTGGTTGCTTTGCCAATCTCGCCATTGCCAAGAAAAGAAATACCTTGCTGAAGTGGCACTCACAGAATGTGGCTTTCCCGAAAACGTTCTCCAAGACGAATGGTCTGCACAGGTACATGCTCAGACAAAGCCCCTTCCACATATGTTTAATTCTGAACTCCAACTTCAAGCATTAATAAGTTATCTAGGACAGACAAGGAACCAGGGAAAAGATGCAGTCTCTGAAGCCATCCACCTTCAGAAAGCACATGACATTCTGAGGAAGCAGGTCCAAGAGCAAGAAAACATTATATTGGATTCCTCAGTCTCAGCCTATCATCTTTGTGACATGGAACTGCGTCTGGCTGAAGCTAAAAAGGCTTTGAGTTCTGCAGAGTCTCAGGTCCATGCTTCTGTGTTGGCTCTTGGTGTTCAAGAAAGAACCAAGCTTGAGAAGCTCCTGGGAAGCCCTTTTATTGTGGCGAGGATGAATGCCTGAGCCCTCAAGCTATGATGACGTGAAAGGCTGCGCTCCCGAAAGTTTGAGCTTGACCGTATCGAAAGATCATATCACAATCATGTCAATGGTATGCCCCTTCAACATTTTGTACACCTCATTTACTTAGTAGCATAAAACAGAGCGCAAAGTTCACCATCATCTCGAAGATTCTGTGAAGTGTCGTGATCCCAGCATACAAAAACTTGCTCATGACTACAACAACTTATGTGATGTAATGCTATGGCTAAAAGCTCAGCGCAAAGTGCCTGCTGGCTCAGTTTGCCCATCCAAGATTGTCATGAAGGGTCTGTTTGCGCTGGACATTGATGACAAAATTTGGCAGGATACTGGCTTGGAAGATTCACTCGACGGCACCATGACGGATCCTCCACTGTGGCTCTGTGACAATCTTGTAAGGTCTGGAATCCATGCACGATTAGAGCTTGATAGATGCATTGAAGATGAAGACCATATCAAACATGAATGTAGGGTGCTCCAAAGTTGGTATTTGGAGGAGTGGAACATCACCTGTTCTGCCTATGATAATACTGGTATGTTTCACTATTTCAATGCTTTGTGATGTAGCTTCTCATCATATTTTAGATTCATTGGAGTTATGCTATCAACTTCAATTACAAAAGGATGAACTTCTTCATGTCCTGTCGATATGGAAGAAGTCCTTACAATCCTTACCTACTGACACCATTGTACCAGCATGGGGCCCAACAGATGATGAGATTACAGCTGCTCAAATCACACAAGTTACCTCCCATTTGTATGGTGACTATGATGATATAGAGGAAGTCGGACCATCCATTGGAGTACACTAACTCACAATAAAGAATGTCACATGATTATTTTACACATAACTCTGTATTGAGTCTGAATTTTTCTAATTTGTAAAAAGGTATTATTATGCAGTGTATACTCTCTCATCTGAGCATTTT
>Ga0307507_10010917_pt1 | contig 11583 bp, 11 predicted proteins | sample 7_EM_MG_FD_207223 | JGI IMG/M metagenome (GOLD analysis project Ga0307507, IMG submission 207223) | Populus trichocarpa ectomycorrhiza microbial communities from riparian zone in the Pacific Northwest, United States - 7_EM | ecosystem: Host-associated > Plants > Roots > Unclassified | place...
CCGGCCTCCCTTATCCGGAGCCGAGCGGCCCGGGTGGTCAGGTACTGCTGCTCCGGCGTGTTCGTCGTCCGGGCAGCAGCAGCCAGGTAATGTTTGATCGCGAGCCCGATTTCCCCGGCTTGTTCGAAGAAGTGCGCGCGGACGGCGTCGAGCCGATAGTGGCCGGCCAAATGGGGTTCGACCGATTCGAGCAGCTTCAGCCCGGCCAGCGGGCCTTCGATCATGGCAGTGGCGATTGCGCGATTCAGCGAGATCATGGGGTTGTCTGTCATGCGTTCCAGCAGGTTGTAGAGCGCACGGATCTGTACCCAGTCCGTGTTCTCGACCCGTAGTGCAATGTCGTGCGCCGCGGCGATGGCGGCTTGCACCTGGTACTCGCCAACAGCGCCGCGCGCGATCGTCTCGGTGATCAGCGCGACGCCCTCCGCGATGAGACCGCGATCCCAGAGCCCGCGATTCTGCTCAGCCAACGGGACAAGCCCCCCATCGGCATCGGTTCTCGCCGGGCGTCGCGCGTCGGTCAGCAGCATCAGCGCGAGAAGCCCCGCGACCTCACCGTCGGCCGGCAGCATGGCCCGCAGAAGGCGCGCAAGCCGGATCGCTTCGCCGGACAGTTCGGTGCGATGGAGCCGACCGCCCGTACTGCTGGTGTAGCCCTCGTTGAACACCAGGTAGAGCACGTGCAGCACCGAGCGCAGCCGTTCCGAGCGCTGGTGGCGGTCAGGCAACCGGAACGGCGCTGCCGACGCCTTGATCCGGGCCTTTGCCCGGCTGATTCGCTGCGCCATGGTTGCTTCGGGCACCAGGAAGGCGTGGGCGATCTCGGCGGTGGTCAGACCGCCCACCGCTCGCAGCGTCAGCGCGATCGCCGAGGCCGGGGTCAACGCCGGGTGACAGCACAGGAAGAGCAGGATCAGGGTGTCATCCCGATCGGTGACGTCTGCCGTGGGCGGTTCCTGGGCGGCCAGCAGCTCGCGCCGCCGCCGCGCCTGGTCACTGCGAAACTGGTCGATCAGCCGTCGCGTCGCGGTCTGGACCAGCCAGCCTCGCGGGTTGTCGGGCATTCCATCTTCCGGCCATCGCATGGCGGCAGTCAGGAGCGTCTCCTGAACGGCGTCCTCAGCTGCGTCGAATTCGCCGAACCGCCGGACGACGACGCCGAGGACCTGCGGCGCGAGAGTGCGCAGCAGGTCCTCGAGTGTTTGCTCGGGCATTGGTCAGGCCGAAGGGGCGCTCATCACCTGGCGCACCTCGATTGCCTGCTGGATCGGCACGCCGCCGGGGCCGGGCGCAGCGGAGATCTTCGCGGCGATCTCGAGGGCACGGTCTTCGGACTCGACGTCGACGATCCGGTAGCCGGCGAGCAGCTCCTTGCCTTCGGCGAACGGCCCGTCCGTGACGACCGGGGCGCCTACGCCGTCAGAGACGACTTTCTTCGCCAGCTCGGGGCCGGACAGCCCCTGTGCGTCGACAAGCTCACCCTTGTCGAGCAACTCGGCGTTGAGAACCTGCTGGAAGGCGACGTGCGCGCGGATCTCCTCCGGCGACCACTCCGCCATCGGCACCGAGCACGCCTGCCCGCCCTCGTAGTTCTGCAGCAACATGAACTTCGCCATGACGACTCCTCGTCGTTCGGTGCGCCCGCCTGGGGCACATTCACCTGGAGGACGGAGCAGGCTTCGCGTTCTCGACATCGGCTACGAACTTTTTCCGCGGTTCTCCAGATACTCTCTCGCCAACCGCTTGGGCGCTCGGCAGAGCCATGCTTCGACCAGCACCTCGTCGAGCGTCTCGAGATCGATCCGGTCGAGTTCGACGAGGATCGCTGGGAACCCGTTGAAATGCGGAGTCGTGAAGAAGACGTCCGGGTCGTCCGCGATCAGGGCATCTTTCACACCTACGTCGGGGACGTATGCGGCGAGCACCGGTCCCTTCGGTACACGCTCACCGAGTGCTTCGAGGTCGCCTCGACGCAGCGGGCGCTCCCAGGCGAAGCCTTTGTCCTTGACTCGCCAACCGAGGTGCCCGCGTGTGACGTCTTCACCGACCTCGGGCAGCCCGCGTGCGATCCGGCCGACGTCTTCCCAGGTGGCCATGGTTGCCAGCCTATCCGGTTCGAGCCCTGAAGAACCCCTCCGGCAACGGCCAGGCATGGCGGGCGAATCTGTGATCACGTTGCTGTGAGCGGTGACGGCGCCGAATGGGGTTGGGCTGGACGGAGGCGCACCAGCTCAGGGGCAGGAGCCCGTCGGCTGGAGGTTCCGGCCGAACTGTGCCTGCAAGCGAACTGAGGTTGCGAGAAGGGCTGCTGCTCTCCCGTTCGCCCTGATTTATCGGAGATTTTGTTTGCTGATAAGGGATTTCTCCGGGCAGTAGAGGATCACTCGATTGGGTGATGCTCGGATTCGTGGTTTTTGTCGGTGCCGGTTCCTATCGTCGCTGGCATGTCCACCACGACGATTCTGCGAGACCTGACAGCTGACGAAACCTTGGAGGTGATCACAAGTGTCCTCGCCGGACGAGAGCACGGGCTGGCAAAACGTGTCGAGTGCTTGACCGACGACGCGATCATGCGCGTTGTTCGTGCCACGGCCGCTGCCATCGCACGGCTGGAAGTGATTCACGTGCGTGGCATTGCCACGCTGGATAGACGGCGAGGTGATCCGCAGAGCCTTCAGGAAGATCTGGAGAAGGCGCTGCACCTTACCGACAAACACGCTGCCAAGTTCATCGCGACGTCGCGAGCCTTGGACTCCCGGCTGCCGGAAACACTGGCGCTGATGGAAGAGGGCAAGCTCGATCTGGCATCCGCGACCAAGGTTGCCAATGCGACGTCTTGGCTCACAGACGTTCGTGCGGGGGTCGCGGATGCTCACCTGGCGACGGACCTGCCCGGCAAGAACGTCGAGCAGGTTCGTCGCGCGGCCTGCACCGCAGCACACGCAGCAGATCCCGCGGGCGGAATCCGGCGCATGCAAGAACGTCGGCGAGGCCCTCGATTGACACTGACGCGAAGTAATGCGGTGGCAGCGAGGTTGTCGATCAGCGGTGTACCGGCTGAGAGGGCGGCTGAAGCGTTCAGTCAGGTCGAGTCGAGTGCCAAGGCGCTCATGACTCCTGAAGAGCCTCGCACCCACGATGAGCTCTGCGCCGACATCGCGCTCGATCTGCTTCTGAGACCGTACGAGAGAACCGAGACGGCGCCTGAGTCTGAGGTGCCGTCGGATCCGGACGTCCGCATTCCTCAACAGCGGTCGGTCGAGCCAGCGCAGGAAGACCAGAGTAGCGATGGTGGCGGAGCGGCACGTCCGTTGCGAACCAAGCGCACATCCGGGGTGAATTCGCGTCGGGGCGGCCGCCGGAAAGGCAACCGCGCTCAGCCACGTTCTCAGCGTCGCAAGAAGCGGTGAGACTCCTGCGGAGAGTCGAAGCGGCCAGCGCGTGGATGGCGCTGTGGGCACCGCGGATGATTGAGGAGGCCGGCAGGGACGCGGTCGAAGGTCGGGAACTCCCAGTTGTGATCGCCACCGGTGAGGCATAGGAATGGTGGCGGATTCGCAAGGAGGTGATCACGTGAACGGTGAACGAGCGTTTCCGCAACTTCGCCAGGTTGTCCTGGACTGTACCGACGCGCGGGCGCTGGCCGAGTTCTACCGGCGTCTGCTGGGTTTGGTGTACCGCCAGGGGGATGAGCCGCCTGCCGGTGGCGAGCCAGACGTGAGGGGACGGGACTGGTTGGTACTGCGGGACAACACCGGGAACAGTGGGATGGCGTTCCAGCAGGTGGCTGAGTTGCCCGAGGCGACTTGGCCGGTCGGACCCCATCCCCAGCAGCTGCATCTGGACCTGACGGTGCCGTCGGCGGTGGATCTCGATGTCCAGCACGAGCGCGCGTTGTCGCTCGGAGCCAGGTTGCTCTACGACCGGTCCGTCGATCCCGAGGAACCACTCCGCGTCTACGCCGACCCGGCTGGGCATCCCTTCTGTATCTTCGTGGCCGCTCCAGCGGGAGCGTGAGCAGTCACGAAGAAGACCCGATGCAGGGACTCAGGCGACCCGTTCAGGCGGTCGGGCGGCCCGCTCCGGCGTAGTCGTCACCCTGCTTGTGGTACTGGTGCACCTGGACGGCCTGGCCGGTCTGCGGAGCGTCGATCATCTGCAGGTTTCCGATGTAGAGGCCGACGTGGTGGATCTTGGTCGCCGGCTCGCCGAAGAAGATCAGGTCGCCGAGCTGCGGATCGGTTACGTGCGGGACGCTGCGGAACTGGGTGTCGGCAGTGCGCATCAGCTTGACCCCGGCACTTCCGTATGCCGCGGTCGTCAGGCCGGAGCAGTCGAAGCCCGGGTCTGCGCCACCGGTCCCGTTGCCGCCCCAGACGTAAGGGAGGCCGATCTTGTCGATGGCGAAGTTGACCGCGCTCAGCACCGCCGGGTTGGGCGCTTGCGCGCCCTGCCCGACCGTGCCGTAGACGTTCACTGTGGCCAGCGTCCGGTGCAGGAACAGCGGCGCGGACTGCAGCTCGGCGACCGTGTCCCACCAGGTCTGCCCCTGAGAGAGGTCATGGCCATCCGCGCAGAGGGCTCGACCGGTGGTAAGCGCTGCGTCGTCGATGTTCTGCGAGTCCGGCTTGGCGCCGGATGCGCTCGTCTTGTACTTGGCCCAGAGCGCCGGCGACAGCTGCATCGGTCCGCTCGCGTTCGCAGTCGAGACGACCTTGTTGTAGAAGTCGCGGACCTCGACCGTGCCGAGTGGCTTGTCCATGACACCGTTCGCGCCCAGGTGTCCGCCGTTGACACGGCCATGGTCGCTGGTGACCTTGCCGACTGCGGCCAGGGTCACCCAGGACAGGTGACAGCCCGGGATCTCTTTGGTCAACGACACGGTGGCCTTGGCGTATCCGGTCATCGCGCGCAGCGGAATGTCGAGCCACAGACTGGTCTTCGACGCCCAGGCTTCGAACTCACTCGCCTGCTGGGGCACCTTGGGCTGGGTCGGCGGAGCAGGCGTGGGGGTCGTCGTCGCCGGCGCACTCGTCGACGGGAGTGCCGAAGCCGAAGTAGTCGCTGAGGTTTGTGCCGTTGGCTGAGTCTTAGGCCCGAACTGCACCGCCACAACCAGAGCGCCGGCCACCACGACGACCGCGCCGACGACGATCGCCGCTCGGCGGCGCCACGGCGCAGGTTCCGGTGCCTCGGAGACGTCGGCCTGGACCTCGGCCTGCGCGTCTGCCTCGACTTCGGATTGAACTTCGGCCTGCGCGTCGGCCTCGACCTCCGTTTGGACTTCGGCACGCACGTCAGCCTGCGTTTCAGCCTGGACTTCGGCTTCCTCGGCAGCCATCAGCGACCTCCGGTGAGCCGGTCGAGAACGAAGCTCCGCAGACCGTCGAGGTCGGTATCGGTAGCCACCTCGATGGTCCTGCCGGGCACGTACTGCGGGTCGTCGCTTCCCAGCCGGCGCCGGTCGACCAGGGTCTGGCCGCGGGCCGGTCCGAGTCCGCAGTCCACGTCGACCGGGTAGGACTCGGTGTGCAGGATGCCGGGGGAGATGGCCTCGGCCACCGCGACCGCGTCGTGCATGACCATGCGGTCGACTCCGAAGACCCGGGTGTAGTGGCGCCGGTACGTCGAGGTGAGCCCTTCGAGTGCGGCGCCGACCTGTCCGGACGCTGCGAGCTTCGTCAGCCAGTCACCGTCTACCGCGCAGCGATGGGTCAGGTCCAGCGGGACCAGGACCACCGGGACTTCCTCCTCGACCAGCACCCGGCGAGCCGCTTCGGGATCGCTCCAGATGTTGAACTCGGCGGCCGTCGTGCTGTTGCCGAACGTGACCCCGCCGCCCATGATCACCAGGCGGGCGATCCGTTCGCGGGCCGCCGGGTGGGCGGCAAGCAAGGCAGCGATGTTCGTCAGCGGGCCGATCGGGGCGATCGTCACCGGCTCGTCCACCGACTCGAGCAACGAGAGGATCAGACTCACCGCGTCCCGCGTATCGAGCGGGCGGGTCGCCTCGGGCAGCGCGTCCGCGTGGCCCGACAGGCCGTCGCCGCCATGGACCTCCTTGGCGTCCCGCGGCTTGGAGTACACCAGCGGCTGCGCCGCGCCGGCCGCGACCGGGACGTCGGCGCGGCCGAACAGTTCGAGCAGCCGCCGCGCGTTGGCCGTGGTCTTGGGTAGCGGCACGTTGCCGAACACGGTCGTCACGCCCAGCAGGTCGACGTCCGGCGAAAGCGCGGCCAGCGCGATCGCGAGGGCGTCGTCGACCCCTGGGTCGGTGTCGATGATCAGCTTCGTCCCCATCCACACTCCCCTTGCCTGCGAACCCGTCCCGTACACAGGTTACGGTCAGCGGCATGACGTCGATGTGGGGTGCGCCCGCACTGTCGCGGGTCCGTGCCTGGCGCCAGGCACGGCGTGACCCGCGGCAGGCCCGGTTCCTGACCGCTGACTCGCTCCGCTGGGTGCTGCGGAACCGCGCATACACGCCCTGGTACCTGGTGCGCTACTACCGGCTGCTCAAGTTCCGGCTGGCCAACCCGCACATCATCCTGCGAGGGATGCTCTTCCTCGGCAAGGACGTCGAGATCCACTGCCGGCCCGGATACGGCAGGCTGGAGATCGGCCGCTGGGTGCACATCGGTGACGGAAACGCCCTCCGTTGTCACGAAGGGTCACTACGGATCGGCGACAAGGCAGTGTTCGGCAGGCAGAACGTGATCAACTGCTACCTGGACATCGAGCTCGGCGCGGCCACATTGGTCGCCGACTGGGTGTACATCTGCGACTTCGACCACGTCACCGCCGACATCACCGTGCCGATCAAGGACCAGGGCATCGTGAAGGCACCGGTCCGGATCGGCCCGGACACCTGGCTCGGCACGAAGGTCAGCGTGCTGAAGGGCACCCGGATCGGCCGCGGCTGCGTGCTCGGCGCCCACTCGGTGATTCGCGGCGACATCCCGGACTACTCGATCGCTGTCGGCACGCCCGCCCGAGTCGTCCGCAACCGTGAGGACGACTACGCGGCCGACGCCGCCCGCCGTGAGGCCGTCGCGGACATGGCTCGCAAGGCGAACAAGGCCCTCCAGAAGACGCTGGGCAGCACGGAGTCGTAGCGGCTGCGTAAGCGGTCTGATTCAGCCTTTCGGCACCGGTGATCGGCCGAAAGTCTGATCACCGGCGCCTCGCGCATCGCCAGGCTGAGCCGATGTCGATCTCTCGGTGCCTGATGTCGTTGTCCGCGGCGATCGCGCTGCTCGCCGGTGTCCCGGCGGTCGCGGCGGCGGGTGGCTTGACCTGGCAACTCTGTTCGCAAGTGGCCCGTGATTGGGGTTCTGGCGACCGGCGCACCGAGTGCACGCTGGTGAAGGTCCCTCTCGACTATGCCGATCCCGGTGGGCGCACGATCGACATCGCGGTGAGCCGGATCCGCGCGAGCGGTCAACGTACCGGTGCGATCCTGCTGAACCCGGGCGGCCCCGGGCAGTCCGGCATGGACATGCCACGCCACATCGCCGAGAGCCGTGCGGCCGGGCTCGGGATCCACCACGATCTGATCGGGTTCGACCCCCGAGGAGTCGACTACAGCGTGGGCATCGAGTGTCCCGCCGACGACACCCAGCCGGCCCCCGGCGCATCAGAGCAGGAGAAGGCGCGCTTCATCTCCGAACGAGACGCCCACGCCAACCGGGCTTGTGTCGCGGCGGATCCAGCGTTGGTCCGCTCGCTGACCACGCCGACCATTGCGCGTGACATGGACCGGATTCGCGAGGCGCTGGGTGAGGACAGAATCGGCTACTACGGCGTCTCCTGGGGCACTGCGCTGGGCGCCCAGTATCGGACGTTGTTCGACAGTCGCGTCGACAAAATGCTGCTGGACTCGGTCATGGCCCCGGATCTCGATCTGACGGCGATGGACGACGGCCAGGCGAACGCGGGGGAGAACACCTTCCACGAGTTCGCCGCCTGGATCGCCCGCTACGACTCGATCTACCACTTCGGGCCGGACCAGCCTGCTGTGGCGAAGGCTCTGCTGGACCTGCGTGCGGAGCTGGTCGCGCACCCCCGCACGGTCGGCGGGACGACGATCGACGGCTCGACCGTCAATGGGATGCTCGCCAATCCGCGCCGGGAATGGGCTGACCTCGCCGTCCAGCTGGTCGTGATTCGCGACGGAGGTGTGCCCGCCCAGCCGTCGCGAACGGCTGTCGCGGCCCCGCTCGGCTGGAATACCGAGCCGACCTGGTTCAACCACTTCCAGCAGACAGCCCTGCTGTGCAACGAATCGCCGAGTCCGCGTGACTTCGAGACGGTGTGGCAGCACCGTCTCGACCGGATGACCCGCTTTCCGGTCGCTGGGGGCTACGGCATCTACGAACGGTTGTGCACGGGCTGGCCCTACGCCGCCCAGCCATGGCACCTCGGCCAGGGGAGCAGCCCGCTGCAACTGGTCGGCCACCTCTACGAGCCGGTCACGCCCATCGGCTGGGCGGTGGCGATGCAACGGCGGATCGGCGGCGCGCTCATGACGATCGAGGACGACGTGCACGGATCGCTGTCGTCGCTGCCCTGCGCCGACGCCGCGGTCACATTCTTCGACACCGGGCGCACCAGCACGAGCCCCTGTCCAGGGGCGCCTGTTCCGGCGCCCCGCCCCTGAGTGCGGTGGTCAGCCCCGGGCGACCAGGAGCTGTTCGCGCACCTCCATCAGCGCGAAGCCGAGCAGGTTGAGGCCACGCCAGTAGTCCGGCTTGGTCGCGTTCTTCTCCTCACGGGCGAGCCCGCTGCCCCAGACGATGTCGGTCTTCGACGCCTCGACGATCACCGCGTCGCCGGTCCCGATCAGGAAGCGCCGCAGGTCGCGGTGTTCGCGGAACTTGGCGAGGTTGCCGTCGACGACGACGTCGTACCGGTGGCGCTCCCAGATCTCCGCGTCGAACCCGGCGACTTCGCGGCCCAGCACCTTCGCCGTCTTGGGGTCGGGCGTTTGCCGGATCAGCTCGGCTTTCTCGTGGTCGCCGAACAGCTCGGCCTTGTTCGCCATCATGTAGTGCTCGGCGGTCGGGTACTGCTGCCCGTCCGCGGTGAACGGGTCGTGCCACCACTGGCTCAAACAGCTGGCCGTGACTTGCCCGCTCTTCGAGGGCGTGTGCCCGTAGAAGAGCACGTACTCCGGCTCCACCCCTTCGTGGACCAGCTCGCGCAACGCTTCGATACTGCGGACACCGTCGACCTTCACCATCCGGCTAGTGGACCACAGCCGTCCCGGAGCGGGCCGAGCCGGTCTCAGAGCAGGAAGTGGAACAGCGGGCTGCCCGGCTCGATCCGCTCGACCTTCAGCGGGCTCGCGTCCATCCGGGCCAGCAGCCCCGGCAGGTCGGTGGCGCGGGCGATCTCGATGCCGACCAGCGCCGGGCCGGTCTCGCGGTTGGTGCGCTTGACGTATTCGAAGCGGGTGATGTCGTCCTCGGGGCCGAGCACCTGGTCGACGAACATCCGCAGCGCGCCGGGTTCCTGGGGGAAACTGACGAGGAAGTAGTGCTTCAGCCCTTCGTGCATCAGCGAGCGCTCGAGGATTTCGCTGTAGCGGCTGACGTCGTTGTTGCCGCCCGAGACGAGGCACACGACGGTCTGCCCAGGCTCGACCTTCATGACCGTCCCGAGTGCCGTCGCGGCCAGGGCTCCCGCCGGCTCGGCGATGATGCCGTCGGACTGGTACATCGCCAGCATTTCGGTGCACACCGCACCCTCGGCGACGGCTGTCAGCTCGGCGTTGCTTTGACGGATCAGGGGGTAGGTGACGCCGCCCGCCTCGCGGACCGCGGCGCCGTCGACGAACGAGTCGAGCTCAGGGATCCGCACCGGCTCACCCGCGGCCAGCGCGGCCGCCATGCACGCGGCGCCGGCGGGCTCGACACCCACGATCCGGACCTCGGGGTGGCGCTCACGCAGCCAGCCGGCGACTCCCGCGAGGAGCCCGCCACCGCCGACCGGCACCACCATGACGTCCGGGACGAAGCCCAGCTGCTCGACGACTTCGACGGCCACCGTGCCCTGACCGGCGACCGTCCGGACGTCGTCGAAAGCAGGCACCAGCGTCGCGCCGGTGCGGTGGGCGTCCTCGTTCGCCGCGGCGAAGGCGTCCTCGTACGTTTCGCCGACAACGATGACCTCGATGTGCGCGCCACCCAGCGTCGCGATGCGTTCCCGCTTCTGGCGCGGCGTCGTACCAGGGACGTAAACACGACCGTTGGCGCCGAGACGACGGCAGGCATAGGCGACGCCTTGGGCGTGGTTGCCCGCGCTTGCGCAGACGACGCCGAGCGCGCGGGTCGCTTCGTCGAGCTGGACGATGAAGTTGTACGCGCCGCGGATCTTGTACGACCGGACGGTCTGCAGATCCTCACGCTTGAGCCAGACCTGGGCGTCCACCCGGGAGGAGAGGCGCGCACTGGGTTCGAGCGGCGTCCGGGTCACCACCCCGGCCAGCCGCTGGGCGGCCTTTTCGATCGTGGCCGCGGTCACCGTGTCGATGTCGTGCACCCCGTTGAATCTACTTTCCGCCGTTCGCCACGTCTGGGCGCCCCTAGGCGCGGAAAGCCTCCGCGTGCGCCTCGGCCCAGTCTGCGAAGGTGCGTGGTTCCTTTCCGGTGACGTCGCGCACGGTTGTCGTCACTGCGGAGTCGTCGAATTCGCCTTCGGCGAAGTACCTGAAGAACGCATCGACGTACTTCGCGGGCGTCGTGCGACTCATCTCTTCGCGCGCGACGTCGTCAGGGAGCGCTTCGAGCCGCAGTTCGCGGCCGAGCAATCGCGCCAGAATCCGGAGACGGTCGGCGGGCAGAAGCGCTCCTGGCCCGGTGACCGCGTACGCCTGTCCTTCATGTCCGTTTTCCGTCAGCGCGGTCGCTGCGACGGCAGCGATGTCGTGCGGGTCGATCGCCGCGATCGGGACGTCCGCGAACGGTTCGCGGACGACGTCGCCCGCCTGGAGCTGCGGCACCCATTGCAGCGTGTTGGACATGAACCCGCTAGCGCGGACGAATGTCCAGGCCAGCCCGGAGTCTCGGACAGCCCGTTCGGCCGCCATGTGCATCCCGGTGACCGCATTGCTCTCCTGACCGCCGACGACCGAGCGCGACGACAGCAGCGCAACATGCTCGACACCGGCTTCGTGGAACACGGCGAGCGCATCAGGCATGTCCGCATAACCGCCGAGAAGGAACACGCCGCGGGCGCCTCGGGCGGCGGCCTTCAGACTTGCCGCATCGTCGAGATTTCCGACCGCGGCCTCCGCCCCGCCGGGTAACGAGCGTGGCGAGCGCACCAGACCACGCACCGGCTGCCCGTTTTCGGTGAGGAACTTCAGCACCTCGGAGCCGACGTTCCCGGTCGCGCCGGTTACCAGAATCATGCGGTTCCCCCAGCTCGTCGCAGTCGCCAAAGCGACCCTACGAGCGCCGCGCGGCGACTTCAGGAACTTTTCGGGACCGCCGGGTACGGCACGAAGGTGCTGGTGTTCTCGTCCACCGTGAGCTGCTTGCCGATCGTCGGGAACGCGCGTTGCGAGCACGCCGGGCGTTC
>Ga0307507_10010918_pt1 | contig 11582 bp, 9 predicted proteins | sample 7_EM_MG_FD_207223 | JGI IMG/M metagenome (GOLD analysis project Ga0307507, IMG submission 207223) | Populus trichocarpa ectomycorrhiza microbial communities from riparian zone in the Pacific Northwest, United States - 7_EM | ecosystem: Host-associated > Plants > Roots > Unclassified | place...
GGCCTCACGGTGTCCGAGAGCGGTGCCGACGACGACCCCGAGTTCGGCTATCTCGTCGTCGACGACGGCAAGGGCAAGAGCCTCGTCCAGATCAACGTCCAGCCCGACATGTCGGACGTCGAGGGCGGCCTGTTCGGCTCCGGCGCGGAGGTCCTGTCCGACGGCACGAAGGTCGCCACGCACCAGGGACCCGGCGAGAAGGGCGGTACGGGTGTCGTCATGTGGACCGTCGACACGATCCGGCCCGACGGAAGGCGTGTCGTCGTCAGCGCCTTCAACTCCGGCGCCCAGGACACCGCCGCGACCCGCAAGACCCCGGTCCTGACCATGAAGCAGCTCCGGAAGATCGCCCTGAGCCCGAAGTGGCGGTAATCCGGCCAGCGACTTTTGGCGCTCTTGACCTGACCATGCCAACACATCAACATAGGCGCCACACAGGAACACCCGGAGGAATCCGCACAGGAACCCGCACACGAACACCCCACCCGCACGCCGTACTTCACGCACGTCGCACTGAAACACCCCCCAACTCCAGCAAGGAGATTTCATGCGACTTCGTATACGCGGCTCAGGCGCCCGAAGCGGCAGACGCACCGCCGCGCTCGCCGCCCTGATGGCCCTCGCCCTCGCCGCCCCCGTCGCGGAGACAGCCACGGCGGCCAGGGCCACCGCCGACAGCGCACGACAGGCCTCCCCGGCCGCGGACGACATCCGCCAGTACGAGATCCACGTCGACCACAACACCCCGGTCACGCGTACGGCCATCGCGGCGGCCGGCGTCACCGTGGACGAGTCCGACGAGGAGACCGTGGTCGTCTCCGGCCGCGCCGCCCAGATCAAGCAGCTGCGCCAACAGGGCTACGACGTCTCGCTGTTGGGCTCCGCCCCGGACCGCTCCTCGGCCGCGGACGCCGCACGGCTCCTCGACTTCCCCTCGGCCGACTCGAAGTACCACAACTATGCCGAGGCGAACACGGAGATCGACCAGCGGCTCGCGGCCTACCCGGCCATCATGAGCAAGCGAGTGATCGGCAAGTCGTACCAGGGCCGGGACATCGTCGCCATCAAGGTCAGCGACAACGTGGCCACCGACGAGAACGAACCCGAGGTCATCCTCACCTTCCACCAGCACGCCCGCGAGCACCTGACCGTCGAGATGGCGCTGTACCTGCTGCGCGAGCTGGGCGCGGGCTACGGCACCGACTCCCGCGTCACGAACATCGTGAACAACCGCGAGATCTGGATCGTGCCCGACCTCAACCCGGACGGCGGCGAGTACGACATCGCCACCGGCGCCTACCGGTCCTGGCGCAAGAACCGGCAGCCCAACTCCGGTTCCAGCAACGTCGGTACGGACCTCAACCGGAACTGGAACTACAAGTGGGGCTGCTGCGGCGGCTCTTCGGGCTCGACCTCGTCCGAGACCTACCGGGGCGCGTCCGCCGAGTCGGCGCCCGAGGTGAAGGTCGTCGCGGACTTCGTGCGCAGCCGGGTCGTCGGCGGGAAGCAGCAGATCACCGCCGGGATCGACTTCCACACGTACAGCGAGCTGGTGTTGTGGCCGTTCGGGTACACGTACTCCGACACGGCGACCGGGATGACCGCCGATGACGCCGCCGCGTTCAAGGCGGTCGGGCAGAAGATGGGCGCGAGCAACGGCTACACGGCCGAGCAGTCCAGCGACCTGTACATCACGGACGGTTCGATCGACGACTACCTCTGGGGCAGTCAGAAGATCTTCGACTACACCTTCGAGATGTATCCGACGTCCAGTTCCGGGGGTGGGTTCTACCCGCCCGACGAGGTCATCGAGCGGGAGACCTCCCGGAACCGGGATGCGGTGTTCCAACTGCTGGAGAACGCGGACTGCATGTACCGGTCCATCGGCAAAGAGGCCCAGTACTGCGGCTAGTTGGTCCTTCAGCCGGTCCTTCAGCTAGTCCTTGCGGACCTCTGCCTCCGCCTCGGCGAGGACGGCCTCGTCCACCTCGTCGGGTCCGTCGGCCTCGTCCTCGTCGCCGTCGTCGAAGTAGGCGTCGAGAACCGCGTCGAGTTGCGTCTCCCACTCGGTGAACCGGCTCCTGGCCGCCGCCTCGATCTCGATCGGGTACCAGCGGCGGTCAGGAGTGTGCACCGTGATGGTGAAACGCTTGCCGAAGCGCGGGGTCTCGGTCTCGACGGCGCCGATCTCGTCCCAGCGGAACTCGCACGCCTGGTCGTCCAGGCGCAGTCGTACGCCCTTCCCGTCCGCGACGATCTCCGCACGACGGTCGGAGGCCTCGAAGACAGGGCCTTCGGACTCCGGGTCGGCGTCATCGGCTTCGACCTCGGCCTCGTCGGCGTCATCGGCCTCGGCGACGGTCTTCTCGACGTCCGTCTTCTTGACGTCCACCTTCTCGACCGCCGACTCCGAGGAATCTTCCGACGCCTCCGGCTCCTCCGCCTCGACCTCCGCGTCCTCCGGCTTCGCGTCCTCCGGTGCGTCGGAGGACACGGCGGGTGCGGTGAGCCCCGGGATGAAGGCCGGGTCGAATCCGGCACCCTTCACGGGCTCGCCCTCCAGGGGCTGGCTGCTCGAACCTATGCGCTGCTCCACAGCGGGCAGTATGGTCGACGATCCTGTGCCGCACACAGCCAGCCCCAACTTTGTTATCAGACGCCTACAAGAGGCTTACACGAACACACTGAGCACAGCGGCCACAGCGAACCCCGAGACGGACAGCACCGACTCCAGCACGGTCCACGTCTTCAGCGTGTCCCGCTCGCTGATCCCGAAGTACTTGGCCACCATCCAGAAGCCTCCGTCATTGACGTGCGAGGCGAAGATCGAGCCCGCCGAGATCGCCATGATGACCAGGGCGACGAAGGCCTGGGAGTGGTGGCCCTCGGCCAGCAGCGGGGCCACGATGCCCGCCGTCGTGACGATCGCCACCGTCGCCGAGCCCTGTGCGACCCGTAGTACCAGCGAGATCAGGTACGACAGGACGAGCACCGGCAGGCCTACATCGTGGAAGGTGTCCGAGAGGGCCTGGGCGACGCCGCTGGCCTTGAGGACGGCGCCGAAGATCCCGCCCGCGCCGACGACCAGCAGGATGTTGCCGACCGGCTTGAGGGACGCGGTGGAGACGGTTTCCAGGGACTTGCGGGACCAGCCTCGGCGTAGACCCAGGAGGTAGTACGCGAGGAGGAGCGCGATCGTCAGGGCGACGAACGGGCTGCCGAAGAACTCCACCACCGAGCGGCCGGTGGACGGGTCGAAGGCGATCGACGAGAAGGTGGCCGCGAGGATCAGGACGAGGGGCGTACCGATGATCGCCAGGACCGTGCCCAGCGACACCGGCTTCTCCTGCGGTACGACGCCGGACGCACGCTGTTCGTCGATGACCGCCTGCTTGGCCTCGGCCGCCGCCTCGACCATGTCCTGCGGTACGGCGACGAAGATCCGCTTGCCGATCCAGGCGGCGTAGGCCCACGCGGCGAGGACGGCCGGGATGCCGACGACGATGCCCATGAGGATGACCCAGCCGAGCTGGACGTGCAGGAGACCCGCGGCGGCCACCGGGCCGGGGTGCGGCGGCAGGAACGCGTGGGTCATCGACAGGCCCGCGAGCAGCGGCAGGCAGTAGAGCAGGATCGACTTGCCGCCGCGCTTGGCGGCGGCGTACACGATCGGCGCGAGGACGAAGATGCCGACGTCGAAGAAGACCGGGATGCCGAAGATCAGGCCGGTGAGGCCCATGGCGAGCGGGGCCCGCTTCTCGCCGAAGAGGTTCAGCAGCCGGGACGCCAACACCTCGGCGCCGCCGCTGACTTCGAGGATCGCGCCGAGCATCGTGCCCAGGCCGATGATGATCGCGACATGGCCGAGGATGCCGCCCATGCCGGACTCGATGGTGGAGACGGCGTCCGAGCGCTGGACGGTGCCGAAGAGTTCGGTGACCGAGAGTCCGGCGAGCAGGCCGACCGTTATGGAGACGGCGAGGAGGGCCACGAAGGGCTGGAGTCTGACCTTGATGATCAGGAAGAGGAGGAGTGCGATGCCGAGGGCGGCGACCGTCAACAGGCCTGCCGTGCCGTCGAGCAGGAGGAGCAGACCTCCGGTGTGGGGTGGTGGGGTCACGGGAGCGGTGGCGGCGAGCGGTAGGGACATGGGAGGTCCTCGTTGTCGTAAGAGCATGGTCCGGGGGGTTCGGGGGGTGTCCCCCTGAAGAGCACAGCCGGGCAGGGGGGATCGCGGTGCGGCACCCCGGGAGGTGCCGAACCGTTTTACGGTGTGCGGGAGTTGAGGGAGCGTCAGCTCAGCAGGCTGGTCAGCCGAGCACGGCCAGCGCGTCGATCTCGACGAGCAGCCCCGCGGGCAGGCCGACGTAGACCGTCGTGCGCGCGGCGGGCACCTCGACGCGGTTCTCGAAGTACTCGTTGTAGATCGCGTTCATCTCGGCGAAGTGGTCCACGTCCGTCAGATAGACGCGGATCATCATCGCGTCCTCCCAGCTCGCGCCGCCCTCCTCCAGGATCGCCTCGACGTTGGCGAGGGTCTGGAGGGTCTGCTCGCGCAGGGTCGGGCCGGCCGGCGTCGGGGGCTTGCCCTCCTCTGCGGGGAGGAAGCCGACCTGCCCGGCGACCTGGAGGATGTTCCCCTTGCGGACGCCGTGCGAGAACTTGGCGGGCGGGGTGGTGTGGGTCTTCGGGGTGAGCGCGGTCTTCTCGGTCATGAGCTTGCTTCCTTGACGGGGGTTCGGCCGGAGTACTCCCCGCTGATGGCGTCCGCCGTACGACGGACCAGCGGGAGCAGGGTGAGGAGTTCGTCGGCGGTGACGACGACGTTGGGCGCGGAGACCGACATCGCGGCGACCACGCGTCCGTCGGCGCCCCGGATCGGTGCGGCGACGCAGTTGATGGACTCTTCGTGGCCGCCGAGGTCGGTGGCCCAGCCCTGTTCCCGCACCTTCTCCAACTCCCGTACGAAAGCGGGGGCGTTGGGGGTGGAACGGGCCGTGTACATGGGGTATTCGAGCTTGTCGGCGAGCACCCGGCGCTCACCCTCCGGGAGATCGGCGAGCAGCAGCTTCGCGACGGCGGCGACGGTGATGGCGACGGGCTTTCCGATCCGCGAGTACATGCGCACCGGGTAGCGGCTCTCCACCTTGTCGATGTAGAGGACCTCGTTCTCCTCGTACACCGCGAGGTGGACGGTATGACCGCACTGCTCGTTCAGCCGTACGAGATGGGGGTGGGCGATCTCGCGGATGTCGAGGTTCTCCATCGCCTCCTGGGCGAGGGCGATGAGGCGGGCGCCGAGGCGGTAGCGCTGGTCGGACTGGCGGTAGACCAGGCCGTGCTCGTGCAGGGTGCGCAGGAGGCGCAGGGCCGTCGACTTGTGGACGTCGAGGCGCTCGGCGACCTGGCCGAGGTCGGCGGGGCCCTCGGCGAGCAGCGGCAGGATGCTGAGCGCGCGGTCGACGGTCTGACTCATGGCGTACGTACCTCCTCGTCGGCCCAGTCGGCGGCGTCGGTCCAGCCGGGGCCGAGTCGAAGTCTCCCCCACGCCCGGTCGTCCAGGGCGACCAGCCGGTCGGCGTGGTCCCGGACCGGGGGCGCGGCGAGGTCGCCGGGGACGGTGAGGGCGGCGGCGGCCGTGAGATGCCCGTGCCGCAGCCGGTCCCGTACGGGAAGTCCCCGCAGGGTCGCGGAGAGGAACCCGGCGGCGAAGGCGTCCCCGGCGCCGACCGCGGCGACGACGTCGACGTGCGGCGCGGGCACGAAGGTGACGGCGTCCTTGTGGAAGACGGTGGCGCCGCGCCCGCCCTGCTTGACGACGAGCGTCTCGGGGTCGGGGAACGCGGCCCGTACGGCATCGGCCCCGACCAGCCCCCAGACCTCGGCGGCCTCGTCCTCGCCGACGAACACGAGGTCGGCGCCGCGCGCCAGCTCCAGCAGCACGCTCGGCCCGTCGGCCGAACCCCCAAGCGCGGGGCGGTGGTTGACGTCGAAGGAGATCAGCGGGCGGTGCGCGCGGATCGCGGTCAGCTCACGGACCAGGCCGAGACAGTCGCCGGACAGCATCGGGGTGATCCCGGACAGGTGCAGCACCCGCCCGGCCCGTACGGCGGCGAGGTCCACGTTCCGCACGGACATGGCGGAGGCGGCGGATCCGGCCCGGTAGTAGGCCACCTCGTGCGCGTCGGTGGCCCGGTCCCCGGCGGTGCGGAAGTAGATGCCGGTCGGCCGCGCGGGATCACGCCGTACGGCGGACACGTCCACCCCGTACCCGCCGATGGTCTCGACGAGATGATCGCCGAACCCGTCCGCCCCCACCCGGCTGACCCACCGGACGGTGTGCCCGGCGGCGGCCAGCACACAGGCGACGTTCGACTCGGCGCCGCCGATGGCGCGGTCGAAGGAGGGCACATCGGCGAGGCGACCCGGGCTGCTGGGTAGGAACGTGACCATGGACTCGCCCAGCGCTACGACGTCCACGACGTCACGGGCGGCAGTGGACTGTCCGTCGGCGGTCACGATGGTGATGGCTCCTCGTCACTGCACCGGTCGGCGGCGGCTCCGTTGACCCGGTGTTGGGCGAGATGTTAGACAGCAGTAAGCGATATACGCAATGAAGGTTGCAGAGATTGCAACGATCCAGCTCAGGGAGGCCCCATGGTCCGCGACACCGGTACCGAAGCGCTCGCCCGGCTCGCCGGGGAACGCGTCGACCACCGTTTCAAGGGCCTCCCCCCGGACGCGGACGGCGTCACCGTCGCCGAGTTGTCGGCCCAGCGCCGCAACCTCTTCACCGGCGGCTTCACCACCCCCGTCCTCGCCCTCTCCGCCGAGCGCCTGGAGCACAACCTCCGCCTCATGGAGACCTACGCGACCCGCCACCACCTCGCCTTCGCCCCGCACGGCAAGACCTCCATGGCCCCCCAGCTCTTCCACCGCCAACTCGCCCACGGCGCCTGGGGCATCACCCTCGCGGTCCCCCACCAGGTGCGCGTGGCAAGGGAGTTCGGCATCGACCGCATCTTCCTCGCGAACGAACTCGTCGACCCGGCAGCCCTGAAGTGGATCTCGTCCCAGCTCGACACCGACCCCGACTTCCGCTTCATCTGCTACGTCGACTCCGTGCGCGGAGTCGAGTTGATGGACGCGGCCCTGCGCGGCGCCGCCCGTCCGCTGGACGTGGTCGTCGAACTGGCCGCCGGCGAGGGCGCCCGCACCGGCGTCCGCACGGAGGCGGAGTGCGCGGCGGTCGCGGACGCGGTGGCCGCCGTAGGGACACTGCGGCTGGTCGGGGTCGCCGGGTACGAGGGCGAGGTGCCCCAGGCCGACCCGGAGCGGGTGCACGCGTGGCTGCGGCGGCTGACCGGGCTGGCCGTCGAGTTCGACAAGGCCGGGCGGTTCGCGGGCAGCGGGCTCGACGAGATCGTGGTCAGCGCGGGCGGCAGCGCGTGGTTCGACGCGGTGGCCGACGTCTTCGCCGAACTGCCCGAACTCTCGCTCCCCGCGCTGAAGTTGCTGCGCTCGGGCGCCTACGTCTCGCACGACGACGGCCACTACCGCGAGATCACCCCCTTCACCCGCGTCCCCGAAGAGGGCGCCCTGGAGCCCGCGTTCCGGCTCTGGGCGCAGGTCGTCTCGCGCCCCTCCCCCGAGCAGGCCTTCGCCAACGCGGGCAAGCGGGACGCGGCCTACGACCTGGACCTCCCCTTCGCCCAGGTCGTCCGCCGGGACGGCACCGAGCGCCCGGCGACCGGTGTCGAGGTCAGCGGACTGTCCGACCAGCACGCCTGGCTGCGAACAGCCCCGGAGGCGGACCTTGAGGTGGGTGACTGGATCGGGATGGGGCTGTCCCACCCCTGCACGTCCTTCGACAAGTGGCAGTTGATCCCGGTGGCGGAGGCGGACGGGACGGTCGTCGACTACATCCGCACGTTCTTCTAGGAGGCACCGGCATGGAGGAACTCGTCATCCGGGACGCGGACGTCGTCGACGGCAGCGGTGGACCGTCGTACCGCGCCGATGTGGTGATCGACGGCGGACGGATCGTCTCGATCGTCCAGGAGGCCGCGGCGGCGGGCTGTCAACGCCCCAAGGCGCGCCGGGAGTTGGACGCCGAGGGGCTGGTCCTCTCCCCCGGCTTCATCGACATGCACGCCCACAGCGACCTGGCCCTGCTCCGCGACCCGGACCACAGCGCCAAGGCGGCGCAGGGGGTGACCCTCGAAGTCATCGGCCAGGACGGGCTGTCGTACGCCCCCGTCGACGACCGCACACTCGCGGAGGTGCGGTCGACGATCACCGGGTGGAACGGGTACGGCGACGACATCGACTTCGACTGGCGGTCGGTGGGCGAGTACCTGGACCGACTGGACTCCGCTTTCGACGGCCGTGGCATCGCGGTCAACGCGGCCTACCTGATCCCGCAGGGCACGGTCCGCATGCTCGCCGTCGGCTGGGACGACCGGGAGGCGACACCCCAAGAGCTGGACCGGATGCGGCAGTTGGTCGCCGAGGGCATGGAGCAGGGCGCGGTCGGCATGTCGTCCGGGCTCACCTACACCCCCGGCATGTACGCCAAGGACGCCGAACTCGCCGAACTCTGCCGGGTGGTGGCGTCGTACGACGGCTACTACTGCCCGCACCACCGCTCGTACGGCGCGGGCGCGCTGGAGGCCTACGAGGAGATGGTCGAGCTGAGCCGCGAGGCGGGCTGCTCGCTCCATCTGGCCCACGCCACCATGAACTTCGGCGTGAACGAGGGCCGGGCACCGGAACTGCTGACCCTCCTGGACGAGGCCCTGGCGACCGGCGCGGACATCAGCCTGGACACCTATCCCTACACCCCGGGCTGCACAACTCTCGTGGCGATGCTGCCGAGTTGGGCGAGCGAGGGCGGTCCGGAGAAGATCCTCGAACGGCTCGCGGACGACGGGACGGCCGAGCGGATCCGCCACCACCTGGAAGTGGTCGGTTCGGACGGCTGCCACGGGGTGCCGATGGAGTGGGACACGATCGAGATCTCGGGAGTCGAGAATCCCGCGCTGGCGGACCACGTCGGCCGGCGCCTCGACAGCTGGGCCACGGCCCGCCATCTCCTCCTGGCCGACCGGCTCGCCCCGTCGATCCTCCAGCACGTGGGCCACGAGGAGAACGTCCGGCAGATCATGCGGCACCGCGTCCACACCGGCGGCTCCGACGGCATCCTCCAGGGCGCCAAGCCGCATCCACGGGCGTACGGCACGTTCCCGCAGTATCTGGGGCGGTATACAAGGGAGTTGGGCGTGCTGTCACTGGAGGAGTGTGTGGCCCATCTGACGTCCCGCCCGGCGGCGCGCCTGCGCCTGCCGGACCGGGGCCTGGTCAAGGAGGGCTACCGCGCGGACCTCGTCCTCTTCAACCCGCAGACGGTGGCGGCGGGTTCGACGTTCGAGGAGCCGCGAACGCTCCCGAAGGGCATCCCCCACGTCCTGATCGACGGCCGCTTCGTGATCGAGGACGGCCGGCGGACGGACGTGCTGGCGGGGCGGTCGGTCCGTCGCAGTCCCGTGCGACGGAACGCCAACTCCCGCTCCTGACTTATGACTTGGGCGAGGCCCTTTGACCTACGGCTTGGGCAGCGTGCAGGCGGAGGCGCTCAGGCTGAGCACGTTCGCCGAGGTGAAGCAGGCCGGGATGTTGTAGGTCTCCTCGGCGTAGTTGATGCCCTCGCGGACGGTCACCGTGCCGTTCTCGTCGACCTCGCACGGGTTGTTCTCGGTGCAGGTCTCGCCGTCCTCGTTGCCCGTGTTGTTGACGGCGACGACCTGGCCGGTGCTGGTGTCGATGACCGGGGAGCCGGAGGTGCCGCCGATGGTGTTGCAGGCGGAGGTGTAGCGAACCGAGTCCTTCCAGGTCCAGTCGCCCTCCTTGAGGCGGTACACGAACCCGTCGATGCTGCAGCTGTAGATCGTCTTCCAGTACCCGGAGACGACCTTGATGGCCGTACCGGCCGTCGGGTGCGTGGCGCTCACGGTGAGCGGGCTGATGCCGTACGCGCTCTTGATCGCGGCGTACGTCGTGGTGGTGCGGTAGATCGTCACGTCCGTGTCGGTCATCGTCGAGTAGAGGACCTGGTTGGCGCGGAGCGTGGCGACCTTGGTGCCGGCCGAGTTGAGCAGGCCGAAGGTACGGCTGGAGGACTGGCCGGTGATGACCTCGCCGGCGGCCGGGAAGCCGGTCTCCAGGCAATGGCCGTTGGTCATGACCAGTGCGGGGGCGGTGTCGGTCGAGTTCGGGAAGCGGATGACCGAGCCGGAGCAGTTGCTGAGCGAGACGGTGCCGGCGAAGTCGACGGTCACCGCGGCGGCCTTCGGTGCCACCTGGGGGGCGGCGACCGCGGGTGCCACGCCCGCCCCGGCTATGGCCAGGGTCGAGAGCGCGGCAAGGAGAGGCTTGTTCATGTGGGGGTCCCCTCTTACAGACGCGAGCGACCGGAGATCTTCCGGCCGCCCTCACGCCATTGTCATGCACATTCTCACGACAAGAGGGGGTCGCCGCAAGAAGCCCACGTGGCGGAAAACACGGCGCAAGGGGCGTTACCGGGCCGTAAGCTCACCGACATGCAGGTGATCCAGTCGACCAAGCTCTCCAACGTCTGTTACGAGATCCGCGGCCCGGTTCTCGAAGAGGCGATGCGTCTGGAGGCGGCAGGCCACCGCATCCTGAAGCTCAACACGGGCAACCCGGCGGCCTTCGGGTTCGAGTGCCCGCCCGAGATCCTGGAGGACATCCTCCGGAACGTGTCGTCGGCACACGGGTACGGCGACGCGAAGGGCCTGCTGGCCGCCCGCCGCGCGGTCGTCATGCACAACCAGACCCTGGGCATCGAGACGGACGTGGAGCACGTCTTCATCGGCAACGGCGTCTCCGAGCTGATCGTCATGGCGATGCAGGGGCTCCTCGACGACGGCGACGAGGTCCTCGTACCGTCCCCGGACTACCCGCTGTGGACCGCCGCCGTCTCGCTCTCCGGCGGCACCGCCGTCCACTACCGCTGCGACGAGCAGTCCGACTGGATGCCCGACCTCGCCGACGTGGAGCGCAAGGTCACCGACCGCACCAAGGCGATCGTCATCATCAACCCGAACAACCCGACCGGAGCCGTGTACGACGAGGAGATGCTGCGCGGGCTGACCGACATCGCCCGCCGCCACAACCTCCTCGTCTGCTCCGACGAGATCTACGACAAGATCCTCTACGACGGCGCCACGCACACCGCGACCTCGAAGATCGCCCCGGATCTGCTGACGCTCACCTTCAACGGCATGTCGAAGGCGTACCGGGTGGCCGGTTACCGGGTGGGCTGGATGTCGATCTCCGGTCCGCGCGCGCACGCCGACTCCTACATCGAGGGCCTGACGATCCTGGCCAACATGCGGCTGTGCGCCAACATGCCCGGCCAGCACGGGGTGGTCGCAGCGCTCAGCGGCCGGCAGACCATCAACGACCTGGTGCTTCCGGGCGGACGGCTGAAGGAGCAGCGGGACGTCGCGTACGACCTGCTGACCCAGATCCCCGGCGTGACGTGCGTGAAGCCGAAGGGG
>Ga0307507_10010919_pt1 | contig 11582 bp, 7 predicted proteins | sample 7_EM_MG_FD_207223 | JGI IMG/M metagenome (GOLD analysis project Ga0307507, IMG submission 207223) | Populus trichocarpa ectomycorrhiza microbial communities from riparian zone in the Pacific Northwest, United States - 7_EM | ecosystem: Host-associated > Plants > Roots > Unclassified | place...
CATGAAAAGTTCCCACCGATGAAGGGGAAGACCTCTTTGTGGCCGCCGCTTACAAAGTCAAGCTCGTCTACATCTCGGGTCCATCCTGAATGCGATGCAGACGAGCCCAAACAGAGAAGAAAGAAATGGAAAACAAAAATGTAAGAAATTAAGTAATTGAATTTTAATAAAGTTTTATATATAAAGCAGAAATTATCTACTTAGTTAATTTTAAATACTTTAAATTATTCTTATTTTTAAATAAAACAAATATCAGCATAATATTGCAAAATAATCCTAAAACCCATCCAAAAGTTCAACTACTATCGCAAAAGTGAGGCTGAAACATTTGTTTTTGCTATTCCACGTAGTATTTAATGGAGGTTGCTTTTCATACGACATATGGTCCTATCTTTTCTTCTTTTTTTTTTTTTTTTAACGTGGAGTTGCTGACGCAACAAACACTATCTAAATTTCTTAATGATTGTCGATGAAAAATATTTTTGAGTTAAAAAAAATAAAAACTTGTTTTTGGTTTTGTAATTTTTGATGAAATATATTTTTGGGTTTTGGTTCCAGACATTAATGATCTGGGTGGTCGCGTTACTTTGGGTCACTTAATGTGACTATCTGAAAAGGTTGAAGATGGATTTGGATGCCAGTAATTGATGCTTAAAAATATATTAAAATATATTTTTATTAAAAATTAATGATTAAAAAATAATTAAAATAAACTAATTCCAGACATTTAGTTTGTCTTTAATGAAAGTTTCCTCATTTTTTTTACGATTATTATCTAATTAGTCATATTTTTAATAAAATCAATGATTATATATATATAAAAAATCAATGGCAAGAAGAAGGGGAGGACCTCTTGATGGCCTACACTTCCATAGTCAAGCTCGTCTCATTGAGTACTTGGAGAATTATGCACCCAAATGTAAGGAGTCTTCGCTTGAAGTTTCCAAGTCTTCCCTTACATAAAAGTTACGACATAAAGTTTCCTATTTTTTCTTTTCTTTAACACGGAGTTGCTGACGCAACAAACTATGGCACCGTCGGTTGTTTTACGGAGGAAAACACTATCTAAATTTATTTATTTTTTTGATATTTTGAATGATGAAACTCTTGGTTATTGATATAGTTCAGTGAAGGAAAAGTGGAGCTGGTGGTCACTTTGGGTTGTTAGTTACACTGGTGATGTTGAAGATAGTTTAAGTAACAGTGGTTGTTTTTAAAAATATTTATTATTTAAAAATATATTAAAATGATTTTTTAAAAGAAATACAATTTCAAAATAGATGAAAGCATTAGAGGAGTCTGTCTCCAAAATTCACTTCACGAAAGGGAGATTCCGCTCTGATTTGCAAAGCCTCGTGGATTCCACTTCATTCGATTCTTTATTAGAATGAGCTGTGAAACATGCACCAACTAGATTAATCAAATAGTGCTGCATAATTTTGATAGCTATAATTTAACTGGTTAGATTTTAGGTTTGTTTTCAAAAAAATACTGGTTTGAGTCTCATAAATCTCAAGGTCATTAGAGGTTTATATGATCGTTAACTTTAAGACCCATAAAATTAATTAAGGACACGCAAATTGACCTGGACATTCACATTAATAAAAAAAAAATTATGCTGCCACTTGGTTAGTCAAACATGTACAATAGTTATTGTCATAACTCATTTTTGGGTTATTCCCTAATTCACATTTTTTCCTCTCTCTTCAAAAAAATAAAATAAAAATAAAAAAAATATAACAGTGAAAAAAGGATGTCAGAATGCTCAGAAAATAGTCAACATTTGGTTGAGGAGATTTAAAAATACAAAAATTAAAATTTAGCAGTATTTCATTGATTGATGATAGCCCTGTTGACAAAGAAAATTTTATTTGAGGAAGAAATGTACAAAATCAAATGTTGATGGACTCAATTAAATTTTATTGAAGGTTTAATTGAATTTATGAAGGGTTGATTGCAGAAAAAAATGTTTTTAAGTCAATGTGGGCTTTAATTGGAAGAAATTAAAGTTCTGGGGTCAAATTATAATTTTAGAGAGTTGATTTGGTCAAATCAGGGGCTTAATTACATAAATATTGAAGTTTGATGACCAATTGAGGACTTAATTGAAGAAATCCGAGACCAAGGACCAAAATGCAAAACACGCGCAAATTGAAGGATTGACTTGAAATCTGGCGCTTTGGCGCCAGTTTTCATTTAAATGAAACGGCGTGTTTTTAGAAAAACGACGTCGTTTCATGCGTTTAAAAAAGAGAGGATGAAATGGTGCCGTTTTGAGGTGGCACTATTTCTTCTTCTTCTTCCCTTGGACGTGCAGCAGGGGAAGAGAAGTTTTGTTTTCTTCCCCTTGTCTCTTCCTCCCACGTGCTTTAGAACAAAAATCAGACGCCACCCATCTCATGATGAGATGCCAAAGCAGTCGTGCCCCACAAGCGATGCCTCCATTGGCCACCGCTGTCGGCGCCGTGGCAGAGCAGGCGACGTGCGCCCCATGCATGGGCAGCGATGGGACGGGGCAGGGTTGACCCCGCTTCCCCTGCCTCTATAAATAGCGACCCGAAAGGAAGAAAAAGGAGAGGAAGAAACGACAAAAAACAAGGAGGGAAACCGAGAGAGAGAGAGAGAGAGAGAGAGAGAGAGAGAGAGAGAAACCAATAGTGTTGAGAGAGAAACGACCGAAACAGTAGAAACCAAAAACCGAGGATATCGACAGGGAGACCGAGAGAAACAGACGGGAAGAAGGAAAAAAAGGATAGAAGAGGTAAACCAGCGGGGGGAAAAGACACCGACTAGTGTCTCTACACAGTGAATTGAAGAAGAAGCGCCGCTGCTGTCACTAGGCTTCACAACCACCACCACCGCAACACCACCGAGAACGGTCACCTCAGGTAAATTCTCTTCCCCCTCACGCCGGTCATTATTCATCTTCTTGCTTGGAGAACGTGCACTGTGCACGTTCTGCATGCAAGAAGAAATAATTAGCCGGTTACTTGCATGCGCACAGTAACCGGCTAATTAATTAACTGGTTACTGTGCTCATGCACAGTAACCAGTCATGGGTTTTTTCTTTTGCGGGCTGGAACATCAGCCCAGCCCACGCGACTGGGTTGAGTCTAGCCCGGTTAACTGAAGGTCTTTATGTTATTTATGATGATTTTTATGTTCTGTTTGAGTCTTCTACCATGTCAATCCCTCAGGCTTACTAGTTGTTGCACAAGTGCGGTGTTGCAAAGATCGTCCTCTCAGGTATCTGGAAATCAGGAAATGGGAAAGACATGGATTTCTTGTCTTTTATTAGTGGAAAGAGGGAATGAGAGTTGCCACCTAGAATTATGGTTACTAAGAACCCTAACTGGTCTTGGAGATCAAGCACGAAGATTGGTTGCGTAAAGGAAAGGTATTAGTACCCAAAATATGTCATATTTAAGATAAGCTGGATTGTTTAATTATCTAATATATGCTAAGGTGTTGTCATGTTTTCTAATTGTTGATCTGTCTAAAATTTTTTAAAAAATCATCTTCGGTAAGTAGATCTTTATTTTATCGAGTGAAACATAACCATTCTAATATCGACAAAAAAAGAACTAACTCTTATTTAATATTAAAATACATCTTACATATAAGTTTGTAATCCCAGATATGAAAAGAAAACAAAATAATGTTTTTGGTATTTTTGAGATATTAGCCTAGTTCTGATAGTTTTAATAAACAGGTTATTAAAGCTCAAAATACATGCTAATATATTTATTTTTTTGAAATTTTTTATTTTGTATGAAAATATGATATGAAAATTTCTTATAAGCTTGAGAGACTTGACTGTATATATAAAAACAAGATATTTTTTTTGTTTTTTTTTCTATATAATGTTTTCAACATTTCGGAGAAAACCGAATATTTTAATATTAGATTTGTATCTTTATAGTATAAAAATACAAAACAATATTAAAAAAAATAGTTATAAAAAATACGTGAGATAGCCACATATTTTTTGAAAGGATTTTGAAATTTTTTCAGAATTTTGTTGTTGTTTTTTTTTTTTTAACATATAACATATAAAATATACTGGGGAGCTGTTGGGTTGGTAGTTCTTCTTCTTTTTCTTTGTGTTTTCTTTTTGTTATGTTTCTATTCTTACTCCTCTTTGTTTCTCTGTTTTCCTTTCCCTTTTTGTTCATTTTTTGCTCTTTTGTTTTTTTCCTTTCCTTTCCTTCCCATGTTCTCTCATGTTTTTCTTTCTTTTCTTATCTCTTCTGTTTCAGCTTATTTCCTCTCTTTTTTCTTTGTTTTTTTTTTTTTCTCTCCCTTAATTTCTTTTAGTTAAAGCCAAAATTGACTTATAAATCAATTATTTTTTTTTTGCAATCAAACCATTCATAAACTCAATTAATCTCTTAAAAAAAATCTAATGTGAATCATCTATTTCTTCACTATTATATATGAACCCCGGAAGCTTTGACAACGTACATTTCATGAAATGTTCTGCATTATGTTGGAGCATGCCAAAATCTATAGATCCAGTTGTTTTGAAGTGGACTTTACTTGTTAAAGACAGGTTCAAATAAAGAGCATTCCAATGTTATCCTAAGGTATTTTATGGGCAAATTGGAATGACAAACACAAATTGATTTTCGAGGATAGGATGCCAGATTGGAATACAATGTTTGAGCTCGTTCTTCATCGATTTTAATTTCTTCGATACTGGGAATGATTTATTTAGAGGCTCTAATGGTCAAACAAGTGATGATCGAGTATTCTTCACTTTCATTTTTGATTATTTTCTTTTTCATTTTACAATTATTCTATATTATATACAATTAAACTCTATTTTTCAACCAGGAACTTCCAAGATAGCTATAATTAGCCAACATAAAAAAACATAAACAATTGCCCACTGCATCATAAAGTCTCAGCTTACCCTTAAGCTTTGCCAAAAAAAAGTAGAATAGACCAGGTTCCTCTAAGCAAACGACATGTTACATATTCTTTAATGATTCATGTCAATCTATAAACAAAACGGTTTTGGGCCAATCATTATAGGACAGCGATCTGAAAGACCTCTTTAGAGACCGAAGAGCTTGTAGCTGCTGAAGCTCAACATCCATTGAAAGCTTGCAAAAGCCCTATCTATCTGCTCATAGATCGTTCTTGAAATCAAGAGTACCTCCTTCCAGTCAATGGAAATTCAATAAGATCACCAGAAGATATGAAAGTACTGAAAGCGCTCGATCCACTTCTATTAACCAAACCAATCCTCTGCAAAGTACTGAAAGTTCAAGACGGTTAAGATTTTCATATAGATTATTCTTTTTACTCATATCAGACAACAAACATGTTAGCTATGTCCGGAGTGCGGGCAACAAAACAAGTTAAGATCTATATACGGTGGAAGCAAATACTCTTAAAATAAAATAATTAATGTTAGTTTATTTTTAAAATATATAATTTCATTAATAAGTAATTATATATTAGTGAAGTACTATATCGAAAACAAAAGTTATCCAACTTAGTTAATTTTAAATATTTAAGATTATTTTGACCTTTTAAATAAAATAAATACTCACATTATATTGCAAAATAATTCTAAAATTCATCCAAAAGTTCAACTACTGTTGCAAAAGTAAGGTTCAACATGTTTTTTGCTTCCACGTAATATTTACGGTGTGCTAATGAAACACTTTTACAATAAATTTGCTTCATTTTTAATGGATGCTGGGGTGTTTCTCTAATTCCTTTGGTTTAGATTAAAAAGGAATTTTTTAAAAGTATTTATAAATAAAAAATATTTTAAAAATCAAATTCTACCCTCATTTTTTTTTAAATGTATCTTCAAATCAATCCAACCATGAAGACGAAAACTTGACATGTCAATTCTCCATGTCCTACTATCATTAATCACATGTGAACGGTAAAAAATAAAATAAACTATTATTAAAATTTTATTTAAACCATCATGCTTGCATGCTGATTTGAGTGTCATTTTGAAAATTTATTTCATTAAATTATGTAGAAATTAAAATAGATTTTCACAGGACACCAACGGATGTATTTGTTTAGATAAAATCTATTTGTTCACGTATTTCTTTTTTATTTTGATAAAAAATATTTTTTTATCAACCATGTGAATTTTTAAATTAAAACTTTAGATAATTCAAATAAAAATTCATAAAAATTCTAATTGTTAGAAAATAATATAAAATTATTTTTTGTAACTCATCTAACAATTTAAATTGTTAAATAAAAATGATACTTTGACACTAATGATTTAATTGAAGGTAAAACAATATATCTTTTCATTCAAAATTATAATTTTTTATTCATGGAATTCTTTTTTTTAGACAAAAATATATTTTCTAAAAGCATGATTTTTTAAATAAAAACTTATCAAAAATAAAAAGTATGTGCCTCCCAGCTATAAAAGCTGATTGTTTGTTACTAATGATTGCAATAATTTTATATACTCCGTTTACCAGTCTAATTGGCCTTAGATCCTTTAATTTGGGAATTTAAGTGATATATGCAATTATTGATCTAGCCGGCATTTTCCAGGTCTAAAGAGCTCAGTCATTATCTAATGAATTTCTTCACCAATTAAATCACAGTCTTCGCATCACCTGGGGCCTTCACGATTCCAAACAGCATGTTCAACCTCCTCTACAGTCCTTATTTTCTCTTACACAAACAAAATTTATACTTAGTGTTTACTCGAAAATAATTTTTTTAAAAAAAAACATTTTCAAGAAAGTAAATTATTTTATGATATTTGGTAGTATAATAAAAAATAAGTTGGAAAACACTTTCCAGTGTTTGATTATGTCATGGAAAATGAGCTGGAAAATAACTTATTAATGTTTTATTTTTCTCAAATTTATTAAAATAATAAAAAACAAATCTTACAAATTAAAAAGTTGAATGAGAATGATATTGAAAAAAAATTTAATTTCATAAATTATCTCAAATAAAATAAATAATAATCAAAATAATAGATATCAAATCTAAAAAATAAAAAAATTGAAAGATGAAGAAATTAAAATAATAATAATTAACATTTTATAAATTATTTCAGATAAAATAAGTAACAATCAAAAGAATGAGGACCAAATTTGATAGATAAAAAATTTCAATCAAAAAATGATAAAGGAAAAGCAAATAACAATTATAAAAATGAGGACCAAAGTTAATATAAAAATTAACTTTGAAGACCAAATTTGATATAATCAACAATTCTAAGGGATGAAATTGAAAAACAAATATTCAAAACAAAATATATATAGCAATCAAAAGTTTGAGGACCAAAATTTGATATAATCAACAAATAATATGACATCTCTAAATTTTTCACAACTTCCGGAAAGTGTTTTCCGCCCAAAATAAAAGGAAAACACTTTTCTAGAAACCAAGCTAAATTTTTCTTTGACTGGAAAATGTTTTTCGTTGACCGGAAAGTGTTTTTCGTTGACCAACTTTTCTAATGGCAAACAAACACAAGAAAGTTTGGAAAGTGATTTCTCGAAAACCACTTTCCGGGAAACAAACACAGCCTTAATCTTTTGAAACCATCGCTATCAATTAATGCTCGACCTGACTGTTTAAGCTATGATATCTTTAGGCTTGTGAATGTCATTAACTCCATCCAAATTCACTTTTGAGATAAAATGATGGGGGTTGAATACAAACAACAGACAAAAAGAAGATAAAACACCACAACTAGATTTTAGTTTTGAAAAATAAAAGAACCGGTCTACTGGTTAGAAGCGGTCTATATGCTTACTTGATTGAATTATTTTTATCAAGAGGTTGTTAACGGATATCTAGTTAATGGTTACAATCAATAAACTTAAAGGTTAAATAATAATTAATACATTATCAAAATTAATAACCACTAAGCTATATTATCTGCATCATTAACGACCAAACTGATATGAAGAGTCAATACAATCATTTAGTGGATATGATAATTTTGCATGATTAGCTCTATCATCATCTTCTGGCATCTGATGTGGGGTGAGAAAAGGCTTAGGAGGCATTCGTAGGGATTCAACATCCGATTCAAGCATCTCTACAACTTTATGCATAGAGGGACGATCAACAGGCTTCAACTGTATGCACCATAATGCCACAATAATCATCTTTTTCGTTGTTTTCTTTCCATGTTCCAAGGCTCTTCTTGTACTTCTATATTCTTTCCTTCACTAACTTGGTCATAAACCCATGATGGGAAGTAAATTTGGCTTGAATGATTTGCCAATGCATTCAAGTTCTTTCTTCTTCCTACCATTTCCATCAATAACATCCCGTAACTATAGACATCAGCTTTGAAAGAGACACCTCCAATATTCTTATAACATAGTTCAGGAGCCATATATCCCATTGTCCCTCTGGCAGCAGTGAGGGACACAATGTTATTATTTGTTGGGTACAATTTGGCTAGTCCAAAATCTGAAACTTTCGGAACAAACTTATCATTAAGAAGAATGTTGTGAGGTTTGATATCAAAATGTAAGATTTGCATATCACAACCTTGATGTAGATATTAAATGCCATGAGCCACCCCAAGAGAAATCTCATACATTTTCTCATTGCTTAGTGGGACGCTACCTTCCCTAGAAAAAATGTACTTTTCAAGAGACCCATTAGGCATGAACTCGTATATAAGAGCATGCTTCGATCCCTCGACAGTGTAGCCTATAAGTTGCACGACATTGACATGGTGAATTCTTCCAATTGTGGCAACTTCGTTGATAAAATCTTGTCCATTGGCTTTTGACTTGCCCAATAATTTTACTGCTGCAAAACGACCACTACGAAGCTTCCCCTTATACACTGAGCCAAAGCTTCCTTCACCCAACTTGTCTTTAAATCCGTTGGTTATTTTCTTAATCTCTAAGTAAGTGTACTTTATCGGCATGAGATCATTATCATGACTTTGCAAGAATTTTCGCCATTTATAGATTAGTAAAGTTAGGAGACGGGAGCTCACATGGAAATAGTAGCACATGATATATCACTGTACAGATACATTATAAAAAGGGTTAACGGAAAGGAAAAATAGAAAAGTGTTATCCTAAAAAAGTAGTAAATACTCTTAAAATACTCGTGCTCTGTGTTTTATTAGAATATTTTCCTTCTAGTGCTTTAAAATCATTGTTTATAATTGAAAACAAAAGTAGAAAGAATATTAGATACTTTAATTTGATGCAAAAATAATATCAATTTAAGCTAAAGTTAAAACGTGAAATATTTGGGACTCATAAGAAATATTTAAATTTCAAGTATTTATTTTCTACAACTAAATAAATTTAATGAAAATAAGTCATGAAAAATGATTATTTCTTAAGCTGTAATTGTTGCGTGCTGATATACATATATTTATTGTTTCACAATTAGCTAATAAAAGCAAAGTAAAATATTTACCGATAAAAGCAAGTATCGTAGGGAGAAACAACATGAGAAAGCTTAGTAAAACTGAAAGGGTGGTCATCCGGTATTGACAATAAAAACCTGCCAAATAAAAACACGAGGACAAATAAATAAATAAATGGTTGTATTTTATCAAAATCTAAGAGGTTAGGGACCGAAAAAACTTATCTTACTTTGGGTAACTTGAAGGAGAACATTGATATGTACGTGATTGAAACTTTATAAAAAAAATTTATAAATTTTTAGGGTCTTTTATTTATTTTATTAGAAAAATAAATATTAATTAGTACTCTTTCTGTAAAATGATATAATTACACAAAATAAATTAACTCACCCCCATAATTAATTCGACACAATATCCAGCGGATACCTGTAATCACCAAGAAAATATGAATCAGCGTGCAAAATCCTGATGATTAATTACAAAAAAGTAAAACAATAACCTCATTTGCGAAGAAAATGCGTAAAGTAAATGTATCGTTTTGGAGAACATATAAGACCGTAATAGTCCTCACCTTCTAAAAAAAGGTCTAACAGCGACGAATATATCTTGTCTGCATTTAAAGAAAAAAAGGAAAGGTCAACCGTATTGATATTTACGAACTTATAATTTTAACTGAAGTGAAGAACATTTACTAAAATATAAAATAAACCCTTTACACATAAACAGTAACCAAGCAATATTGGAGCATTACAATATAAAATAAATCAAATATTATATGCATAATCATAATACAGTACGTACCGTATGCGTATGTGTAATCGTAAAAGCAAGAGTGGTTCTTCACGGTGGCTTCATCAAGGTTGCAGCGGTTCTCTTTGCCATAATCACAACAGAAAGAGAACCATGAAAGCTCGAACCCATATACCAAAATATCATGGACATCTGTATACGACTTATTTCTCATATTTTTTGGCACAGAGTAAATCAAATTTATACGGCACAAGTCAGGTACATCGTTGATGATGTCCCCATCAACCATGACATAGGAATGACCTTCCATATTGACACAGCTGGGAGAAGAAATATATGCAGTACCACTACCATTTTTGCAAGAAGAGGTATCCATCATATAATCTGGAGGATTCAGCATGACATAGGAATGACCTTCCATATAATCTGGAGGATTCAGGATTTGATTTTTGCAACATAAAAAAGTTAACACAGAACTGGCTGGCCAATTTATCTCATAATAATAGGAGCGGAAGACACCGATGGAGATGTGGACTGGAAAACCAGCTAATTATTCTCGATTGTATATATTTAGAAGTCCTGTGTACGTGATGTACAATACTCAAGAAGTCAGCAGCTGGATTCAAAATCCAAAAAATGTATATTCTTGGGATATGCTGATGGAGTGAAGGGGTATCGCTTGTGGGATCCCACTGCCCACAAGATAGTCATCAGCAGAGATGTCATATTTGCAGAAGATAAAATGCAAATGGAAGAAAATAATAGCATTTTAAAGGAGACTACAGAAGTCCAGATGGAAAATACTCAGAATCGTACTTCTTCTGAAGCTGTACCAGAGCATGAAGAACAAGAACAAATAGAGTCTGAAACTCCTGAAGTTCGACGGTCGACTCGTGAAAGAAGACCACCGGCTTGGCACTCAAAATATGTTACTGAGAGCAATATTGCATACTGTCTTCTAAGAGAGGATGGAGAGCCATCAACTTTCTATGAGGCTATCAAAAGCACAGATGTATCTATGTGGATGACAGCAATGCAAGAGGAGATTGAAGCTCTACACAAGAATAACACTTGGGATCTTATTCCGCTACCACAAGGAAGAAAGACCATTGGCAACAAATGGGTTTACAAGATAAAGTGTGATGGCAATGATCAAGTGGAGCGGTATCGTGCAAGATTGGTAGTTAAAGGATATGCTCAGAAAGAAGGAATAGACTTCAATGAGATATTTTCTCCGGTGGTACGACTTACTACAATCAGAGTAGTCTTGGCAATGTGTGCTATATTTGATCTTCACCTAGAGCAGCTAGATGTGAAAACTGCATTTTCTTCATGGAGAACTTGAAGAAGAAATTTATATGCTCCAACCAGAGGGTTTTGCTGAAATAGGCAAGGAGAACTTGGTTTGCAGGTTGAACAAATCTCTATACGGTCTCAAACAGGCGCCGAGGTGTTGGTACAAGAGATTTGA
>Ga0307507_10010921_pt1 | contig 11577 bp, 8 predicted proteins | sample 7_EM_MG_FD_207223 | JGI IMG/M metagenome (GOLD analysis project Ga0307507, IMG submission 207223) | Populus trichocarpa ectomycorrhiza microbial communities from riparian zone in the Pacific Northwest, United States - 7_EM | ecosystem: Host-associated > Plants > Roots > Unclassified | place...
AAGCTGAAGTGGGGTCAATAATTCTCTCGCAAGAAGTGGGTGGTGGTCGTCATAATCTTATTGCCAATGATATTTAAGCTCAGTTCCCAAACGAAATAGGGAGGTGTGTGATGTTTTTTTTTTTTTTTTTAAAAAAAATTTATTTAAAAATTATATGAAAATAGTTTTTATTTTTATTTTTCACATTAACATATTAAAATTATTAAAAAACATTTTAAAAAAATATTAATTTAATATTTTATTTTAAAAAAATAAAAAAAAACAAAAGTTACTCATACAAAGAAACCATGTGTTTTTGCAGTGCAAAAATATTTTTTAAAAATTAAATTTTTTAAAAATTAAATTTTTTAATATTTTTAAATTGTTTGAATATAATGATAATAAAAATAAATTTTATAATTTAAACCAATTTAGATATCGGACGGACTCACGAGACTGTACAGGTTTTAAAAGCTTATGGCGATTGTGGGCATTAAAAAGGGAGGGGGTAATGTCACAAAAACAAAGATAAGTTCTATTGAGAATTACGAGTTCATCTATGACCCAATTGTGAGGCAGGGTTTTGTCTTTGATTGTGTTTCGGACTAACATTTGTAAGAGAGCAGGCCTTAAATTTCAACAACAAATATTTCCTCAGCCCAACAAAAACTCTTATGGCTCACTGCCTTCTGGCCCTTTTGCTGTGGGCAATGTATGCTTTCCTGGCAAAGCAACGGTCTGCTTTTGTATTCAAGTTTTCGAAATTCGAGTCTACCCTGTATTCTACTTGCTCCGTGTTATTATTACTAGTGTTGTCCGGGAAGGCAAAGACACAGTCATGGAGGTTAAAGAAGAAGAAGGGACTATCAAAACAGCAGTGATTGAGGTAGAATCTTCACCATCTTCTGATGGGACTCCGATCAGACCCATATTTTGTTTGAATAAAACAAACGTGGAAAACCTTAGAAAGTTAGAGGAAACTGAGGATTGCTTCATCCTTGATTTTGACCCTTCTGAAATTGACACTTCTATTCGTCGTTTCTCCACTCTCTCCGTCTACTCCTTCAGTGATGATGATGGTGATGGTGGTGACCTCTCTGTTGTTGCTGAAAAAGGCCAGGTCCTTGTTTTTTCTTTTTTTGGCTAGAATACAGGATTTTGCTTCTTTTTTATTCTTGATGGGTTAAAAGGTTTTGATCTTTGTTGGATCTTGTTGCTGTATAGGTGGCTTGTAGGGATTATCCACACTCAAGGCATCTTTGTATCAAATTCCCATTTGATAAAACCCCACATGAGAGCTACTGTGAACTGGTAACTGTGTTTGTGGTTGGATTCTTATGGTGTGGCAAGGATTGGATTTTTAGATGGTGTTGGCTTTTAATTTCGTTGATTCTTTTTTGATTTGATGCAGTGTTATTGCTATGTTTGTGATTGTGCCGCTCCATGTAAGGACTGGAAGGATTCTGAATCAGCTCATTGCAATGCTTCAGAGAAAATTGGTGATTGGAAGGAACAAAGGTGGCTGAAGAGAAAGGAAGAGATCAAACTTCCAAATTCATAGCTTTCTGTTGTTTGCTTCTGGTATTTGACACTTTCCATGGAAAAAACTGATCCTTTTGATGTCAATTAGCCAATTCATGCTTAGAATTTGATGTCTTGCTGCTAGGGGCTTGTTGTCAATATGTTGAATGTGATAGTTTAGAGAAGCATCTGTGAGATGCTATTGTCTGTTATATTTTAATACTGGTTTGAAATGGAGATGGTTCAGCATAGTGCTTTGGCTACAGACCAGTAGCCATGGGCCATAGCCATTAACTATTCTAAATCTACTCTGCAGTTCTTCATATTTCTCTGAATTGCCTGAACCCTCGCTCGTGTTTCAAGAGAGTGCATCATAATTACTTAATTGAACCTTTTATCCCTCATGACAATGAACACTCAAATTATGGAACTTTGTTCGAAATGGGAATTGTCACAGCTTCAAACATATTGTTTTGAGCTCCTTTTGCATAAATTGAAGCAATTTTTTAGTGATCAGCCATGTTTCTTTCTTGCTCTTCTTGATTCTTGAATGAACTTATTGGCAAGTTTGTATAATATAGTAGCTTCATTTTGTATAATATAGTAGCTTCATTCTCAAGGGATATCTTCATTTTGCATATTTTAAGGTAACATCGAGAAACTTTCACAGGTAAACTTAAGAGATTGAATAAACCCAGGTAAACTTAGACACCTGCATCACGACTCTTTTACTGCCGAAGCCTTTGATGTATCATGTTTCCGTGCAAAGTAGGAGGGAATTAGGCTTTTTAGTTTTACTAGTGGTTAATTGCAATAATTAGCTGTCCAGCATATATGTTGTGGAATGTGACCATGGAGATACTCGGATGGTGATAGATTGAGCAGCCATGATGCTTAGCTAATGCCTTTCCTTCAAACCTTGGACTTTATGGCATTGTTGGCTAGCGCTTAGAAGTGATGTTTTGATATTAATGGAATGATGAACAAGTGCTGAATTGCAAAACTGAAATGGCTTAAATCTGTGATTTGCATTGTTGAAATGGGATTGTAATTTTTTGAGCAACTGGTCTCTGGGAACAAAAGACAGTCAACAAACTTTGACTAGTGAAATTTATTCATCTTGTAAGCTACATTTGATTGATTTGGTTTCCATTTTTGGTAATCATTTATGGCCATAATTTGGAAAACTGGTATCTGTCTATACCTGTGTCTAGGGGATAATTGTTTTCCTTTAACACTTTGCACTTCAATCTGTTGTTGCATCTGCATCTTTTCGTGCATAGTTCACTGCATCTGCAATCTGAATACAAGAATAATACATCTGCAATCTGATTACAGTAATTCATCTCAAAATTCTGTCATATAAGATAGCTTCTGTCAATTTGGTATCCGAAGCCTGTCTTTTTCAATCTTTCTCGGTGATTCTTGCCTTAGATGCTTAGACTATATGACGTTAGGTTCTACATGGTTTGGGTTTAAGGTTATTGTAGTTTATGTTGTGACTGAACTAGACTCTTCTCTCATGGAAAGTGAGACAACTGCACCACCGGAAGATATCATATGCTCTAGAATTTCACTGGTCATGGCATTGGTGAATGGATTTGTGTGTTTCTAATGTTCCTCGAACTAGAGATCTTTCGAAAGAAAGGAGATATTAGTAGGAGTCGATCCACAACTTACTGGCTGCATAGTTGGAACCCATGTTCATGACTTCCCTTTGCTGTCCTTCTTGAAGTGAAAACCAATTCATGACAAATTTCATGAATTCCCTTTGTTCTAAAAGTTATGATAGAGAGAGACCACCTTACATAATTATTGTATACGAAGTTAACTAACTGAAACGAGGAGGTTTTTGAGCCACCAAAATGTTGGAAAGTTGTTGTTGAAGTCTTGAAGTGGTATGAACCTGCTGATCTTGTCTAACGTAAACCACTTGCCATTGATTGTGTCGGGCGGGCTCGCAACTGATCTTGGCCGTCAGCCACGATGTAATTTCTTTAAAAAGCTATGATAAAGCATTATAAAAATCTCATTAATTTCACTTGAAAAAAAAAAAGTTTACCCTTTAATAGTTGTGCTAATGAATTAAGATGCCCGTAAATCAAGCAAAATAGTTTGTTGGGTAAGCTATAGATAGGGATTGCAAATGGATATTCATGTATTCAAAATATATTTAAACTCGTAACCAAAATAATTATTTAAACTCAACTTGAACCCTACTAGAAATTGATTTTTGATTCTCGAATTTGATTCCACACGGTTTTAGATACTCTCAAGTATCCATATCTCAATCTTATTTAAAACTTAAACCCAAATACTATAATTTATAATTATTAATTACATAATTAGCTTGGTATTTATGTGATTTTTTCAAATTTTAAGTTTATTTATTTATTTTAAATCGAGTTCGAGTTAAATTTTTAATCAACAATGAATTCAAATCGTGAACATCAATATTTACATCCAACTCAAAACTTGACTTTTTACCATTGAGTTTTACTCAATCTCAATCAAATCTAAAGATTTCCTACCCAATTGGGTTTGTTTAGTTTAATATCCATCATATTTGAGTGAAATTACGGTCCATTACTATAGGCAAAGAAAAACACAAAATTACAGTATAGTTTGTTTTCCTTCAATAAAAGACAAAAAAAAAAATTATTTTCTCAAAACTAATAAAGGCTTCTTGTGGAGATTAAAATTAAGAAATGGGCTAAAGAGGAGGTCCATTTTGTTTAGCCCACAAAATGAGAGAGGCAGCAACTGAAAAAGAGAACTTCTATCCCTACCCTCTTCACTCCTCACTCCCTCTCATTATCCCAAAAAACGAGTAAGGCATATACAGCAGCCAAAACCATGTCACCCGGTCCCGTCGTTGAGGCTGAACCCGCCGCCGCCGCCACCACCGCTGAGGAGGTCACCTCCACTGTGGAAGATACACAGCAGAAGAAGCCTCCTCAGGTCTTCTTTTTGTTTATGTCTTTATTCTTTGTAGTTTCTTGTTATTATTGTAAGTTTATACTGCGTGTCGATTCAAAAGCAGGACGTGGATGAACCTGTGGTGGAGGACGTGAAAGAAGATGAGAAGGAAGAGGACGATGATGATGATGATGAGGACGATGATGATGAAGATGATGACAAGGATGATGATAGCCCAGGTACTCCCATTTATCTCTTCTCTTCTTGGCTTCTTCTTCTTCTCCTTTTGTTATCAGCTTATTTGATATGTGTGTTTTGTTTTGCGAGCAATTATTACTGATTTGTGAATATGGGTTTTCTTTTTCTTGACCTTTTGGTATCTGTCTTGAAGTTGCTTTATTGGGTTTAGTTTTTGCTCGTGTTTGTTTTCACTGCAAATGTTGAGTCTTTGATTGAGTTCTGTTGTTCTGTGAATCTTTGTTTGAGAAAAAAAATGAATTTTTGTTTCTATTTGGTTTGCGAAGTAAATGTTGCATATGAAAGGTTTAGTGTCTCTAGTGTTTATTTGTTTCAATTCTCGCTTGAACTGAGCTTCCATGTTTTCTTTTGTAGCAAGGTGTCACATTTTGAACTGCCCATGTGGTGGATTAGATAGAGGATTGGACTGAATTCGTATGGGAGGAAATTGAATATTGATATATGAGAGAAGATATCTCTCTGGCCTGATACGTAACAGTAATTTTTTTTTCTTCCAGTTATTGTACTTTTCCTGGGATAACAGTCCTTGAAGTCTCTATCATTTCATGTTTTAGTTTCTTTTACTAGCTGTACTTCTTCGCATGCACTGTGGTGATGAATGCTTTCAGTTCGTCTGTTTTCTTTTATCTATTATGCATTGCAGCACAGTTTTGGCTGCATTATGTGATGGTTTTAAGATTTTTTTGTTAAGAATGTTTCCAGATACATTTTGGTTTAGGTGTACGTTGGTCTTGTTTGAAAAAGACATCATTGCTCTTTAAAGTTAATGATAGGACTGTTGTGTGGTGCAGGTGCTAATGGGAGTTCCAAGCAGAGCAGAAGTGAAAAGAAGAGTCGCAAGGCAATGTTGAAGCTTGGCATGAAACCTGTTACTGGTGTTAGCAGGGTCACCATCAAGAGAACCAAAAATGTATTCTTTTGCTGTATTTTTTTGTGTTCTTGTACGTTATCTGCCTACATGATACTGGGACTCTAAAACAATTTTTCTGACTGGCCTTTCAGATACTGTTTTTTATCTCAAAGCCTGATGTCTTCAAGAGCCCAAATTCTGAGACCTATATCATATTTGGAGAGGCAAAGATAGAGGATTTGAGCTCTCAGCTGCAGACACAGGCTGCTCAGCAGTTTAGGGTGCCAGACATGTCATCTATGTTACCAAAACCAGATGCTTCTACTGCAGCTGCTGCTGCACCAGCAGATGAAGACGAGGAAGAAGTCGATGAGACTGGGGTTGAGCCTAGGGACATTGATCTTGTTATGACACAGGCTGGAGTTTCTAGGAGCAAGGCTGTCAAGGCTCTCCAGACGAACAATGGGGACATTGTCAGTGCTATCATGGAGCTTACTACTTAGGATGGCTCCCTGGTTACTCTCTTATTTTATGTTGACAAGTTCTTGGAACAATTTAATCATGGTAGTCAAATTGGCTTGCCATCTATGAGGTCGGTAATTATCCATTGTTTGTGTTAAATCTGAGATTTTTACCTATTGCGGTTTTTCTTTAGTAGCAGGCTCTTATTGTGCTCTTTGGCATGCAAAGTGTTATGATCAGCAATTACTAGCTTAGAAAATCATCTGTCAAAACGTTGACCTTATTTTCAATCTACTTCCAATTCTATGCATAGCGTCGATTATAGACATCCAATCACGACACTGGGCCTCAGTAGGTGGAGGCACCATCAATGATACAAAGATAAAAGCTCTGCTTCCACTTGTCTTCTCACAAGAGTAAAAGTAGTCATCTTCGAGCTACAGAAGGCTTCTGGTTCTAAGAGCAACTGAGAATATGGATGAAGTAGTGAAATCTAAAATCATTGTTTATACTTTTATCTGAAACAATCACAGCAGCAAAATAAATGAAAAGGATAAGCCTCTAAAGTAGCCAATAAAAGAGGGTTGGAGCACTGGTCTTGCCTTGAGTTTATTTCAAATTATCTGTTCAAGTTTGTTTTAGGATTACTAAAAGTTTACATAGTTATTTAAGATATTAAAAAATTAGTTTCGAGAAATTAATCATGATAACATCCAGATTATATATAAAAAAAAATTGTTCCACACTCTAGCCATCGATCACCCCTTTATTGCAGAAAGAAAGTTGGATGGCATTAAAAGTTGGGCCAGGTATCTTTATGAATGTTTCCGAGGCTAGAGAAATTCTGCCATCTCTTCTTCCTGCAGGAACATCGTAGCAAGGCGGTAGAGCCTAACCAAATCGTGCATGCCTGCTTGCTACGGTAATACTATCCCTTGCAACCAATGCGAGCATCTCAATATTAGATTAATTATCGCATGCATTTATGCATGCTGTCGTGAGAAAACAAGTGGAGGTCTGTTCCATGAAAAATTGGGATTTTTGCATTATAATATTACAAGTTAACGCAGGCAGGAACCAGTTAGAAAGAAATCAATGTGAGTTGACATGATTAAGAATGCAAGAAAATTCAGTGAATTTAAATTTTATATATATATATATATATATTAAATTAAATTCATTAAAATAGATATTATGAATAATAATTACCAAAAATGAATACAATTATAAGAACGAAACAAATATAGAAAAGGCACAATGTGAGACTCCATATGGTAAGAAGATCGAATCATTTGAAATAGAATTTTTTATATGTTAATTGATAATTTCTAAATATATAATTTTGATTGACATCATTTCTTAATTATTTTTTCCGTATCACAACTCTTTAATTTCAAAGAAATTAAGTTTTATAAATTCTTTTTGACCACAAGAATTAAGGATACTTACATAGGACAAGAATCCCATGATGAATGAATTATGATGTAATTTTTGCACTTCAATTATTTTTGATTTATCGGTTCATTTTTATGTATTTTAGGAAGTTCATTTTATAATATGGTTCAATGTTTTGATAGTTTCTAAATAATTATATATATAAAGAATAATAAAAGAATTGATATCTAAAAAACAAATTCATCGCATTTTATTTAGGAAACCTCTGACAACAATCCCTTATTGACCCAACTTATTGAAAATCACATAGTAAATAAGATAAATCTTCAAATGACAAAGTATAGTATATGCAATAACGGCGTTTTGACTTCGAATCTTCGAGCTTCAAGTAAGTTGACAACAGTTCAGCTAGCTCCTAACTTCAGCTGTTGATTACCCTACAATTTGCCCGAATCTCTCCTTTGTTTCCTGTCAGAACTTCAATCTGGCCCATTTTCACCATTGCTGCAGCAAATTTTTTCTTCCAACCTGAAGGACTCCTTGCATTCGATTTCACTTCACTTGCTGTTGCTGGGTTGGTCAAGAGAATTTGATCTGAACTGAACAAGCCTCGGTTTGCCAGTATATCCTTGTAGTAATTTACATCACTGATGGTTGGAGTACGAGTGTCCATTGGCACCTCCAAGTTAGGATCTGTACTATCTTGCGGGCAACTCTTCCTCAGACTGGCTGCATATTGGGAATCTAAACTTGGGTCTTGGCTATTTGTGCCACTGAAGTTGTATAATCTATAAGTGAAGGACCTGCAATGTGAATTACCGATGGTGTGTGCTCCTGTTTTGTCACATGGATATATAGCGTTAATTAGCACGGATTTCTTGCGATTAATAATTAAATTGATAATGATATAGTTGTCTTAATTAAGGATGAATCAAAGTGTTAGTAAGAGAAGTTGAGGTTAATTAGCTGCTAGCTATATACCAGAGAGTGTAACCATTTCTTCTTGAGTTAAACCCTTGTCTGAAAATCTCTGAGTGAGTTGATCGACATTAAAGGTTGGGGGAGGTAAGTTGGAGTAAGTCTCCGAGGCTAGTGAAACTATGCCATCTCTTCTTCCTGCTTGAACATCATAGTCAAACCCTCCAGTCTGCGCAAAGAAATAAAAAGGGTTGGAGTATGTTTACGCACAAATTTAATAATTTCCTAAGGAATCCGTAAAGGGAAATGGCTGAGCTCAAGGTTTTTTTACTTACTAAATCAAAGCTATCCCTCGCTGCAAATGCGAGTATATCAGCACACGAAACGACTCCTTGACACTCGGCTTCTAGTCTAGCCTTTGCGTCGTCAATGACTTCAAAGCCACGCAGACTAGGGTAGTTTGCAGTAGAGTGCTTTTCTGCTTTGTTTGACGAGGTGGAGTCAAGAAGGACAGATCCTTCGCAACCCTAAATAAAATAATCATAAAAATAAGAGGCCTAATCAAGTTAACAAATAACTTTCGAACAAGCACAAGCACATACCCTAACAAAACAATCATGAAAGTGCAGTCTCACAAGACCAGCAGCCACCCCTCTATCCAGCCTGAGAGCATCTCTAACAGCACCTCTCACAATGGACTCAGCCCTCCCGCATGAATTTCTATAGAACCCTACTTGAAGATGAGATTGCACACTTTGACAAAACAGGACTGCCACCCAAAAAGTTACACACAGTTGAGTTAGCTTCTTGGAACTCACCATTATGCCCACAATTTTGTAATAGCTACTTGTATCCTTAATTCCCCACTCACTTGAAAGCTTGCATAATCGTATGCTATTTATAGTCAAAGAAAGGTAACTTTATTCCACATTATTCATCCACGTTGATTCTTATTTTAAGCAGTTTTTGGTGCAAGTTGAGAAGCCACCGGGCAGGTAAAGTGCTTGCGCGTTCATGGCCAGCTTCGAGGTAGCAAAAATATGATTGTACTGCAATCAGACCATGCAAAAAGAATTGCGAGGTGATTAAAAAAAGAAGAAAAGAAACCTGATGTTTTTTACTAATTGAGAGTGCGACAAATTTAGCTACAGAGGGAGAACATTCTGCGTGGCTAAAGATATTGGAAGCTTCTAGATAAATATAATTGTGTTTGAATTTTCAAAATCTTGCCAAGTAATTTAGTATGTTTTAAATTAGTGTTTAAGGAATGAACTGTTAGGATTTGCTATCATTAAAATATTTTAATTGCCAATGTTAACGAGTTATGCTTTCTCATTTTAAGAACTTCAATAAGAAATCTACTAAATATATTACAGCTGGTCTATACATATATAGTTTCACAAAATCATAAAACAAACATGTTCCGGTTTGTTTATTTATTTATTTATTTGTTATTGCATCTTATATTTGTTTGCATGGAATATCGCATTACTGATAAACTCAAATTCGTGCAAATTAGATAATATTATGATTGACATGCAAGATTATTAAAGAGTAATGTAAAATTAATTATTATATTTTTTTTTATTGTTTAGATTTTTGAATGAATTTTTTTTATATGATATGAAAGTTTTAACAGATAAAATAGAATTTGTTGTTTTTAATTTTTAAAATTAAATAAAAGATAATTGAGAGTTAATTTATGCCAGTTTGAAAATCAAATGAATTTAACTTGAAAATTATATTAAAAATATTATAAAACTATTTATTATACTTAATAAATTTATCAAGTATTTGATTTGATAGTTTTTTTTTTTTTTTATGGATATGGATATGGATAAACTATTCCTGAACCATATCGGCAGCTGACCATATTGACGTTACAGCACTAAACAACGGTAGTAGCCATAGAGCCCTCGCCGGTGGAATTTCCTTCTTCAAAAGTACAAAGACATTATGAACGTACAGAAAGTACCAAACAATATTCATATAAATATGAAAAGACCAGCAATACTTTAGTCCATAGACATTATCAGAAAATACCACCTGAATTAGTCCCATAGTTTGTCAAAACCATGTGCTAGTGATTTCATTAAGCATTTACTATTGTATGGAAGTGTGACTTGATTTAGTATTCTTTTTAATATTTATTTAATTAGAAATTAAATTCCGTTATTTTTTATTTGTTTTTTTATAAATTATTTACTGATTTTAAAAATAATATAAGTTATTTCAAGTTTTTTTATTCATTATTCTTTTTAAATTTTACTTTTTAAAAAATATAATATTTTTAATTTAATTAATTAATTAAATATAAATATAAGATATCAACTTCACAGTACGACTAAATATAAACTAAATAGATTTTATAATTGACCCGTTGCCCACCAGTTTTTTTTTTTTTTTCATTGCTTGAAACTCTTTTTTTTGGACGAAAAAAAAAATTTAGGGCAGCAGACAACGTAACGCGGGCTAAAGACATGAACCCTGTTCGAGATTCTTGTATTGTAGTTGATATTCGTGCTTTTATTTCTTTATGCTGCAACTTGATGTGAAATTATTAACTATATATATATATATATATATTTGCAATAGAAGAAGAAGTGTTTCATTTGCTTACTATAAGTATACATGCATGTATGTGATTAAAAAAAACAAATTATATTTTGTGCGACAAGGTCATCTTTCCTTTTCAGTACCTCAAATAAAGCTGCAGTCTTTAGTATTAATAATAATAATAATAATAATAATAATAATATTGTTGAAAGTGGAGCAGCATCCAGAAAAGTGCCAAAAATATGATTAATTCCAAACAATGCATCACAGCTAAGAATATTCTAAACCAAAAACAACTTTAATTAGAAAGCAACAAGTACTCAACGCCAAGAAAAATAGGTTATTTTTCCTCCACATGTCATCATTCTATTATAAAGAGAGATGGAAATGGAAAATTACACTAGGATTCAAAAGATATAATCTTATTCTTTGGACTTAAGTCTAAGAATAACAAATATAATAAATATTTATAGGAATCATAACTAATTAAGTTTTTTTTATTACTATAATTTAAAGGAAAGGGTCGAAATTACATCTAAAAATAGAAGAGAAGTGTCATTTGACCCTACAATTTGCACGAATTTCTCCCGTCAATACATCAAGTTGGCTCTCATCTTCAGAATAGCATCAGCAAATTTCCTCTTCCAAAGCATAGGGTTTCTCACATTAACATTCACTTGATTTTCTGTTGCTGCATCTGTCAAGAGAGTTTAGTCTGA
>Ga0307507_10010922_pt1 | contig 11576 bp, 12 predicted proteins | sample 7_EM_MG_FD_207223 | JGI IMG/M metagenome (GOLD analysis project Ga0307507, IMG submission 207223) | Populus trichocarpa ectomycorrhiza microbial communities from riparian zone in the Pacific Northwest, United States - 7_EM | ecosystem: Host-associated > Plants > Roots > Unclassified | place...
CTCAGTGTTATTATATTCACTGAGATGTATGCACCTTTGTTTCTTTCTCTTTTTCATTTACCTTACTAACACTTGGATAGTTCATCTTGTGTTTAGGTATCTATATTGTTAATACAGTGTTATTATATTCACTGAGATTTCATCTTGTGTTTAGTCTCGCGGTTACTCCAGTCTGCACTCAACACCTACTCCATTCCAACCCATACATCCCCATACCATAAGGTTATTACCTCTTCCATGCTTCACAGTAGGTGTTGTAGTTCGATCTGATACAGCTTCTCCTTGTTTCTTCCACACATACACCTTCCCATCTGACCCAATCCTGTTTATCTTTGTCTCATCTGTCCACAATATCCTTTTGAAGTCCTCCAAAGTCCAGTTTGCATGCTCAAGAGCCCACTTCAATCATCATTGTTGATGTGTCTTTTTGAGCAAAGGTACTTTTCACTTGGAGCCAGCATAAAATCCAAGTTCCTTGAGCACATTTCTGATGGTTTGAGGATGGACAGAATCAGGGAGAACATTGTTGATGAATTTGGTGGCCTGAACAGCTTTATCAAGCTTGCCAGTGGTGATTTGTTGTATAATAATCTGCTTGTTGTGTGAAATAAGCTTGGCAGGACAGCCTCCAGAATGGTTTTCTTTCTCCAACTCCAACTACCAATTCTCCCAACAGTAGACTTCCCTAAACCTAAACCAAATATAGTCACATGACATTGTTGATTACTTTCACAATTTTTTAAAAGTTGTTTTCACATCTCTGAAGCATTAAAAAACTGTTCCAATGATCAGTAGTTTTATTTAATTCATAACTCTGTCAGTTTTTATTCAAATCATGTGATCTTAAATTTAAATTAAAGCCCCTTTTAGATACTATAATGCCTAAAATTCTCAAAAGACTTGACCATGTGGTTGTTGAGATATGCATCAATCTTTGAAAAGTGACCAAACATTGGAACAGTTTTTTGACCCACTGTAACTATGGAATACATCTGCCTGTGCCTGCCTTAATACTACTTTTACTATTTGTTCACATTTGAGGCAGGAATATTATGGTATTGGAGCCCATCAATAAAGGCTTTCAAAAAGTCACTAGATCAGTCCCATCAGTCCATCAATCTGCATGGGATGAGTGGATGTACTGTACCATTTCATTCAATTCGGCAGGCCGCGTGACGTGTTACACGCCTGCCGAAATTTTGGTTTCAGCACATGCTCAAATTGACCGTGACATTGCTGAAAATACCTGCCGAAAAGCGCCGCAGGCACCGAAAATTTTCTATATTTGGATGTGCCTGGCTGGGCAGTTTCGGCACCTCTCAAATATCTCTGTGACATCCGTTACATTTCGGCGATTTTGAAGGCTGCGTTATGCGTTACTGCCGAATTGAATGAAATGGTACAGTAGTTGCCATTTTGGGTCCATTTCTCTTCATTTAAGTTGGTAGATACATGTGTCTGAAAAATCCAAAAAAGTGTATCCAGTCCGACACCATGATGAAGGATTGTGTCTGGCATGATATGGTTATCAGGTGGCAGTTCACAATGTCAGTTTCAATCAACATTTATTCTTTGACGAGACCCAATAGTCTCTGCACTGTATATAAACCCTATCCACTGTTATGAACTGTATCAGGACAAGTAAGGCATGATGTACTTTGTCAATATATTTACTAGTGATATCCCTTGCCAGTGTATTTACATACTATAGACTATCTGTCCTTGTGGGACTGCATTGGAATGATATCATCTTATCAGTATATTTACCATACTCTACACCACCCTTGCAGGCTGTATCAGGACAGGTAGAGCAATAGAGGAGTACATATATATTGAGATAAAAATTATGAGCCCTCATGAGTAATATAGCTGTTTCTGACAATACTGACATCCCCAGGTAATTTTGTTTGCTATTTCTTGGCTATTTCTCAGATTTATGATTAATAATAATAGTAATAGTTTACAAATCTTGAATATGTCACAAATGTCACAGCTACAAAAGTTCAAATTAGATATAAAATATACTCCAGGAAATCATTCAAAGGTGCTCAGCAATGCCTAGCATAGAACTTCTGACCTTCCCAATTTCAAACTTGATATCATGAAGTTCACCTTTGAGCCAATCCATGTCAGCTTTGTCAAAAGCGAGGCGCTGGCATTTCGAATTCTTTCGCTTTAATGACTTCAGGATGTATTGATCAGTATAATCTTCTGTAGATAAATCCTGACATCCTACCTTGGATCGCTGGGCATCTGTATGAATGTTATTCTTATGTCTGAGGCCTTTTTTGGGTGGTTGAGAACATTGTGAAAGGTGGTCAGGTGTGCTTGCACATTCACAGATAGACAAGAAATCTGATTCATCAGATAGTAGGTCAACCTGTTCAACAGAGTGAAAATGGGGTGAGAATTGGTCTAGATGCTTGCTAGATACTCATATGTTCACCAATAGATAGAGTATCTGCAGCCAATTCATGGTTAACCTGTCTGACAAACCTGAAGTGAGAACAGGATGAGGATGGGTTTCAGGCATGCTCACATCTTCATGGATCTGGATAGGTGGGAAATCTGATTATCGGATGGTAGGTCAATCTGTCCAACAGAGTGAGAGTAGTAGAACATGGGAAAGACATAACTTACATCAGTGTGTACCATAACTTCAACCATGTTGACAATGTTTTGTGTCCAAGAACTGATTTGTTTGATAGTTGACAAGAACATCGTGACAATTGAGGACCTGGTGGGAATTGGCTTGGTGAAGAAGGATGTTCAGAATGGTGATGGACAGCAGAGGTACAATAGCAAGAACAGTTTATTACAGATTGGGTATTAGTAGGAGGATCAGGTGTGCTGTCGTGTATGCAGATGGATAGAAAGTCTGACACATTGGAAGATGATAACTGGCCCTGAGTTGCAGGTGGTGGTGGATGAGGGTACAATGGGATGGGACAATGAGGATCCATGGTAGAAATCACTTGAAAGTCCTTCCTCTTATATGTGGTTGGAGGTGGGGTAGTCATTTCTAGATTTGTTTCTAGACTCCATTGGTTACCAACATGATGTGAAGCCAAAAGATATGGAAGAGCTTCTCTTTGTATTAGGATGCCAACCCTGTTAGTTTTTCTCTTCATGTCATACAGGTCAGGAGAGAGTTTTTGCTGATGTTGCAGAATCAGCTACAAAAAAGGACTAAATTGATAAACCATAGAAAAGGCTGATTGTGATACTTACAGAACAGAAGAAGCAGATAATTGGCACAGTGTCGCATGTGGTAAGTTTTGATGAGCTTGTTTCTTCAAGATATTGTAGAAGACAGCAACAGTGGCTGATTCCTCTTTTGTTGTACTTCTCAGCTTCTTTCACCATGCGCTCAATTTCTTCCTTTGAGAGGTAGCCCTTGTCATGGGTGATGATAATGTGGTTCGATTTCCTGGTGGTCTTGTCAGAGGCAGAATTGAGAATACTGTGGGTGTCAATATTGAAGGTAACCTCAATTGAGGGACACCACAAGGGATGGGAGGAATTCCAGAGTTTGAATTTACGTTGTTGTCTTTGGTGCAGATGTGTAGACTTGGATCAGGACACCAGGTTGGTTGTTAGAGTATGTCAGAAAGCTTTCAGATTTCTTCATTGGTACTGTGGTGCTGTGCTTGATAAGAGTGATCATGATGCCACCAGCGGTCTCAATACCCAATGACAGAGGTCAAGAGTGATTCTTGTGTGTTTGGTGAAAGGATTGACAATCTCATAATAAGTACAACTGACAGAAACAGGCAGAATCCCATAAGATGAGGTGATAGATTGTGCTAATAAGTGTGGGTCAATATGAGCACCATTGTCAAATAAACAAAAAATGTTGTACAGGCTGTTTTGTTGGATCATCACCATTTTCAAACCACACAACCTCAAGAGCTGTGTCATCTCCACTGCCTTGCAAACTATGCCCCTGGGCTGTCTTCACAGTTTGCATGTCATCCTTGAGACCATTCAAATCATTTTTGATGGTTTGCATGTTGTTTGTAAGCTTTTTCACGTTGTTTATGAGGTTGTCTATCTTCCTGTCAATGAGATCCAAAGCTTCCCAGAAGGCCTGAATAAACCCTGGGTGGGCATCTGTTGTTGGCTAGATATTTTGCAAAGGAGAGGGTGTAAGACCATGCACAGCTGTCAAGATAAGCTTGTGCTGGTACAAAGCTCCATTACAGACATCATCATCTGTCTTCTCATTCCGTCCTACAATGGATAGATGAGCAGGTACAAGTACTTGAAGAACAGAAGAGACTCATTATGGGCATTCACAAGATTGTTAGTAAGGCAAAGGGTGCTCATGATATCCCTTGGACAAGGGAGACATTTCACATAACTTTGGGAACTTAGCAAGGATAGGATTATAGGTTCTGTCATGGTGGCAATAAGAGAAAATTTAGCTTTATTTGTTTAATCCATAGGCTGCCATGCACAAATTACATAGGGCACACTAGCTCAATGCTCATTGTCTTCATCCTCCATTCTCTCAATCTCCTTGTTGATTTCATTCTCGACTTGTCTCTGTTCTCAGGAAAACAATCTCATCCCAATGCTGAATGACATTGATGAATTCTGCCTTTATAATGGATGCCATTCATAATCAGCTTGAGGTAATCTTCATAGAGGGCTATGTAGTCAATGCCTGTGGTTGACCTGCATTGTTGAAGAGTATCATCCCCAGAGATCGCCTAGGATAATCAGAAGTAGATAATAGAGAAAACCCTTACAAGCATTGCCATTATAGCAATCGCATCAGGAGTGATGTTGTGGATTCCATGGATGATTTTCATAGTTTCAGTCATAGTCTGTATTCCAAAATTTCCTTTAATCATCTCGATCGCTGTGTTTGGCTCATGGATAAGAGCAACAAAAAGCTAAGAAGTAAATGAGTGCCAATGAAGAATTGAATCAATTTGGTATTAAATACACACTGCCATTAACCTCGTATTCAAAAATACCTTCTGTCTGTTGTGCACACCACTGTAATCCCTGTGTAAGATCTCAATCTTCAATACTGAATAAGTTCCTCGGCCATGTTGATTCATAGTCCAGCCAAGCATATTATGGAATTTCTCTTGCCTGGTTGTTGACAGACTCATATCCAGTGCGTTAACACCAAAAATGGCAGCAGCAAGTTTGTGGAGGTGTGTAGCAGTGTTGGATCATTGTGAGTCCATTCCTTCAATGAACTAATTGAACAATTAGTGAATTCATCGAAGAAATGTACATTACTGTACTATTTTGACCTAATGTTCAGTCATATGTCATGATGCCATCTGAACTGAACATTTGAGCATTTTGCCATGCATAATAATGATGATTGAATCCAAATCAAGTCTTAAAATATGAGAAAATTTCCTGCCATCCCAACATTTGTCATGTTCAGTCACACATAATATCCAGATCTGAACACCTTGTACAAATAAACATTTGCTGTCATGTGTAATATCCCCTGAACATTAGGTCAAAATACATAGTACAGTACTCACTGATTTCAAGAGCCACTTCTTTGTGAACACCCCATGATACTACTCGAGGAGGAGACCCCTTATCTCACATAGCTGACCTTGAACCATAGTGTTAGTGTCTTTGAATCACTTTTTCTCCTCATAGCCTTCATTTAACTCAACTTCAAAAATGAGTTTCTTCTGTCTGAGCCATGGTCCATACAGGATTACAAAACGATGCCCAAGCCACTTGACCTTGTCTGCCTCCACTTCCTCAACACTTGGTTGATCATCAGGGTCTGAGTTAACCTCTGCTTGCATATGATGTCATTTCTTAGCAGGTGATGTGGAGTCACTGTCACCATCTTGAGGTGTGTTGCTAATGTTGTCAAATTTGTGTTGCAAATTTTGAGACAGGTTCCGCTGAGCATTGAGGCTTGAATTTCAGGTGCTTGGTGGTGGAAATGGGAATTTGAGGCATTCTTTTAAGTTCTTGGCCCTTAGCAAGAGCTCCAATGAGCTCCAAATGATTCAGTGGGGCTCAAGTGGCATCAGGCTAGAATTGCAGCGAATGCTATTGCAAGGTTTTTACCCGTATGAGACTTAGGAACCTCAACAATATCAAGAAGAAGTGATATTGGCTGCCTGTTATGCTCAAGATGAATGGTGATGGTGACGAAAGCTTTGTGATTAGGGAAGGTCCATGCATTGGTGGCAAAACTGAGTTTGCCTTCATACTCCTATAGAAATAGTAAGTTGAAAGCCAAATCCTGCTTAAGTGAGAACTAACCTGTAGCATTTTAGCTACACACTTGCGAACGCATACAAAGACATCTTTAACATCATGAGAGACAGTCTCGGTGGAAGGTATGTAACACTCCGGACATCCAGTCTTCATCAGGGAACAGAAACCACAATCATTAACAATTTGAAAGGATCGTTTACTTTCTGCAACCCAGCAAACAAACTCAGCACTACAAGTGATAGTTAGATATTAATGGTGGGCTCAGATATGGTAAAACTCACCATGATTCTTTTTTGGTATGCTGATGATGGCTATAGATCACCTTACCCTTGCCCACTCACTTGAAAGTGGCTGTAATCGACCCATTAAGATCCTTTCGTTTAGACAGGGCTTCATGTGCAGTCTTCACATCACAAGTGGCATCTCCCCAGCAGAGTTTGGCATGACAACGAAGGTTGCTTGTTGACTTGGCATCCTTGGTATCAAGGAAACAGCAGACAAATCTGGTTTTGCAACGGCAATGACTGGCGGCACACTGAAAAACGTGAGCCTTGCGTTCCTCAATATACTTGATAGTAGGAGTGGACTGGAAAAATACGTAGATCAGTGCATCCCAATCCTTCTGCATTTTTTCTACATGAATTTTAATATACAGATCCCAATAACTTGAGAAGACACATACAAAGCTCCGTGGTATCATCAATGAGCTCAGGCTCATCATCATCACTGTCTTCATCATTGGTAGACTTGGTAGTGATTGAAAGTTAGGTTAGTTAACTGGAAAATAACCGAGACCGGACCTAACTCTAACCGGAAATAACCAGGCACATGACTAACTGATGCTAACCATAACCACAGTCTGATTAGCAGTTAGTTGCCATTTCAGAATTTCTATAACTGGTAAAAACCAGTCAAGACTGGTCATAACCAGTCATAAACTGGGATTTATTTATTTAATATTATCTACAGTATGTAGTATATTATGCAAATAAACATTTAATTAATTGATGAAATATGGCCAAACATTGCCACACATCTTCTACCATCACATCATGGCTCCTCCCACAGGACTATGACGCTGACACAGGAGACACAAGGAGTCAAGGACAGCAGGCACAAAGGTGTGCCTGTTGTTGGAATTCAGGGAGGCAATCTGATTGGTTGATAAGGAGAACAATAAATATTCTATTTTTACTCTCTCTATTGTTCTACAAGGCTGTACATTAGATACGCTATGTATATATATACAGGCCTAACCGATAGGATGTTTCCCTATCAGATTGGACCTGTCTTGCTTCTAACCTCATCAGTTCATGCCCATCACCCACTAGTTGATAGCCATGTATGTACTCCAGTGTATTGATACCTAGAGTATACTGGCGTATTTCCAACACCTGTGATTTTTATTTTTGTTCTTTCTTTTGCTGACAACCACCACCACCACCCTTGAACATGAGCATATATGCTCGTTTTCGACAGTGGTTGTTGTTTGCCACCAGTGCCACCACCATCACCACCACCCTCAAACACGAGCGCATATGCTCATCTTCAGTCATTGTTTGCCACCACCACTGCCACTGCCACCATCACTACCCTCGAAAACGAGCTCATATGCTCGTTTTCGAGGGTGGTCCTCACCTCCACCACCCTCCAATGCAAGTGTACAGTATGCTCATTTTAGAGGGTGAGAGTGGTGGTTTGCCTTCCAGGACCACCTTCCACCACCTTTCACTGCAACTGTATATGTATGCTCGCCACCACCTTTTCCACTACCATGCCATATGTAGAATTTTTATTGTAATTACCTAAAAATTAAATTAAAATTGTAATTTATTTAAGCATAGATAACTGGTTATAATCATGACCAGTCATAACCAGTTACCTAACTGAAAAAAACCAGCACTAACCAGTCAGCACCGGTTCGGTTAGGTTAATTTGGCAATCTAAAAATTCTGTAACCAGTTAGGGTCTTGGTTAGAGCCAAAAAAGGCAAATAACTGGACCTAACCGGACTTTCAATCACTAAGACTTGGTGCCGCTAGCTTCGGTGGGTGCAAGTGCAGGCATATCTGGAATGTTAGCAGTATTGTCACTACCATCAGAAGCCTCAAGGATATGAGATGGATTATGAGGATGAGGATGAGGGGCCAGTGCTATCTTCTCAAAATCCTCAACAGAAGCTCATTGGTTGACAGAAGCAGTAGCCATGGCGGTCTTGGGCCTTTTGTGGGAAAGGGGATCTCCATTTTCAAGAACCCGTTCAGTTGGCCAACATTTGCAGGGACCGTCAACAATATAAGGATCTTGGATAGCAGATGAAGGCATTGTAAGTTCGGTGAAGAGAATCAACTGACATTGATTTGTGGATACAAGTTTTTCATAGATATATGGCAGGATATTGCCTCTGATTGGAGCTTAAAAACTGTATCAAAACTGTACTTACCACTGTGCTGGGGCTGTTGATGTGCGCTTGTCATTTCAGGATAATCCGCCACCACTCACCCTCAGGGTATGGTTTTTATGAGGGTAGACTATTCCCTACCCTGACCCCTACCCTGTGTACCCCTACCTGGTACCCATGCAGATTGACCATACTCTTGACAATCACTAAGGACAAAGGAATGGAGGATTGAAGGAGACAAAGGGATGAGAGGACAAAGGGATGAGGGACAAAGGACTGGAGAACAATGGAGAATGGGAACAAAGAAATAATGGGGACAAAGGGACAAAGGATGTATGGGACAATGGAGGCAGAAGGGAATTGTAGGGTAGGAAAATCCAACCTGTGACAGGATGGGCCAGTGAGAGGGTTTTGTTTTGAATGACAAATATTAATGGTTTTGTAGATAGGCTACAAGGTATCAAAGTACAGGAAGAAGAATTCTTGTACATGGGGTATGTGCTGGATTTACAATTCTACATGTCCTTGATGTTGCTGTGTTTTGTTGATCAGGACCCTTTGGCAGTTGCAAGGGTTTATTAATTAGTCTGCCATATTCTGGTGATTGTTCTGACAGTTCTGGTAATCAATGGATGGAGGTATTTAATCTGCTGAAAAAGCTGGTGAACGGAAATGAGGTGATTTATTCATATCTTACAGCTGTTTGCAGAAAGGATGAGACTTCTGAGTCGTGTGTAAACAAATCAAAACATGACCCTAAGTTAGGGTTAGCACCTTTTTCATTGTTTCTTGCTTAAAGTCTACAATGGGTCTCCATAAATACCAAAAGAAATCAAAGTAGCTGTTATTCGACTCTATGAAAATCATATTCTGCCATTACCAATCATCTGCGACTACTTAGCCATATCTCAGGCAACATTCTATCTAGTATTGATGCTTCACCCTCTGGCTTGAAACTGGCAGCCCAGTTCGAAATACCAATGGAGTCCAAGGCCAGCCTTGCTTACTTCATTTCTCCGATGTCGAGTACCTGAAAAGACTTGTTCAACACCGTCCCAATTGGTTCTTTGACAAGCTTCAGTACTACTGGAAACCAACTGTTTCATTTTCATCCATTTCACAACAATCCATCAGGAGCTTGTATAGGCTGGAATTTCTACAATACAAAACAGATCAAGAAGGCTGCAGCATCAAGTTCATCACTGGACTCGGATTCTGTGCCATGGAGACCTTCCTCGGCGCTGTCATCCTCACTCTCCTCACAACATTTCTCAGATTGTTAAGCCAAGAATACTGAATACTGCATCAGACCTCTTACAGTTGGATTTATTTGAGTTATTGGCAGGATTTATAGTAGAATTACATGCAGGCATGTGTTGAGAATGTCATAAATATGAAGACGAAGCAGTTTGAAGGTTAACCCTAACTTACAGTGGGTTACAAAACTGCCCCAATGTTTGCATGTTTATCAAAGATCTGATTATTGTGACTCAATGAATGGACCTTTCTCTAAGATTCTTTTTTTGATTCAAAACTATATCAACTTGGCTTTTTATCAAACTCTACATCATGTGATTTGGATCAAAACTCATTATTTTATGAATTAAGGCAAGATCCAGAACAAAATAAGCATACTCTCCAATATGGCAATAACATCAAGGCAAAGATTCAAGGTGGTAATTTGATAGCAGTCATAGTGTAGCATTAGAAATTTAGAATATAAGTATGCTACAGACTCTGATCTACATCGTGAATAGTCATGCTATTGTATTCATTCCTATTTGACAATGTGTTACCAAAGACAATGAGAAAATAATTTTCAGACTCACATGATAATGAAGACACCAGGAGTGAACGCCACAACACTTTGCAGAACAAGAGGAGGAGCACAAGAAAGAATGTGAATGCGCGACCATTGCCAACGCTTCCAAGGGGGTACAGGGATGGGAATCCCGGACCAGGGGTCAATTTTTTTTTTTCGCCAACTATTGACGGACTAACTAACTTACTAATCAGGCACACATCTATATATGGTAATATTTAAGGCTCCGACCGAATATCTCATCACCTTTGACCGCACCCATCCTCCGACACAGCGACAACTCTCGAAAACAAGAACCACCTCCACCACAACAACCACCTACCACACCAGGCACACAACAAGTAGAATGGACATACAAGGTATGTCCTGACTTCATTATTTTTTCTTTCCTTTCTAATTACATACAAGTTACAAGTTACAACAAGAGCAGGGGAGGGAGAACCCTCCCCTCATCGTCTTCCATTTTAATCAACACCGCACACAAGGGAGAGAGGTTCCTCCCCCTCCTCATCCTCTGTTTTGGTCAATGTGAGCAGGGTCCAGCACCACCACCTTCCACTACCCTCGAAATCGAGCATGTTGGCTCGATTTCGTTGGCGGTGGTTGGTTTCCAGGACCACCAGCTTCCACCACCCTCAAAAACGAGCATATGTGCTCGATTTCGAGGGTGGTGGTTGTTATTCATCACTACCACAGCTACCTTCCACTGCTGTCGAAATTGATGGACCACCAGACCACCACCTTCCACCACCCATGAAAACGAATTGCTCGATTTCGAGGGTGGTGGTTGTTCTCCATCACCACCACCCTCCAGTGCCTCCACCACCTTTGAAAATGAGCCAATGCGCTCAATTTCGATGGTGGCGGTTGTTTTCCTTCACCACCACCTTTCACTCCTTCGAAAACGAGCCAATGCGCTTGATTTCAACGGCAGCGGTTGTTCTCCATCACCACACCACCTTCCACTCACTTTCGAAAACGAGCCAACATGCTCGATTTCAATGGTGGTGTTGAGCCTGTATAGCGTAAGCGCTGCTCCACTAAGTAGTCACATGACTCACCCCGTAGACTGAACAATATTCAGTCACATGGAGCACTGCCACATGGTCTGTGCACCACTATCTACAGTATATA
>Ga0307507_10010924_pt1 | contig 11574 bp, 13 predicted proteins | sample 7_EM_MG_FD_207223 | JGI IMG/M metagenome (GOLD analysis project Ga0307507, IMG submission 207223) | Populus trichocarpa ectomycorrhiza microbial communities from riparian zone in the Pacific Northwest, United States - 7_EM | ecosystem: Host-associated > Plants > Roots > Unclassified | place...
GCATTACACGACTCTTTCCTATCGATCGAACCAATGGTTACGACTATAGTTATCGGTCTCTTGCCAACAATCCCTTTGGGAGTTCCCCGACTCCCTTTCCGAGCATAGTGCATTCCTACTGGTTACTGGGCGTCTTTCCAGACCAAGGAAGCCTAACTAAGGTAGATACGTCCCGTGAGTTTATAGCCACCTTTCGATACCCAATCTTGTAGTGGTTGTAACTCTATGCGATGTCGTCCGATTTGGATGCTTTCACTTGCATCAGGTGCTCTGAGCTTTCCTCTGATATATCCTGCGAACAGGAACCGGTCGGACGGACGGCCACGACGTATACGGTGTTGCAAGTAGGGTTTTCTTTACTGATGTCTTTGGTGAGGGGACGCAACTTCCGAGGTGATGTATGGCGACATATTGTCCCAATGTTGAGGCTGGAGGGGGGTGTTGCTATCACTCTTTTTAGAGGTTTGTGCGCGAAGGTAGGGTAACTTGACCCCCTTATCCTTCTGGGAGCTCTGTGCCCCTCCCCTTAAGTTTCGTCCCTAATACTTTTTGTCTAATTATATTACATTCTATATCCTTTATGAGCTCCGTATGGTAGGGGTAAAAACCAGAAGTGTTTGCTTGGCCACTTGTGGGAAACCTTTCTCATACTACTCATCCAAGTTGGGCCCAGGCATCTCGGGGTTTTCCCTACGAAATCTTTCCACCTCTTCCCTGGCGTTTTCCAACCCCTCCGGTGGTTCCCAAGTATTCTCATCGTCTGAGCATCCTGCCCATTTTACAAAGTATCGGAGCTCCTTGAACTCCTTGTTTACCCTTCTGACCTTTCTCGTGTATGTGATTATCTCACTTTTCACGATTCTTTCAACCTCCCATCCCAGGTCGCCTTCGACGTCCTCTCGCTTTCGTGGGGGTTGCTCTCGGTCGGGTCGGTCAAAGACTTTATAGGGTTCGAGTAGCGAGACATGAAATACTGGGTGGATTTTCCAGCGAGCTGGGATATCGAGTTTGAACGCCCTAATACCTTTTTTCTCTAGGACTTTGAAAGGGCCGTACAATCATGGGGTGAACTTTGTTGTCGGAGGTTTGCTCTTTATGTTTTTAGCGTTCAACATTACCAAGTCACCGGTTTCGATGTCGGGCTGTGGCGTCGCTTTCTGGCGGTAGGATTTCTTCATTGCCTCTCTCGTCTGCTCGAGGGTTGTTCTTGCGTTCTCCTGCACTGTTTTCATCCAGTGCGTATACATTGTGTCACTGGGTTTTGAGCCTCTCTCGCCTTCATCCATTCAGTGTGTGGGTGGAATCTGTGATTGGCGAAACAGGGGGTTAGTTTATGTGCGCTTGCTTTCCAATTATTAGAGGCGTATTCGGTTAACGGTAACAACTGGTACCAGTCGTTTTGGGCATAGTTGAAGAAGTTACAAAGGTAACCTTCCAGCACTTGGTTGTTTCTTTCGGTTTTTTCGTCCGTCTGTGGATGATATGCTGTTGACATTTGCCACTTAATTCCTAATGCTTTGCACAATGATTCCCAAAATTCCGCTGAGAACTTTGCGTCCATATCCGAGATGATTGCGGAGGGCAGTCCGTCAAGTTTCCAAACTTCTTTAAGGAAGGTATCCGCGACATCCTTTCCGGTCGCGTTTGTCGCTAAGCCGATAAAGTGTGCCATTTTTGTCACACTTTCCACTACTACCATGATCTGGGTTTGTCCTTGGGACTCGGGTAACTGTGTAATGAAATCTAGTGAGATGGTGGTCTATGCTGCATAGGGTACTTCTAAGGGTTGGAGTAACCCATACTTCGCGTGTAGTGGAGATTTGTTATTTTGACATTCGTCGCACGAACGGACATAGTCCTTGATCCATTCGGTGAGTTTTTCCCCGTGGAAGTTTGTCGTGACTAGCTCAATCCATTTTTTCTTGTCCGAAGTGTCCGGCTACCTTGAAGTCGTGACATACCTTTGCAATCTCCGATAAGATCTCTGAGATTGGACGGAATGAACAGTCTATTTTTGTAGTAGAGTAGTCCATCTTCCAGCTCCCAGTGCCTTGGTAGTGTTTCTCGTTTGTCCTTTAATTGGCATAACTCCCGTTTCCGTGCCGTCCAAGTGTTGTCCTCTTTTCCTTTGGTTCTTATCCTGTCCAGGAACGAGTCGTCCATAGTCTGCATTTGTATTGCTGCAATCATGGCACTGGACAGCATTGTTATCTCGTCTCGTAGCCTCGTGTGTGTGTGAATATCTACTTCGTCAAAGTATGAGTTGTCTTGTGGGTCTGGATTTAGGAAACACATTTTTACTTTGAGTTCTTCACACATAATCAGCCATTTGGGACCGATATCGGTTGAGCCGAAACCCTGAGTTCCCCTGCCTGTGTCTTCCAGAATATGGATTTCAATGGCATCGTGTGTTTGTATTTTTCCACAATTAGCTGTGCAATGCGGTCGCCTGCCTTGAATTCGTGAATGGTGTCCCCATGGTTCCGGAGTATTACTTTTATTTCGCCGGTGTAATCCGCATCTATAACTCCGCCGCTTACCGCTATTCCATGTTTGCTTGCCATGCCACTTCTTGCCGCCAGCCTGCCGTATGTCCCTCTGAGTAGTCCCATTGCGATTCCGGTGTCCACTAACATCTGTCTTTGGGCTGGTATGGTGCCATCCTTTCAGGCGTAGAAGTCATGTCCTGCTGCCATCCTGGAACCTTTGGTTGGGACTATCGCATTTTGTTGCTGTCTTTTTATTCTGAGCCGGTTTGTTATTCGCTTTTTTCCTTCCACAAGGCTGACTTGAATTCTGTCTTTCCTGTGGCAAGGCAAAACTTCGAAGTGTTCCGGTTTCAACATTGTCTCTTCGCGATGCGTAGCTCCCACCTCAAGGCGGTACTCCGGCCGCCGGCTTAATGCGTCAGGTTTTCCGCCTTTACTTCCTGGGCGGTATACGATTTGAAAACTGAAGTTGGCTAGCCATTGAGCCCATCGGATTTGTCGGGGGTTCCTGACCGTTGTTGTGAGGAAGTATTGCAGGTTCTGGTGGTCGGTGTATACCGTCACTGGTTCGTCTGCTCGCAACAAGTAGTGTTTCCATTCGCGGGAGGCTTCCAAGATTGCCAATAATTCTTTATCATGAATGTCGTAATTTCGTTGGGCAGCGTTCAGCTTGCGTGAGTGGAACGCAACTCGGTCCAATTGTTTTCCTAAGTACTGGTAAAGGATACAGCGTTGGGCAAAGTCGGTAGCATCCCTCTCGATGACGGTTTTTCGGTCAGGGTAGAAGTGTGCTAGAATGGGAGCTGAGGCAAATCTTCGCTGAAGTTCCTCAAAGGCTTTGTCCTGTTCTTCTCCCCAGAACCAGAAATGTTTTCGTCCCTTGGTCTTCAACGTGTCGGTAATCGTTTTAAAAACCTTTGAGAAGTTTTCTATGAAGCGTCGGTAGAAATTCGCAAAACCGATAAAGATTTGTACGTCTTTTACTAACTGTGGGGCTCCCCAATTGAGGGTACTCTCGACCTTCCGTTCGCTCATAGTGACGCCGCTTTTTCCCACGATGTATCCCAGGAATTCGACTCTGTCGACATGGAACACGGATTCCTTTAAGGATACCGCGAGGTCATGGCATTCTAGCCTGGCTAGTACTTGTTTGACCAGAGCCTAGTGTTCACCCATTGTTTTTGAGTAAATTTGGATGTCATCCAAATATACTACTACTCCGTGATCCAGGAATTCTCCTAGGATGGTGTTCATCATGGCTTGGAACGTGGCAGGTGCATTGACCAAACCAAATGGCATTAGTTTGTATTCGTAATGTCCATATCGGGTGCGAAAAGCGGTTTTCCATTCATCTCCCTTGTCGATTCGAATCAAATGGTAACCGTCTTTTAGGTCTAATTTGGTGAAGATTGTCGCACCAGGTACTCTTTCCCTAACCTCGGTCATGAGGGGTAAAGGGTACTTGTTGAGTATGGTTAACTTATTTAATTGTGGGTAGTCCACCCATAGTCGTAGTGTTCCATCAGGTTTTGGGACAAACAGGATTGGTGCGCCCGAGGGGGATTTGCTAGGAACTATTTTTCCTTCGGCTAACATTTTGTGAAGATATTTGTTTAATTCTTCTAGTTGGGATGCCGACATTGCGTAAATAGGTCCCCAGGGGGGAGTGGCTCCCCTTTGAGGTCGATCGCATGGTCGAAGGTTCGCCTAGGAGCCAGCATTTCTGCTTTTTCATTTTCAAACAATTCCTTGTATTGCCAATATGGCTTTGGTAATCCTTCAAGCTGTATTTCCTCTTGTCTTGGGGATCCAATGCTTCCTATCATTCTGGCTTCTTCATCGAAAGCCACTGTCTCGTCCCATTCAAACATGTCACCGATGCCTTCATCCTGAACATGTTCTACACATTTCGTATGTTCGAAACACCATTTTTCAGGGGTTTCAATGTTTTTTATCGGATGTTCGTGGTGCCACCACCCGAACGGTATGATCATATGATATTGCTCTGCCTCCGCAATCTCGCAGGAGACCATCGTCGTATGGCCATTGGTACCGATCTCTAGTGGAATCGGAGGTGAATAGTATTTTCCTCCTCTGGCGGAGATTTCGCCATTGAATGCGGTTATTTTAAGCGGGTTCTCTCTTATTTCGTAAGGGACTTTGAGGGTGCGTGCGGTATTTTGGTTTAAGAGGAATATGTTGGAGCCACAGTCTAGTAGGACTCCAATTGGTTGCCGTTTGTCTGATATGACTAGGATGGCATTTCCTTCAGGGCACTCGTAGTGCTCTGGATTTGGTTTGAACTTAGTTCATTTGGGGCCGGGGCCTCGTGTCGCATAAACTCTCTTGATTGTGGTAACCTTTTTGGGTTTGTTACCGCGCCTGCGCAGTTTCGGCTCATGAAGCCTCCTCAGACGGACTGCTTTCTCCATTCACCAAATAGTTTTGAAAATATAAGGTGTTTTAGTGATGGTTGGGGATTTCCAACAATAGTAATTTTCGTAAAAAGTAAAATCCTATCTGTTTGTATATCGGGCAGCCCTCTACTAGCGGTCTTCATTCCCTGCCGAGGTATTCCCATATACTAGGGTTAGTTCGTCTGATGATTCGTACTTTGCGGCTCGGATGCGCCTTGCGTTCTGACCGACTTATCCACACTTATCGGTGGTTACGAGGAGTCTACCGTACCTCTGGCCTAATTCCTCCAGCCCGAGCTAAAGTTTCTTCATGAGGGGGGTAGTGGTTCTGTGTGTGCAATGAACGTGCCCAACTACTATGAGAGAAGTCTTGAGGTCGCCCGCATCGTCCGATATGACAACCAAATGGGGTGTTATGTTGTCACATTAGGGTGACCCATAGCACTCGTGGGTTATTTTTCCTCGTGAGATTCTCTTCCTTTAATTGTTTTTGATCCTGTGCTTTAGGACCTGCCTCTGGGGACGATTACGCTGGTGTCACCCTCGTCTGATGCCAGTTTCTCACTTATCACATTGGCTCGAGTTCCGTACTTGGCTCTTTTCTTGTTGTCTTTGTGTCCTCTTAGGTTTTCTACTACCCGTCGTAAGTCCTAGCAGTCCCCCCAACAAGTGGAGCCATTTTCGGCTCGTGTTGCTCAAGGTGGGTTCCTACGCTCCTGTCTCGAATTTTATCTGGGATACAGACTTCTGAACGTCTTTGCCGTGCAACACCCAGGTGCCACCTGACTCCCAGTCGGAACTTATCAAGCTTTTGGGGCAGATGCCCTCAAAGGGTATGAGCTGAACCGTTCACTTCAGATTATTTCAATTCCCGGTTCGATGGCCAGACTACCCACCTGCTGTCGCCAGTGGTGCCAGTGAGCTTATAGCTCCTCATCCTCCATAAAGGTCCATGCTAGTGGCCTTTGGCTCGCTTGCCGCGAGGTTTCTCCACGGTTATCCTCAGCCACGGCGGCTACCCTTGGCCTTCGACGCTTTGGGTGGTTCGATCTTCCACCCGGTAACTTGAACGATTTCCTTTGGATGGTATTGACTTGAATTTCTTTCTGACAGGGCTTCCATCCGTGGTTTGTTAGGGTGCATCCAGTGCATTGTCCCTTGGCTTTTCATTCGTCGACTATTTTTTGGTCGATACCAGTGTGTGCGTCGGCCCAAACTCAATGCATAATTTTCGGCTGTGCCGCCGCCTTCCCTTCCTCTACCTTTTCTTCCTTTTTCTTTGCCTGATATACCCTTTTCTCTTTAGCGGTATATTTAGGTTTCTTTGTTATTTTTGTCGTCTTCGGCTCGTCCCGTTTCCTTTTCCCACTTGAACTCGACCCCGAGAAATTATTGTGCTTAAGCCTTTTTCCTTCTTGGAAATCTCCCTCATCGCGGACCGCTTGGCCCAGAGCTTCTATCGAATCTCAGTTGTCGGTGTATTCTTGATGCATTTACATTCGCCGGACAGCCTCATCCGGTATTTGGTCTCTGATTAATTTCCTGAAGGCGATTCCAGTAAGCTTTGCTTTGACATTCGAATTTTCGAATTCCAACAAAAATTGGTTAATGTCATTCTTGTATCGGACTTTCAACATTTCTCGTAGTGCTTTTTCTTCTTCATGTGTGGGACCAAATCAGCGTATAGCTTGTTCGGCAAAGAAGTCCCATAATTCGTAACCTTCCTGTGGTATATGGCCAAAATCACCGGTCATTTGGTTCCCGTAGGTCATAGCGAAGGATGCTACTTGTGATCCTTTAAGTTTGGACAAGCCGTATTTAATACGATCCATCTCGTCCTGCCCCTGGTATGGGTTTCGATCGAAAAAGTCCTTGCCGGTATTTAGCCAAAACCGGATATCCTGGTGTTTGGCATGTTCGTATTCTAATGGGGGTTGCGCTGGAGCTTTTGTCCTTTCTCCTATGGCCTTCCCTAAGGCCGTGGAGAACCGTATAGCGTCCTCCGTAACTTCTCCATATTTCTCCTCCTCAGTTTTCTCCTTTTCTGCAGGCTTCTTATTTCGTTTGTGGGGTCTCTCATGCCGCCGTCCTCTTCTCTCATCGTCGCTGCCTCCTCCTTCACTATCTCCAGGATCAGGGGTGCCTCCCACTGGCCCATGCATTATAGGGGGGGGTCCTCCTCGCCCTCCTCCTCCTGTCGCTCCGGCACTTTGTTCCGGGGTTGGGATTGATCGCTTGCCTTTCACTTGGCCCATCAAGGAGGTAACCGCCGCAGTTAACTCAGCTATGTGGCTCTCTTGTCTTTCTCTGGCTTCTTTGTTTGCCTCCAATTCGGCCATCATAGCGTTGAGTATTCTTTCGTGGTTCTATAGTTCTCGTTGATGTTGGGCTTTTGTGTCTAGCAGTTCCTGTCCCAAATGTTCATCCCTGCCCATTGCCGCTGCCCCTTCCGCTTGTCTAGTATGGTGGAGGTGTGAGGTAACTTGTTCATATCGGGTTTGACGGCTATGTTGTCCGTCCATCCTCCCACCAACCCTCTTGAGCGCCTCTTGCAGCCCCTTTGTTGCTGCTTCCACGTGTACCATGCGGGTATCTATTTGTTCCAGCTCCGTTCTTATGTATCTGGCGCCCGTCATTATGTCCTTGTTGACTTTGCGCAGTTCTCGTACCAAATGTTGGATTTGGGGTGGAAGGGACTGGAACGGTAGGTGTTCCTGGTCGATGCTCTGGACTTGGTTGTCCTCTTACAGGTGTAGACTTCGGTTGATGCGGTCAAGTCGTCGGGACATTTCCGGAGATAATAGCGGTTCTGCTGGTGCCTGAGACTGTTGAGACTGGGACCATCCCATCACTACTCGCTGCAAGAGTCCGGGTGACAGGCAGGGAGATATTCTGGTATCGGTGGATCTAGCGATCCTTGTGTCTTGCGATGTCACAGTTGGAGCTAGGGACTGAAAGAGTTCGTCTGTCTCCATAGCATCGGGTCCTGCTCCCTCGGGGTTATACCTCGACATTTTTGAAGTAGGAAAGTGTTTCTTATCCTTCTGGTGATATAATGAGTTTTGATTGAGTTGCAATTTGTATTTGTGGTTGATATCGCTCGTCTGTCTTGGTAACGTAGAGAGTAACAATATACTGTTATGGGGGTAGTAGTATTCTAAGAACTAGCGAATATCCTAAGCCCGATCGTTGGTGATTCGGAGAATACGTCTAGGGAGACGAAAACTCAAGATGAAAGTATAGTAGGTCAAACGATAAATATTTGTTTAACGTGTATATATTGTGAAGGTGTCTTCTCCGTTGCTTGATGATTGATAGTAGCTACCAAGACACCTTGATATTTATATTCCGAGTCTGGGTGTTCGCGGGCTACATAATCTTTTCCTATAACTAAGTATCTTTCTTTCACCTAGCTCGACTTCTTTGAAGTGGGAGTCCGACTTGACCCTGAACATCCGTCATCTTTCTACTCTCGTTTGCGCAACTTATTGCTATGTATGCCTCTCTCATGGGGAGGGTGTAGTGCCCGTCCACCTAGATGGTTATACGAACCTGTATCCGCTGCTAAATAGATTTACGAATAATCTCTATGTGTTCGCATGTCATACGATTATTCGCAGGGATAGAAGATGCCCAATCCTCATATTATTGGCTCCGTTTGTAGACATTGCCTGCAGGATGCATTCACTAGTCTTATCCGGCATTACACGACTCTTTCCTATCGATCGAACCAATGGTTACGAATATAGTTATCGGTCTCTTGCCAACAATCTCTTTGGGAGTTCCCCGACTCCCTTTCCGAGCATAGTGCATTCCTAATGGTTACTGGGCGTCTTTCCAGACCAAGGAAGCCTAACTAAGGTAGATACGTCCCGTGAGTTTATAGCCACCTTTTGATACCCAATCTTGTAGTGGTTGTAACTCTATGCGATGTCGTCCGATTTGGATGCTTTCACTTGCATCAGGTGCTCTGAGCTTTCTTCTCATATATCCTGCGAACAGGAACCGGTCAGACCGAGGGCCGCGCCGTATACAGTGTTGCAAGTAGGGTTTTCTTTACTGATGTCTTTGGTGAGGGGACGCAACTTCCCTGGTGACGTATGGCAACGTACTGTCCCAACGTCGAGGCTGGAGGGGGCTGTTGCTATCTCTTTTTTAGAGATTTGTGCGCGAAGGTAGGGTAACTTGACCCCCTTATCCTTCTGGGAGCTCTGTGCCTAACACCAACAACCTTCAAGAAACAGAACTGGAATCTGTCATGCCGTTGTAGAGGAATCAGCCATCGAACTTTGAGATTGCCAGCGCTATAACTCCATCAATAAGGGTCCAGTTGGGATGAATCCTATACCAGTGTGTAGCTAGCGTCAGGCCCAGGATGATCCAGGTGTCAGAATCAGGATTGGTACCGTGGTTTTGTGGAGTTTTCAGGGTAGCTGTGGGGGTGAGGATGTTGAGCGTGAGGGGAAACAGAGCAGTCGGGTCGCGTCAAAGGCTAACTGCCGAGAAACCACAACAACTCCTCGTCGTAGAGACTCTAATAGCTATCACTCGCTTTCAGACTGTAGTGAGCTGGCATTCTAGCTCTCTGAAGGATCAAGTTCAGACAATAGAACTCTCTGTCGCTCACTGGCAGGCCGGTATGCTTAGCCCCCTATTAAGATTAAGAGTACGCTGGCTTTCTCACTTGCCGCCCATACTGACCCAATCATTTTTGCCAAGGGTACCCCCTTTCCAAATATGAGAGATGGCTCGAAAGAGATAGGGGTAATATTCAAGAGGTACCCTTCATGTGAAGTAAATAAGTATGTCATCTGCACATGCGATGGTGTTGTGAGCTGCATCAGGAAGCATGGGATGTACGGTTGTGTAGCCACTAGTGTCCGGGGTAAGGCTGTATGGCAACTGTACCTCCTGACGTACATGGCACAAGTGAAGGAGGCCAACAAGCTCTGGGTGAACCTAATGTTAGGGGCGCAAAGTTACTGTACCTGGTATCCTGACGCAACAGCTGTGTGCCTGACGCAAGGCATGTTTTTTCATGATGTCTGATCAATGCCGGTGTGTGCGTTGGCCCATACCTTATGCATCATCTTCTGCTGGGGTGCTGGTTTCCCAATTTCCTCCTTTTTCTCCTTTTTCTTTGCCTTGTATACCCATATTTTCCTTAGCGGTATACTTAGGTTTCTTCCTTGTTTTTGCCGTCATTGGCTCGTCCCATTTTATTTTCCCACTTGAATTCAACCCTGAAAAATGATTGTCCTTAAGCTTTTTCGAACCTGGATATTCTCTTCATGGCGTATCAGATGAGAAGAGTTTCTAACCATACTCTGTCATCGAAGTATTCTTTGTGCATTGACATACCTCGTAAGGCTTCTTCCGGTAGTTGATCTCGGATCAATTTTCGGAACACAATTCTAGTAACTTTGGCTTTAAGATTATGATCGTCGAATTCCAATAACAAGTGGTTGATGTGGTTTTTGTATTGGACTTTGAACATTCCTCGTAGGGCTTTTTCTTCCTCGTGTGTTGGGCGAATATGACGTATGACTCGTTTGGTAAAAATATCCCATAGTTGGTAACCTTCTTGTAGGTGTATCCCAGTTCTCTCCTCATTCAGTTCCGATAGGTTATGTGAAAGGAGGCTACTTGTGATCCTTTCAATTTGGATAGGGCATACTTGATATGGTCTGCCTGGTCCTGCCACTGGTATGCGCTTCAGTCGTCAAGATGTCTTTGCAGGTGGTAAGGCAAAACCGAACATCTGGGTCTTTGGAGTGCTTGTAATCTGATGGGGGTTGGGCTGCCCTTTTGGTAGTTTCTCCTATAGCCTTTCCTAGAGCTCTGGAGAATCATATTACGTCTTCTGTGGCCTGCCTATACATTTCCTCATCATTAGTGTTCTTTTTGGCTGGCTCGTCATTTCGTTTCGCCGGCCTCTCTTCCCGTCTTCCTCTTTTCTCATATCCACTTGCTTTTCCATCACTATCACCAGGATCTGGAGTGCCTCCAGCGGCCCCTTGCCTTGTTGGGGGTGCTTATCCGCCACCTCCTCCACCGGCTGCAGCACTTGGTTCTGGAGTTGGGTTTGAACGTTATCCTTTTACTTGACTCATCAAGGAAGTTAACACTTCGGTGAGTTCCGTTGTGTGGCTTTCTGGGTTCTTGCTGGGCTCTTTATTTGCCTCCAGCTCCACCATCATAGTATTGAGTATGCTCTCATGGTGTTGTAGCTCCCGTTGATGTTGGGCCCTCGTGTCCAACAGTTCTTGTGCCAATTGTTTTTCTCTCCCTATCGCGACCGCTCCTTCTGACTGCATAGTCTGGTGGAGCTGGGATGTAACCCACTCGTGCTGGGTTTGACGGTTATCTTGCCTGTCCATCCGACCACTGACCCTTTTGCCAGCTTCTTGCAATCCATTTGTTGCCACCTCCACCTGGACCATACTTGGATCGATTTGGTCCAGTTCCGTTTCCATATATCTTGCCCCTGTCATTATTTCCGTTTTCACTTTCAGTGGTAGCATCAGGAAAATGTCGGAGGGTGGTCCAAGGTGGTCCTGAACACCCCTGGTCCACCAAGGGGGGTTGTGGTCCCCGTGGTCCACCAGGTCCACTCCGATCCATTCTGATCCACACTTTTTGAAATTTTGCCGAAAATGTGGACCAGG
>Ga0307507_10010925_pt1 | contig 11572 bp, 3 predicted proteins | sample 7_EM_MG_FD_207223 | JGI IMG/M metagenome (GOLD analysis project Ga0307507, IMG submission 207223) | Populus trichocarpa ectomycorrhiza microbial communities from riparian zone in the Pacific Northwest, United States - 7_EM | ecosystem: Host-associated > Plants > Roots > Unclassified | place...
GTTACCTTTTAAAGTTGCTAAGTAGGTTAACTGCGTGTTAAGGAACATACAGTTAGCTTTTAAAGTTGTTAAGTAGGTTAACTGCGTATTATTTAACTTTTAAAGTTGTTAAGTTAGTTAATTGCATGTTAAGTTAGTTAAATTGCGTGTTAAGTTGGTTAATTGCATGTTAAGTTAGTTAAATTGCATGTTAAGTTAGTTAATTGCATATTAAGTTAGTTAAATTGTGTGTTAAGTTAGTTAATTGCATGTTAAGTTGGTTAAATTGCGTGTTAAGTTAGTTAATTGCATGTTAAGTTAGTTAAATTGCGTGTTAAGTTAGTTAATTGCGTATTAAGTTAGTTAATTGCGTGTTAAGTTAGTTAAATTGCATATTAATTACATAAAACGCGAAAATTAAAGTCTACTTAAATCTTATCCTGCGAATATTTTCCCGATGTAATAGCTTTAACTTTAAGTTAACTATCTTCTATAATATTTATAAGAGAGCTAGTCTACCTCCTAAAGGCTATATAACTATATTCCTAACTATGCTAAAGGGACTTGCTTAGGATTACTACTATAATAGCAGCCTTTTAACTAGATTATTTACTGAGGCATATAACCACATATATTACTTTTTTAAAGGACTAGAGTACTATTAGAGAAACCTTACTAAATAGAACGCCACTAACTTTTAAGGAATTATTAATAAGAGCCCTAATAAGTAAATCTATTAGAGTTTCTAACTACTCCTTAATAAGTTCTTAAAATATCGCTATAGATTATACCTAGAGTTTCGTATAGACCTCTTCCTTATAAATAAACTAGTTACCGCTTGCTAAGAAATACTAGTATACTGTATTACTATTTCTAACCCTTCTAAAGACCTCTCCCAGTTAATTAGCAAGTTGCAATCTTCTATAGTTATATAGGAGAAAAAACACCCTTTTTAGGCCTTAATAAGACCATCTTAAGGAGCCTACTTTATAGATTATATATACCGCCGTAATATCCGTAATAACTATAACTGAACCCGCTCCTATAGACAAAACACTATTAGATCCCTAAAGGCTAAGTGCTATATTTACTAAAAGGAGAGCTGCCGCTTATAGAAATATATAGAGGAGGAGTGGAACCGTTCTAGAAATAAGTATAAAAGACATTTTAATAATAATAAGGGCCGTAACGGTAACTTTAAAGAACGCTTTAGATAATATACTATCTACTATAAAGGAGATGATAATAATAAGTATAATAAGACCTTTAAAGCTCTTATGCTAGACATAGATGCTGATAAAAACACTAATAATAACAACAGTAAGGAATAATTAGAAGACCCTAATAGCTACTACCTAATATTATTTAGGACTCTTACTATAGATAAAGCAACCTCTACAAGCGTAGAACTAGCTAATAAGGCTTATACTTACTTACTTACTACAACCTCCACGGAACCTACTACGGAAACTAACCTGTTTAACTATAATATAACAACCGCCGCTTTACGCTATACTTCTACAGTATTTATAGGAATTATGATTAATACTAGTACATTAAAGAAGTTTATAGCCAGTTATAGATAATTCTAGGTACTATAAAACACGGACTAATCTATAAGACTTAATACCTTAACTAAAGGACAAGTTAACATGCAGTTTAGCATTAGAATTGCTACCTCTATTAAAACTGCGGATGTTATTACCCCTATAGGCAAGATACAGTTTTATATTGTCTATATAGATACCCCCTTCTTACTCTATTTAGCGGATATAGACAGACTCTAAATCTACTACAATAACCTTAAAAACGTTATTATCACTCACACTAAAAGAGTGCTAGTAGTGCAACAGTTTGGCTACCCATTTCTCTTATAGAGCTTATTACTATAGTTATATTTATCTAAATCCTTTAACGCAAACCCCTACTACTTAATAGATATAGAGCTACGGCGCCTATATTGTTAATTTAGATACCCTTAGTTAAGAGATTATAAAAGCTACTCTATTATACTAGCCATAAAACTAATAGAATAGCTATTAAGCAACTAACCAAGTTCTGCTACTACTATTAGAAGTTTAGCAAATTACTAGGCAGATTTCGCTTTACCCTATAAGACAATATTAATTTTAACTATAATATTATTATTAATATTATGTATATTAGCGGATTACCCCTCCTATATATTATTAATAAAAGAACGTGATTCTAAGCCAGTAGATGGCTATAAGACATTAGCGCCAAATATATATAGGACGTTCTATAGATGTGCTAGATTAATATCTACCTAGGGCCACTAGACCTAATTACCTATAATACTAAAAAGAACTTTATTAGTAAAGAATTTAAGTAATACGCCACTATTATAGAAATTAGTATAAAGGGAGTACTAGTTAAAGCATATAACTCTATTAGAATAGTAGAGCGCTACTATAGTCTATTATAGCGAGCCTATTAGATTATTATAACTAAAATCCCCAAAATTAATAAGGAGATGGGACTCTAAATGGCGTTTAAAGCAATTAATAATTTAGCTGGCCTTAAAGGACTAGTTTCTACACTTCTAGTCTTTAAAGCCTACCCCCAAATAATTGAATCCAATGCACTATCCCCTATAGTTATATAACGCGCTGCCGCAATTAAAAAGGCTATGGTAGAGATATAGAAGCTATAAGCTAAACAATAGATTACTAATGCGCTAAATATGCGAAACGGACTCAATACTAATACAATTTATGATCTCCCACTAAATTCACCTATTTTGGTCTGGAGAGAAGGAAACACTAGCCAAAGCGGCTATTAGGACGGGCCATTTACCTTACTTACCGTTAAGGGTGAAATATATACCGTTAAGCTGTCTAGTTGACCTACAGCCTTTTAATCTATAGTTATAAAACCCTACCTTTAAGCAACTGAATTGTAGGAGCAAATTATTAGACTAGAATTACCACCTAAACCTCTATCTAGGTCAGTCCTTTCTAAAACTATCTTAAAGAGACCTGCTAAAGCTTAATAACAACCCCTAAAATAAGGCAGAGGACGCCCTCGTAAATACCCTCTACTTATAGCTATAACTGACACCACTATCTACCTACAGGATGATAGTTAATTTAGTACTTAATTTAGCGCCTCTTAATAGAAGGAGCTTACTAGTCTACTTAAAAAGGGAGTTTTTAAGATTATAAGACTCACAGATATACTATAAGGCGTATAACTCTTTAATTCGCGATTTATTAATAAGATTAAGAATAAGGGAACTAATAAAGCCTTTAAGAAATCCCAACTAGTTATACAAGCTTATAATAACTTAGAAAAGGAACTGGTTCTTACCTAATTACTAACTATTTAACAAGTTAGCTAACGACTAATTCTCTATATTGCCGCCATAAAGCTTCTATAGGCACAACTTTACCTCTAAGACATTTTATAGGCCTATATATAATCAACCACCACATTAAATTAAGAGTTTTATGTACGACCTTTGCACAAGCTAATTAAGCAACTTAGAATTAATAAGGCCTTGGTTTTAAAGGTTATAAAACCACTTTATAGAGTACTGGAAGCCGGTAACTACTAGTTTAAGATATATTACTTATATTACATCTAATAGTTGCATATAGACCAGTCTATATATAACCCCTGTCTTCTATAGAGTAACGAGCCCTTTAGTATTATAGGCCTATAAACCAATAATACTCTATTCCTAGTAGATAAGACCTTTATAAACACAGAGCAAAATAAGCTATATAAGGCTAAGTTTATAGCTAAGGAACAGGAACAGCTTACCGTTAATACGCCCATTAAGTTTAACGGTGGAGTTATTTAGCTACTAACTAACGGGAGCATTACGCTTACTTAGGAACGACAATGTATAAACCTTAGTACAATTAGCACTAAACTTGCTATAAGTATAGGATTAAGAGGAGCTACAAGAACTTTAACCCTAAAGGACTAGTATATCGCCTAACATACTAGAGGTATATATATCGCTTTAGTTTGCCAACTAGAAGCCTTATTTAATTTATCCTTTACCGCCTAAGTAATTAACCCTAATAAGGAAGACATAAAATAGTTAAATAAGCGTCTAAACTAGCAAATTAAGAACGCTAATAGAGGCCTTAAGTTTATTAAGTTAGATATTAAAACCCTACAGCTATTAGTATTTATGGACGCGTTATTTACTAACAACAAGGACCTCTCTTTATAGATTGGCTATATTATTGTACTAACTAATACTACAAAGAAGGCCAATATCATCTATTAGAGCTTAGTTAAGTGTAAAAGAGTTACTTAGAGCGTACTAGCTTCTAAACTCTACAGTACAGCCTACGGCTTTAATATTGGCGTTGTAATTAAGTCTATAGTAGACAAGATCCTACAAATTAACCTTCTACTTGTGCTTTGCACTAACTTTAAGTCCTTATATAACTGTCTAGTACGACTTAGAACCACCTAAGAAAAACGCCTAATAATTAGTATAATGTGCCTCCGGCAAGCCTACAAACAGAGACAGATTATAGAGGTAAAATAGATTAATAGAGAGGCCAACCCTACTAACGCCATAATAAAGAGAAAACCCTATATAGCTCTTTAATGGCTTATTAATACGAACCGAATCGACCTATAAGTTATAGGATGGGTTAAACAAATAAACTTAGATTTAGCTTAGCGTTATATAACTAATTATAACAGAGCGGACCCTAAATTTAACCAGCTAATTAGGATTTTCCATACCCGGTATAGAAAATTGCCATTGGCTCGCTTATTACTAGCGCCTTGGCGGCCCTTGCGATATATTAACCTACTACCCCTAACAATTCTTCTTCTTCTCCTTAGCTTAGCGTTTTCGTAATATAGCATTCTACAAGCTTTGGTTTAGAGGCATTTGTATAAGCCGTAATACAGGTTATATAATTACGGACCTATAAAAGAAGCGTGGAAGCTATTGCGTATTAATTAGATCTCTAGTTATTGCGTATATGCTACAAATAGTCTAGAAGTAGGCCTGGCTTTGGAGTGTAGATTAGCCTTCTTTTTAGAGTTGCTCTAGTGTCGGAATGTTAGTTATATAACGTGGTCACGAGACTATAAAGCGAGACTAGCTAATCTGACCTTGGAGCAACCCCTTACTTCGAGAAAACAATCAACTACCAACTTCAACACCGCATACGTACCACTATAAGTGATATTCGTGCACGTTGATAAAGCGAGTATACTGACAAGAACTGTACTCTAAATAAGGTTACTAGTGACCCTAAATAATATCCTTTTTTTACTAATTATATTAGAGCTCTTAATGGCACTTATATACCCATTAATATAAAAGGTAGTAATATATTATAAGCTCTATAGCGTGGAAGAAAGGGAGGATTAATATAGAATATTTTTATAGCTATTAACTTTTAAATAAACTTTATATACGTTCTGGCTAGTTAGGAGGGCTCTGCTTATAATAGTAGAGTTATTAATTTAGTTAAGGCTAAAGGGTTTAAGGCTCTAGCTAGTAGATACTATATTATAGATACTAGATACTCTAATACGCCTATAACTCTAACTCCCTATTGTAGTATATAGTATTATTTTTAAGAATAGGCGTAGGTAAATATAAGGCTATAGAATATAAAGGAGCTCTTTAATCTTCGCTATATGGCGCTAAGGAATATGGTAGAGTGTACTATAGGTATCTTTAAGAAATGGTTTAAATACTTTAAAGCTAGTAGGAGCAATCTTTCTTTAAATATATAGGTAAATGTGGTGTACGCCTTAACTATAATTTACAACTTTATTAATTAAAATAATCCGGATAATCTAGAGAGCTTTCTAGTAGTAGAAAATAAAAAGATAGATAAGGGAGATATAAGGCTTATAGAGGTAGAAAGTAATATAGTTATAAACTAAAGACAAGATAAGATCGCGAAGGTTATATAGGAGAGTTACTACTAGGCAATTAGTAGGCTAATTAATTAAGAATCTACTATAGATTTGGTGGATTTACTATAGAAATTCATATAGTTTCCCTTTATATACTACTCCTTTATTGCCTATATAGTAAGGCGTTAAAGAGTAACTTAAATCTTACCCAAATCTTGCTCTCCTACGCGTCCTCCCTACTAGCTAAAATATTGTTAATTAAGCTTTGCCAAAGCTCTATAGCTCCAGCCATTATAAGAAATAATTTAGTAGTAGATTTAGTCTTAAAAGCTTATAAAATAAATAGCTGCTCTATAGGATTTAGGTAACTAAACCCCTAGATAAAATCTGCGAAAGCCCTCTCTTAAGGAGACTTTTAGGTAATTAACTCTCTAGTAGCTTTTAACTCTTTAGTTACCTTCTTTACTATTTCCTCTAAAGTATCTATAACTTATTATTTTCCTCGGCGGCGCTTTATATTAAATTCAACCTCTCTAGTAGCCTACTTAATAGTGCGCTTCCGTATAACTATTAAAGAAGGTTAACTAGGCGTTAAGGAGGAAGATTTAGGCATAGCTAAAGGCAAGCTTAACTAACTGCGTTTAATAGAGTTTTAAGCTAATTCTCACTTAGAGCCCTCCCCTATATTATCCTTATTCTCTTTCTTACCTTCCTCCTCTGCTAAATTTAATGCCTATAAGGCGTCTACTATAAGAAGCTTAGGGTCTATATAGCTTTTAATTACTTTATTAATTGTCCTTATATAGTTGCCCGTTACCAAAACTCTGTTAAATAGTTACTTAAGTAGATCTAGGAAGGCAGGCGGTATATTATAATACTTTAAGGTATTAGGATTGGCTTTAAAGTAGGTCTCTATAACTTCCTTATCTATAATAGGTACGCCTTTAACTTTGTTCTATCCCTAACTAGAGAGGTTATAGAGCTCCTTCTATATCTTCTACTCCTTTTTATAGCTATTATGCTTGCTTTTAAGTTGCTTTAAGGTAACTGGCTACTAAGTAATAGCTAGCGTATAATTAAGAGCAAGATGAGCTAGCTTGAGAGACTTTTGGAGCTCTTGCTGCACCTGGCCCAAAAAGACCAAACCAACTAAAAGAACCCTGAAAAACACCCTGATAATCCCCTAAGATGCATGCATCACAGGGGAGGCATAGGTGGAATGACAGTGGTATGTAGTTGCGCGTGACCGCTAGACCTATACCTAATAATAGCCCCCCATAACAACAACGAGGACGGGTGAATACTATACCAGAAAGCGGAAATACCCTAATTAAGAAGGTATTTGATAAAATATAAAGCCTATTAGATGCGTCTAGTATCCGGAACTGTAGGGGAGTATCTATTAGCTATTATAAACTAATATAGCTAGTAGAATGGCTCCAGTCTAGCGAACCTTAGGCGCCCCTCTAGTAAACCCTTAATTAAATTCTTTAACGGCTAAATAAAATTAAAGATAAATAAAACCCCCCCTAATAGGCAAACTGTACCTAGGCCGCTATAGCTGTGCTCCTATAGCACAGGGAACCTACCCCCCTAAAGATAATAACCGAGTATATAATTATAATATAACCAAATATAGAAAAGGTAGAGGAACTTAGGGGATAATTAAAAACAGAAGTTCTTATAGAGATTTATAAGGAGGTTTATAATGCCGTTGCAGTCTAACACCTTAGGAGTGGAGATATTAGAGTTACCCTAAAGGACTAATAGGCAAAGGAACGGGCTGTAAGGGTAGGGGATAGGCTAGGAGAGCGTATTGGCATAAAAGTGCTTTGTAAAGATTACCTAATTAAAGTCCTATTGGTTCCCATAAGCCTTAGGGTAGAAAGGGGACGCTAGGCGGATAATACAGTAACTATATAGGAGATAGTAAAATAAATGGAACGCCTTATACTAGGACTTGTAATTACCCAGATCTAATAGCTTTAATAGGAAAATATAAACCAAGTATATAATAAGAATAATAAGAGGATATAAGGGGCGCTAGAGACTTGCTAGGGAAACAATAGATAAACGCATGGCTCCCTTATTATTAGCGTATATATACTAGGAATGCAAAAACTCCTTATCCAAAAAGGAATAATTATAAATAGCCTTATATATAATACAAGGCTCTATAACTATAGACTACACCTAGAACGATATTATTACTATATATAATAGGGACACACCCAATCCATATATATAGCATAGGTGTGCTGCGGCCACTATATAGGCCCCTATAATACAAGATAATGTATAAATTAAGACTAAATAAAATGTGTGAACTGTTACCGAAGTATATATAAGGTATGGGAGAGAGAAGACTGCATTAAATATAGAAAATAGAAGGAAAGGGCTTAATAGCTATGAGAATAACTACATGCTAGGTTATATAAATGGAAACAATAGGTGATAAGCTAGGGGGATATAGGTATCTTTCTAGCATTTCCTACCTTTAATACTAGGGGGCTAAGCTAGCTATCCTAAGCCTTAACGGGCTAAAAGTAATACTGTGTGATATTACTAGACTAAATAGGGATATAAGGGATATATGGGATATAAGGGAGAGGATGCCTAGTAGGAAGACCCCTATAGACGGCTATAGTAAGTTTAAGGCCGGGATAATTAAGAATTAGATTTAACGTGGTAAATATAATATATATAGCTGGCTTATAAGGGGCATATAGCCAACTGGCGAGAATGGGGGAAGAACTAGAGGCAATAACAGACTTAGATTTAGAAAGGCTAGTAGGAACATAAAATATAGAAATAGAAAGCTCTATATAAAATAAGTAGTGGCCAGGGAGTAAATATAGGAGATAGAAGTTTTAAATATTTTAAAGAAAGTGGAAATGGAAGAAGCAAGGAGTAAAGGAGAGGCGAAGGACCCCCACTAAGGGTCCGCCACTTAACCATTATATAGTATAACTGCGGCAATACGAACTACTGTCTAGCAAGGCCCCTACTAGACAGTCTAGACTTAGAGAAATACTATATTCTTGCCATATAAGAGCTGTATTATAATACCTATATATAATTAATATACTGCCCCTAAGGATTTTAGCTCCTATATAAACTAAAAGCAGCTATACGCGTATGCTTTATAATTAGTAAAAATATTAGCCTTGCCTTATAGTTATAGTAGGCAGTTAACTTAGATATTGTAGTTATAACTATCTAGATATATAGGGGACTAGTATAAATTATTAATATCTATAACCCTAGGGTTAAAGGGGTAGTATAGATAGAGAATATTATATCTGTAATAAGCTTGCTAGAAACTAAATACGCGGAGTCTATTTTACTAGGAGATATAAACCTCTACTACCTATAGTGGGGGGGTATTTATGTTGCTGCTAATTAATAGGCAGAGTGCCTACTAAAAGCTATAGATAATGGGGGCCTTAAGCTAGCTACCCCCCTAGGTGCAATTATATGGTAATAGGGCACTGCTAAAAGTATAATTAACCTTATAATTATAGACGAAAACCTATACTAGAGACTTAAAAGGTGCTCCCCTAAAGAAGAATGGGTACTTATTTTAGACTATATCCCTATCTAGATATAACTAGATCTGGACATTAAGGCGTAACTAAATAGTAAAAGATATGCAATAAGGAAGCTTAATATAGATAGCTTTCTTAATATAATTAAACAATAACTCTAAGACCTAGAAGAAATCCACCTAATACTAAATAAGTAAGGCTTATTGGCTACTCCTAAGGAAATTAATTAAAGACTAGAAAGGATCTAGGCAGTAATTAAAAGTGGGCTAAAAGAGTACTGCCTAGTTTTAAAACTAGGCCCCTATATGTAATATATATGGTCCGTATAGTGCGCGGCCCTTATAGCCGGCTAATGACGAGCAAGGAGGAAATATATAAGCAGCCATAATTCTAAGGATAAGAGATAATATAAAGATATAAGAAACCAGCTAAAGAATACCCTAAGAAAAGAAGCAAGGAATAACTAGAGACGGTTTATAAATAAATATACTACTAACCTAAGTCTCCCCTATAATAAGGGCCTTTGGACTATAGCGAAATAGATAAAGAAAAAGGTGGGATATTTAGTAAAAGATCCACACCTACTACCCCTATAAAGAGTAGGTAAACTATAGGCCACAAGTAATAATAACAAAAAGGTAAAGATCCTTATAGAAAGATTTTTCCCTTAACCGGCTCTAGTAGACCTTAGCGATATTATTAGTGAAACACTGGTGACTCGCCTAAGGGTTGACAGCGACATAATAACTAAAGAAATGGCTAGAACTATTAGCCGCCTTTTAAATAATATAGTATTAGGACCAGATGGGATCCTAAACAAAGCCCTAAAGACCTGTAAACTACTTATAGCACCTTAGCTTGCAGATATAGCCAGAGCATGCTTTGTAATAGGCTACTACTTATAACTCAGAAGATCTATAACAACAGTTGTTTTATAAAAAGAAGGTAAAGCAGACTACTTAATCCCAGGAAGCTACCGCCCTATTGCCTTAGAAAACACCCTAAGTAAGATCTTAGAAAAGGTTATAGCGGACTATATAGTAGATATAGTAGAGGAACACGCCCTACTACTGTAAAGCTAAATGGGGGCAAGAAAGAATCGCTTAACGCTATTAGCACTTACACTACTCGCTACTACCATTAAAACTGTATGGGCTATGCGAAAGGACTTTATAGTATTAATACTTAGCCTAGATATTAGCGGCGCCTATAATAATATACCCTATAAGCGCCTCCTATATATCCTTAAGGCAAAGGGCTTCCTAGAATGGATTATTTAATTTATTTAAGGATTTATAGGCTAGAAAGAAATATTACTAGTCTTTAGCGGATACCAGAGCCCCCCTATTACAGTTGCAATAGGAATACTATAAGGATTACCTCTGTTACCTATACTCTTCCTTTTCTTTGTAAGTAACCTGCTTAATACCTTTAAGGAAGGGGCGACCTAGGGGATAGGCTTTATTAATGATATAAACCTAATTATATATAGGCTAATAGCCGCAGAGAACTGTAGAACACTAGAGAAAGCCTATAATACCTATATAGAATGGGTAAGACGACATAGAGTCCAATTCTTACTAGATAAATACCAGCTAATCTATTTTATAAGAAAATGTAACCAATCTGCAGATTTTTAGTATATAATCTATATCTAAGGCTTTAGAGGTTAACCGGTTTAAGGCCTAAGGGTATTAGAAGTGTGGGTAGATAGCAAGCTCTAGTGGAGCGTATATGCGGCGTAAGCGGCCCGTAAGGGCTAAGTATAGTATATCGCTATGTCTAGGATTGTTAATTCTATATAGGGTCTATGCTTCCAGAGGTTATACCTACTATATACAGCAGTTGTCTGGCTAACTATAATATATAGATCTAGTATTTGGGCCACTAGAGAAACTAAAAAAGGCCCCCCTAAATTACTCCTTAAACTACTCCAAAAGGTCCAAATAGCCTGCCTTAGGAGTATAATAGGCGGGTATAAGCGAACGGCCACAGTACTACTTAAGAAGGAAGCCAATATTCCCCCCCTATAACTATATATTGAAGCTGATGTAATGTAAAGGGTGTAAAAGGAACGTAACTCTAATATTATAAAGTATATTAAGACACACCTAAATAAACTATGGAGGGACCCTAGGGTGCCCTATAGGAGAAGGAACCAACAACCCTAAAGT
>Ga0307507_10010926_pt1 | contig 11571 bp, 8 predicted proteins | sample 7_EM_MG_FD_207223 | JGI IMG/M metagenome (GOLD analysis project Ga0307507, IMG submission 207223) | Populus trichocarpa ectomycorrhiza microbial communities from riparian zone in the Pacific Northwest, United States - 7_EM | ecosystem: Host-associated > Plants > Roots > Unclassified | place...
TTCGACAAGGCTTTACATACTGTGCCGAGCCTTCTATATAGGGCCTAGTTGCTTACAAAAGAACGCCATAATATCGAGGTGTAAGAAACTAGGAGGCGACCCCTGCCCCGACTGCGCAAGTTGTCTATTGGCAAGTTGGCTAGAGTGGGTGGCCAAGACGTTAATTGTCTTTTATCTCCTTTAGCGAACCGATATTTTCGAAAACACAGTAACGCTAAGGGTCTCAGCCCCATCAAATTTTCACTGCCAACTGTACGTTCCACATCCATCACGAATGTCAAAGCTGTGTTTGAAACCTTCTCTCCTTCAATCCGCTAGCAGACCCCTCCGTGCTCACCTCGATACCTTCCCCCTGCCTCAAGTCTTGCGACCCGCTTCTCGGCAGAGCAGCATGGCCTCCTACCTTCAAGAATCCCATGACCGCATCTTCGAGAACAATCGCGCTTGGGCCGCCAAACAGAAAGAAAAAGACCCTGAGTTCTTCACAAAGCTCTCTGCCGGCCAAGAACCAGACTACCTGTGGATTGGCTGCAGCGATAGCCGTATTCCAGCCGAGCAGATCACGGGACTCAGCGCCGGCGAGGTCTTCATCCATCGTAATATCGCAAATCTAGTTTGCAACACCGATCTCAATGTCATGAGTGTTGTCAATTACGCTGTACGACATCTCAAAGTTAAGCACATCATTGTCTGCGGGCACTACGGTTGCGGAGGAGTCAAAGCTGCGCTCACGCCACAAGATATGGGACTCCTCAATCCGTGGCTACGAAATATTCGAGACGTATATCGATTGCATGAGGATGAATTGGATGCGATTCCAGATGAATCGAAGCGGTATGATCGCCTTGTGGAGCTTAATGTGATTGAGCAGTGTAGGAATATTATCAAAACGGCCGCGGTGCAGCAGTCCTATGCTACGAATAAGTTTCCCATCATGCATGGCTGGGTGTTCGGGTTTCAAGATGGTTTGTTAAGGGATTTGAAGGTAGATCATGAGAAAATGTTGCAGGGAATTCAGAAGATTTATAACCTTACGCGAGAGTCATGACAGGGACTTGTGAATCCGGAAATTGGATATACGGCATTCACGGACGGTTGAAGAACTATATACTCTATGGTTACATTTAAAAATTTTCATGTGCTAGAGGCTCTTTGTTAATTCTCTTACTGTAGCCTGCGGCATCAAAGGTATCATACCCAGGGTGGGGCATGAGCGGTATCAATCCAATCCGTTGCAATCCGGATTGAAGTAATCCTATCCAATCCAGTCTTGTTGAGCCGCAATCCATGGCAACCCAATCGTGGATCCGGATCAATCGGATTGATGACGATTGAAATCTATGTAATTAAGCCGTAAGTAGTATAATAGGTGGAGTATGTCGTCGAAAGTTATCATGAAATATAGGGTTATTGATTATCGTCATAGGCTATCGTCGTAGATACTAGCCGTATATAATTAAGGGGTCGTTCGGTTGCAAAAGCGTCAGATTGAATCTGAACTTGCAACCGAACGACCCCTAACTAGATACTCTTCGTTCTTACTCGACACCATGCTAAGCCTCGTGATATCAATCCAGTGCAATCGGATTGATCCAGATTAATCTACCTCGATCCACTGATATCATCAATCGCCCCACCAGATTAGATTGGATTGATTGAGTCGGCTCATGCCCCACCCTGATAATACCTAGTAAACCATCTTGAAGTCTTGCTCCGTTACGAGCGGACTGATCAAGTTGCTTATCCCATTGGTTTTAATTTGCCAGCTTTGCCATTTTTGGTTACTCAAAATCCTTCCAATATAACTCCCGTCGAGATTGATGGAATATACCCCTGACAAGGTAAGAGTACTGGGCCCGGTATCCCATAAGTTGGTGGAGGCCACCTCGAAATGTGGCCCGCGCACAAACACCAAAATATTGACAATACGATTATCGATAAGAGTTCAGTGCACGGATCACCAGATGGTAGGACGTTACGGGAAAGGGATAAAACTCTAATCCCCGCTTCTCCTTTCTCCGCCACAAAGTCTTCTACCTATATAATCGTTCTTTGGATTCTTGGGAGCATGTGCTACCTCGAATTCTGGAGTTCCATATCGCCCACGTGCCGAATCTTGATAGGCACTCGCTTCACATAAATACGAAAAAGGTGGTCAAGTTATCTTGTAAAACCACATTATCATTAGAATTAATTTAATTCTCTAACTCTACAGTAAAGACCTATTAACACTCATATTGTACCGCAGGAATCCCACACATAGGTTTAGATTTCTCAATTTTCTACGACAGAGGGGCTCAACAGTAATAAAATCTTTGCGCCGCCGAGTTACAGCTTGATTATATGGAAACAAGAAACTAGTGATTGTTGTTCGGTACTGATTTCAATGGTCTTATATCCCCTTTCGTTACCAGAGAGAGTGCTCGTACGAATATCTATTCGTCAGGAAAGGCTGTGACAGATATTACGGGAAAGGCCAACCCAGCATCCCCGCAGTTAGGAAAAGCTCATCCTCTTGAAACTTCTTCTCAATGGCCTTCAACTGACTCACATCCCAGTTGCACCATATGAACCTGCCAGCCGCGAATGCCGCTTCAGGGCTCGCGGCCCACAACATGAAATGAGCAGGAAGCTTCACTGGAGTAGTACGCCATATTAGTAATTACATCTGCAGAGTAGACTCGTTACAAACTACATAGAGCGGGTGACATGCTTACCATCATCCATCGGCAGACCCTCAAATTCCGACTTCGAGTTGAGGGCCGTGTCCACTACGCCAGGATGAACCGTAACCACTTGGACATCTGGATACTCGGCTGCGACGAACTCGAACAGTTTGATCGTCGCTAGCTTCGACGTTACGTAAGACGAGCTCCCTTCCACAACTTTCACAGGAATTGCTATGGCTCCGGATGAAACGGCGACAAGAGAGGCATTCGGATTCCTATTAGGTAGGAAAGCTTTGGCAACGATAACGCTACCCTTGATATTGATCTAGACCGTTGTTAGTAATACTCGAAAATGGAAAGCAAGATACCAAGAAGAGCTTCCAAATGAACGCACCTCGAAGCCCAGCCACCATTCACCAACATCAAGGTCTTTAATCGGGCTTCTCTTCGCCAGATATCCCGCGTTCGAAATAAGCACATCCCACTTCCCCACCTCCTGCGCCGCCTTCTGCACCGCCTTCTGATCCGTCACGTCCGCAATATGCAGCACGATATTGACACTGGGAATGTCACTCTCTACAATCTTCTTCGTCTCCGCAAGCGTTGCCTGCGTTCGGCCAAGTATATGAATCGGTGTAGCGCCAGCAAGAGCATATGCTCGGACAGTCTCCCGGCCTATGCCTGTTCCGCCGCCGGTAATCACGACAGTCTTGCCGGCCATGGACAGCTCAGGCCGTGTGGGATCGATGGCAGCATAGGTTTCGTTGTGCCATTCGGCTACTGGGGAGGGGAAGAGGGATTTCATGTTGGCTGGGGTTTGTTGATTTGGTGAAGAGGTTCTTGAAGAGTATATATGACTGATGATGATCAATTAGTGTGAGATTCCGTGCTGTAGAGGGGTTGGAGCCATCAGTTCCATCTGGGGATGTGCTTTGATATATAGACGCTCCTCTGCAACCACCGACATCCTCAGCGTCATTCACCGAGCATGTTAAAAGCAAGAATCTAATTCTGCAGGCCGTTACATCATTTTGGGGTACCTAAATCAAGTAAAAGAGATGCGTAGAGTCAATCGTCTTCTGGGCTTACTGCGAGCTTTGCTCACGCAGCAGAACATATTGCTTACTCACCCAGGATCCTAGACTCTCGGAAGTTATGCAAAGATCTGCATTCGAATGGTTTGCGCGATTTTAATTGGAGGGTTGGGTCAAGGATTCTGCGCTAACTCGACCTTCCGAGCACAACGCACCCGACGCCAAGTATAACGGCTGACCTATGCCAAGCATAACGTTAAGAATAGTATTGGGGCTGGAGGTAGGGTTTATTGCCGTAGGTCTGGATGTCGTGGTGAAGATAATAGAAGGCGGTGTCTTCTCTGAATGTAATCTTCTCTCGTTCTACTGCCGGGCTTAACAATAACAGTGTGGAGAGCTGTGTTGTTAGCGCCTCATAGCTCGGCGAGCTAACTTACGGGAGCTGAAATAGGAAGTATGGTGTGGCTTATTATAGATTGTCCCTTGCACCGATATCCTTAGAACTATGGCCCGTGCGCACCTCATTGATTGGTGCGCACGGGCCATAGTTCTAAGGATATCGGTGCCAGGGATAGCGTCTGATATTGCTTCTTCCTAAACGGTGTGAGGCTTGTGAAGCTTAAACCTACTTCATACACTATATGGAATTTTCCATGCACTTTCAACACCGTTGCTCTCCGCACTGACACTGCTACAACATGTTATTGCTCTTCTTTGGAATTTAGCCTAAAGGGAGTAAGATATATATCGTATCTGCAAACCATCTCGTTATGTGCAGTACTAGTCTTTTATGACAACCCTTCTCCGTTGCAAGGACTTTGGATAGTAACAATTAGGCGTATTTTGTGCTCAATTAGTTCAAAACTTAACTGATAAAGATGAATCGCTTTGGTTGCTTTACTCCGCGTTTAGAAGTAAGAGGGCCAAACTTCTAACAAGTCATGAGTCATTTCGTAAAGTTGCAACACCAAGTTCGCTGAGGAAGACCAAAGGCAATAGTATCTAAAGTATTTCTATACTGAATAGGGTATATATACAAGTCCCCCATCTCCAACAGGAGAATAAAGGAGTGTCACAGGCCGTTAAACATCCCATCTATCAAATAAATAGGTATCATCGGCGATCATCAACGATCAACAACGAACAACCAGCTCCACCCAGTCCCACCACCCAACCCTCTCGCAAAACTCCCCAGGCCGAACTAGCAGCCATCTATCATCTAAAAATCATCCCTCTTCTCGATCTTCGCAGCCTCCGGATCCTTCTCGTCGCGCGGGACGCTGATGCTCCCGACCCGGCTATCCGGATCGGCCTGGCCCTCCTGAAAACCGACATGCGACTCGCGATACGCATCGAGCTCCTTGCCCTTGAACAGGTTCAGATAGATGGGAAAGCTCCATGCAATCAGGAAGAACGCCAGCGGGATGACCATGGCATGGCGGGTACCGATGCGGTCGGCCACATTGCCTAAGATAGCGGGAACGACGGCGCCGCCGCAGACGGAAGCGACGAGGAACGACGCGCCGCGCTTGGTATGCCGGCCTAGGCCGCGCAGGGACAGCGTGAAGATGGTCGGGAAGATACAGCTCTCGAAGAAGAGCACCAGCATCAGCATCGCGAGGCCGCCCCAGTTCGCCTTCTTGCCGTGGCCCGTGTCGGTGCCGATGGCCGCGCTGATGAACACCATGATCAGGGTCTGGTACGCCAGCAGGATGTTCCGCGGCTTCGTGACATACATCAGCCCCGCGGCGGAGAAGCGGCCGATGGCGAAGAGCGCCTGCGCGATGGCGTAGAAGTTCGCGCCCTGGTGCTGCGCGGTAATGGTCGGGATGTCCGGGCGCGCCTGCGTGTAGAAGTTGATGAAGTAGCCCGCGATGCCGACCTGGGCACCAACGTAGGAGAATTGCGCTGCTACGCCCCAGAACAGCGTGTATTGCTTGCTCATCGGCTTGTCTTCGTAGCCGGTGGTTGAGGTGGTCATTTCAGCCTATTCAGAGGGTCAGTTTGGGGACTAAAAGAGGGGCTGGGGAAAACTCACCTGGTCAGCCATGTCAGCGTCTGTGATTTCAGGGATTGGAGCGAAGTAGAATACGACTGCGAGCAGGGCAACGAAGGCTGCGATGCCTAGATAGACGTATTGCACGCTTGTGAGGGATTTGCCATCCGCGCCTACGTTCTTGAAGATGACATAGCTGGCCAACACTGGCGCGACGACGGAGCCGACGGCTTGGAACGACTGCGACAGCTCGAGACGGAATTCAGACCACTTGGGCGGGCCGCAGACTGCAATATACGGGTTTGCAGAGGTCTCGAGGGTAGACAGACCGGAGCCGACGATAAACATGGAACCGCAGAATCCACCAAAGGAGCGCTTCACGGCGGAAGGCCAGAACATCAGTGCGCCGACACAGTAGATGGATAGGCCGAGAATGAAGGTGTAGCGGTAGCCGAACTTGCGTACAAACCATCCTGAGTAGGTCAATGGGCCGATGAAATAGGCACTGTAGAAAGGAGTTAGCTGCCGCTCTTTACAGTCGCGAGTTTGAACGTTGTAACAGAGATTGTGAAGATAGTGAGCACTCACCCGAAATAAGCGCCCTGGAGACCAGACGACTGGCCCTGGGTGATATGCAGGGCGACCTGGAAGCGCGAGTTGAGGACATCGAGAAGACCATAGGCAAAACCCCAGAGGAAGAATAGAATGGTGACTAGAGCCACGGGGACGATGGATTGGCGCGTGGTGATCTGGGATGCACCCGTGACAAGCTTGTCACTAACGCTCTTGCGACGCTTGCCAAAGTCCAATGCCTCGACAGCGGAGGGTCGCCGTGCCTGCTGTTCGTGGACTTCATGGACTGAGGGCTCCTGCTCGCCCGTAAGGCCGAATTTGAAGACCATGGTGGAAACGAATTGGCAATGGTGTTCCGGTGTGGGTTTGAGTTTGGGATGAAGTCAAGAAGATTTGAAGCTCAGGTCAATTGGTGTCGATTCAGGTTGGATTTAGCCTATTACCCTATCCTTGTTCCTATTCCCTGTTTCAGTTACATACACCCCCTTCCCTTATCACCTGCACCTACCTCATGTATAAATAGTGTCTTTTCTTCGTCTTCACTCTTTTCTTACAATCAGTGCACGGACTACCGATCGACAATTGGGAAAGGATGAGGAGCAAGTGAATGGTAAATAAGTGGAGAACCAGGCCAGCTCCAGTTCAACTGAAGAGGATCTGAGGAGCTTGAGAGCTGTGCAGATGATGATTCTGTCCCGGGGATGTCGCAGGCAGATAAATACTCTAGAACTACGAAGAGCTTTAGGCTTCAGAGGTGTCGACCCGAATCAGGCTCTTACTGCCCCGACTCAGCTACCTACCCATTGACTCAGTCATTGACTCAGTCACCTACCCCTTGTTTCCATTGCCACCCCCTACCCCCCTTGTCTTTCTTATTTCCTACACCTTTCCTTATATATATATAGAGGTCTTAGAACCACATTTCAATAGACAGAGTCCTCATGATTTTTTCTTACAATGGGTGCACGGACATCCGATCGACAAGAGGTGCAGATATTACGTGCCAAATCCAGATGCAAAGCGCTCCATCTCGCTCTCACAACTATGGCGAAACCAGATCTCAACGGGCAAGAATGTGAGAAGGATCCCATGTCAACATAGCATGCAGGGGCACTAGGCACGCCGAAAAGGGACTGCAGAGATTTCCCGGCATCTGGGTTGGTACGAGTGTCGCCGAAGAACTACACCTACCCGACGTCCACCCAGTCAGTGACACGACAAAGCCGAGGCGGCGACGCAATCGGACGCATCTCCCGCGGCAAATCACCCGCCTCCCTGCCTGCTCTACCAGCCCGCTTTGCTCCACTGCCTTTGAATGAGAGGACTTCCTTGCTCCACTGTGAACCTTCTCCGCCTAGATTTCTCCTTCCTCCCCAGATGCCCAGATAGCGCTTACAACGCCTCTTATCCCCTCCACGGTGCTCTCCGTAAGATCATCATCCAGCTCCGCTGCTACTCATTTCCCCGCACAGATCACCAGCAGGTCATTATGCGGTAGCACAGAGATGCGAGAAGATCTGGTGGCTTGGCCCACGCGGGTGTAGGGCTGGGAGTAAGCCAGAAGCCACCAGGGCCAACAAGTCCTGTCATCATGCTGCCGCAATCGAGATGCTGGTTGCGATGCGGATGGCCTCATTGTACGCGAGGGGGCTAAGGGTTCGTTCGGTTGCAAATTGCCTCCGTTACAGAATCTGTTCGATCTGTGCGTATTTTAGCGTCGCCCATTTTATTGACCCGAGGTACGAGTAGTCTATATATTCGGGTCCTAGAATTCAAACCCCTGCCAAGCCAGCTTCTCGTTGGTTAGAAAAAAACTTGCGCGCGGTAAGTTATGGACGCATATAGTCTCATCCTCGAAGATTAGAAGGAGCTAAAAAATATAGTATGTCTAAGCCTTTCCTAAAGCGTAGAGAATTGCCTTGCGACATTGAAGCCTGCAGCGTCTTGGTGTGGGTTCGGCGGAGTATGGATCGCCTATCATAATAGAGGATGGCCTCGCTTGCACAATCGGCTTCCGCTTTTTGCACGCAGTGAAAGTTTATCCCTGCAAATGACCTGCAGCGCTTGGCACACACCTTGCTCAACTTGTCTTAGTGGGTTCCAGGCCTGACGTCGAAATGTTACCCACCTGAAAGTACACTAAGGTATTATACAAAAGATATACAACATAATCTTGCTGCCTGAAGCCTTATTTCTCTCATATGACTAGCTATCAATATCTAACAATCTCAACTCACAGTAGCGTTACGTTCAATGGGATCATTAGTAGTTTAATAAACTGTTAAAAATCGCGGAATTCAGGTTGCTGGTAAGGCGACTCAGAATTAGTCGTACTTCTCATTAACCGCGCGAAACACAGTTATGATTATCGGTCCCAGCCATTCTATCAGCATTTATATACATATATTATTCCGCATAATCAACCAGAAGTCTCGTGCAAATGCCCCGCCATCTTCCATTAAAGTAAGGAAATAATCTGACTTCTTCAACTTGTCAATTCTTGAGGCCATATAGATTGCAACCAATACTCTCAACTCATCAGCACCATTATCCAAAGTGTGATCATCAGAATAAGTGTAGCGCACTAGCTCCAAGATGTCCTTAATCCTTTCCGGGTAAAGCTCAAAGCGAACTAGTGTCTGTTGAAGCTTTTGTAGAACTAGGTCCTGCAAAGGCTTAATTCCGTATTTGTCAGCGAAAACGTAGAGACGTGCGTGTGCTAGAAGCACGGGAGCAAAGTCCTGCTTCGGGTTGCTGTTAGAAACAGGTTCGCAAGAGTCGAGGAGTGGTTGGCGAGGGAGTTCAGTGTAAAATCTTTTGTTCTCAAAAGCCTCTGATAACTCCAGAAACCTGAACTTGGATACGTCTATCCCCCAGGAATCCAAAATTAAACGAGTCTTCGAAAGTTGCTTGATCTTCATCCCCTCCAAGCCTTTTTCGCTCTCCGTACGAGGAGGCTTAACCTCGACGGACTGTATAGACCCTGCGAACGAGGGTGATCGAAATGATCGAGGTGATCGAGATGATCGAGGTGATCGAGGTGATCGAGGTGTTAGAGATGACCGAGGTGATTGAGGTGATCCAGCGGGTGGTACTGCTGCAGCGTCATCAGTTACCCCGAAGTCGGAAATTCTGCTTTGAGGGCTGAAGCTGAAAGTTTCGCTCTGAGGACTAAATTTGAAATCTAGTCCCGTTGTCTCTTCTATTGTAAACGGCGGGGTGGAATAATCGCCCATATATGCAAACTGGAGAAAGCGGATAAAGTCGTCCTCCTCAATGTCATCTAGAGTGGCTGATCTAGTCTGAGCTTCTGCCATTCCGCCGTTAATGAGCGTATTCAGCACTTTTGAGTGCTTTGTGACAGCACCCGAGTGCACGACAATAGGTCTTTTATTCCTGCCGACGAAGAATGTGAAGAGTTCAGAGGTGAAAATTCTTCAAAGGCGCGTATATTAGCAGAAGCTAGAGGGAATCGCTTTGTAAAGCAATAGTATTTGCTTACTTCTGGAAGGTGTCTGCCATTGTTGTGTTGTCTGACTATTTCCCACGGCTCAATTTTAAGATTATTGATGATAAGAAGGGTTTGGATTTCACTGTGTCCTTAGAAACTGCGCCGCAAGGTTCTCAAGTGGAAAACCCCGCTGAACACTTTAGACTAAGCGCATAAGTGGGGTCAACTCTAACGTTTATCAGGCGATACCAGTATGCTTGGTACGGGCGAACACGAAGTGTTGCTTGGTTGGCCGCTGCATTCAGTGACTACTCTACTGTGATGGATATTAGCGCCGGAAGAAGGATAGCGTTGGACGAGATGCAAGCCCTTTTCCTTCTATGAAGTTTAATGGCGTTAACCCTTGGTGTAGTATTTCACATATATATACTCCGCTTATAAAGACTCATAAGTAACGTGCTACCCCCCCCAAACGAGACACCTCAATTACCCAATTCTAAGCCACGCTTATTAAAATAATACTTTATTAAATCTATTTCTAAAATAGAGTATATCTTAAAAACGAACTATATATTTAGAAATTTACTTTATTAAGTAGGAAGGAAGATAAAAATATACCATAATTAAAAAAATGGTTGGGAAAACCCGGTTTATTAGTGATAAGGATCCACCTAGCGTGCTGCGATCTTCACGCTAAATAAATAAAATAAAATAAATGTCGGAATGTTAGTCATGTGACGTGGTCACGGGACCACGAAGCGAGGCTAGCTAACCTGACCTTGGAGCAACCCCTTACTTCTAGACAATCAATAACTACCAACTTCAACACCGCATACGTATCGCAATACAGTGATATTCGTGCACGTTGATAAAGTGAGTATACCGACAATAAATTTATTAATAAAAATTATCCCTTTGAAATTTTTATTTTTTATTTTTAGGAGGCTTTTTTAGAGTATACTTGATTTATATTAAAGGTTTAAATTTTAAAAAAAGCTATTTTATTGCTACTAAAATTGAGAAAACGTGTTAAAAATTGGGGGGGTGTCTCGCTTGGGGGGAGGCACGTTACCTAATTCTGAGGTGGATTGGGCAATACGAACTACCTGCCTGTCTGGTTATTATTCGCATCACGCAAACCTGGCCTGACCTTGCCCCAATCCAGGCACAGGGACGTGATATGCACCGAACATCGGGCATTCTCGACTCATGGGAACGCTCCGACAGGCGCCGTTTGGTCACGGCCTATCCCGCGCCATGCCTGACGGGAAATCTCCGGATGGCCCAATGCAAGGCCCAACAGTCCCGCTGCATGAGGCAGGCGGCCCGCCAACACGCTAACATCCTGTCAGATTCTAGTGTGCTTCTGGCGTTCTTCTAGCGCCCTTTGCAAGCTTGTCAGCGCTATCTGGACTGCTATCTGGACTGCCATCTGGGAGGGCTTGGCGGGCTTACGCATGCCAGCATTTGCATGGCGTCTTTCTGCAGCATGACGGAGCCTTGTCCTGTCGTGTTATCTCATGAATCAGACCCCGGGGAGAAATAGCGCCACGACGTAGCTAAGGGCTAGCGCTACACTTGTGGACCTTACCCTAGTCCTGTGGACTCCTGGACCAATTAGATCTCACCGAGAGGAATTTCTCCCCAAGGGTCTGAGAGCTTATGGGCCCTCTTTGTATGAGAACTCAATGTTTTTTGTTAGGCGACGACTCTTCCGTTACAACACTATATCTCAACCCTTTTATAACGTCTAGTTATTATAAAAATACTATAAGGTAGGAGCTCTTTAATTTCTCTATCTATTGCAATAAATAAAGACGTCGTGGCTATGTTAGTTAGTCGTATTTT
>Ga0307507_10010927_pt1 | contig 11571 bp, 9 predicted proteins | sample 7_EM_MG_FD_207223 | JGI IMG/M metagenome (GOLD analysis project Ga0307507, IMG submission 207223) | Populus trichocarpa ectomycorrhiza microbial communities from riparian zone in the Pacific Northwest, United States - 7_EM | ecosystem: Host-associated > Plants > Roots > Unclassified | place...
GAAATTAGGAATGAGATATTCGCCGTGAATGAAATGAAATTTATTTCATTTCATTTACGGTAGCTGATCAAGATGCCCCACGGCAACTGTCGAGAATACATGATGTAGATGGCACCTACTAGTGGCGGTGGTCACAGGCTGTAAGAATTTGAGTATCAACTTGAAGCAACTTGTTCTGTCAAAAAAGGATGTACAACAACAGACTCGCTGTGATGAATAGTTTGTGACAGTGCTACAAAAAGTCAATGGTCCACATCCCACCTCAGCAGCGTTGTTTTCTATTCGATCAATTTCTTCGGTATCTTCGTTGAAGAATGTGTCGAGGTATTCAATGTCGTATGAGTCATCGAGAAAGTGGATGTAATGATCTCGATTTGTTGATTTCGAATAATGTTCGCATCTAGTGATGCATGACAGGTCTAAACTGTTGACAAAGAGCAGAGACTAACCAAATATATGGTTGGTTGTGATCAGAATAAAAGAGGTATAGTCGTCCCTCACACTTCTTCTTGAGAGGCACATAACCTCGTTGCATCTTTGCCTCATGTGCAAAAAATGTGTCTCGCAGCTCTTGTTCATGCTCATTCAATCTTGTTGGCTCGTGGAGAGGCCCAGGGCATCCGATTCTCTTGAGTGATGACACAAAGGCGAATGTTTTTTTGAATATGTCACTCGTTGGTGAGGTCAAATCAATCTTGTTCTGACGATCATCTTGTAGCCGCTGTTTGATATCTTCTCTGCTTGCTGAAATGTGTACAGTGACAAGCTTTCACGCCTTGGCCTAGCATTGTTACAAATTATTGCATACTTGCATACAAAAACACTATGGCTACATACATGTGTAATGACTTCGAATACAGGGTACAGCCTCGCCCCCCTGACCCACTAGCAATGAACATTCCACTTCTGCCCCCTTCTTGGTTTGGCTGGATGGCTTTCCAAGTGAGTATGCGAAATTGTGGGCAGGATTGTTCCAGTTGTTGGGGTCGCAACGAAACAGGTAGCCGACAGGGCGATCCGCATTTGTCTCCGGATATTCCACATAAGCGTCGATGTTCTCGAATGTGTAAAGGGTGGAGAGTGTCATCTGGCGGTTAATTCTAACATCGCGTCGGAGGGTTGGGGGTACGCTCAAGGGGGACAATGTGCTTGTTGAAGTGTTGACCCTTCTACATGCTGTGTTGGGAGCTCTGAGAATGTCGGAGAGCTTGGCTGAGGAAGGAGATACACCGGGATGTGACCTTGAAGCTAAGCCAAAGTAATCCACAATCCTCGAGAGACAGTCTATGATATGGGGTGGAGCACGAATGGGTGATGTCCAGGTGAGAAGGCCTGCGATAAGCTTTATTTGATGCCGAGTTTCAGCATCGCTTGACCGTTCTGGAGTGCTCATGTTCAGTAGTGACGAAATGGGCACAGAGGGCGCCATAGGTCCAAGTACGAGGGTACGGGGATAAGTACGCACCACGCAAAACGTCGTCCTTGCCTTGTCCTACATCCCAGTGACCCAAACACGCAATGACATCGATGCCCGTCACCACATACCTGACAGTGACATGAAGAGGTAAGAATGTGAGTGGAAGTAACCAGCACTGGCTGTGGTCTAGATTCAAGATTTGTTGCTACATGTTTCTGCTCTATATTAGGTGCTGACTAATCTCAGTGTGCGGCTTCCAACTTCCCGACACAATCCCGAAGCACCCGACGCAATCCCAAAGGTCAGCTTCTGGCTTCTTAAGACAGCTGCTTCTAAGAACTCCTTCATTTGATGGGATTGAGTTAGAGTCATCGACCCTCCCCTGGCCTCCGACCCCCTCTTCTAGTTCTAAATCACTTGAATAAACCCTTTTTTCATTGTCCGACAATCAATCCCTGACCATCGCATCCATATCAGGTAACACATCAAGATGCACCAACCTATGTAGTAGGTCTTCGAGGGGACTATACCACTAAGTCTTTCTTGTTTTCTTGAGAAATAGTATGTAAGTAGTAAATGGTGAATGATGGTCAAGTTATTTTCTCTTGAGATTCATCATGAACTTAGTTTCATAGGATGTTCATTGTTCAGCACAAGTTCAGCACGTCAATGCATGCAGCCCTCCTTCAAACCACACATTTGAGGTATCCAAATGTATGGAACCTCACTGTACACATTCTAGGTCAGTTCTACTTATGTGATTCTGTGCCAACTGAAGTTGGAAGCGCAGTGTTACGGTTTTATGTGTAGCGGGCTTTGTTAAGCTTAAGTTCACTATGACTCGGTTAACTTGACGACTGATGACTTGATGACTTTACGACTGATGACTGTTTACAACTTATAGCTCGATACCGTTGGCTATCTTCGGGGTTTTCCCGGAATGACTGTCGTTCGTGTTACTTAACGAAATGCAGGGTTCAGCGATCCTCCCTGGAGAGCGATCCTGGATACTTAAGTGAGAACTTGTTAACTCGCAATGGTTAAACGATATACTGACGCTCTAAGTCCTTAAAGACCTTAGAGTACGAGGGCGGACTTGCTTATGGGGGTTCCGACTGAGACGTGAGGGTGAACTAAGCTTGTATTGCCTAGGTTCAAGCTATCAAATACAAGTGAAACTGCCCTCCTTATATACTGAGGGCCTGGGTAAACTACGAGTCATACTGTGTTTAAAGGAGTCTAAGGGAGTCATATGACTCAGTCTATGTAAGTATGAGTTAGGAGAAATATATCTAAATAATGAGTCAAAAAGATAGGAATGAGTCATGGGATGCGTATCTAGAGTCTGTCCAGAATGGTCTAGACTATGTCTTAGGAGTATGTAAGTGTCTGCGAGTATCTAACTGTCTGTCCGTATCGTAAAGAAAAGATTTGTAACATTACCCCCCACTTAACCTTCGATGTCACCGACTTCGAAACTGGTGAAAAGGAGAGAGGGGGTAGGGGAAGAGTCCGACGATAAACTGCATAGTCCAAAGTCTGAAGGGGAGGGGGGAGGGGTAGGGGGTGGAGTGGGAGAGGTGCTAGAGTCCCGGTATGTCCCCCAGTCACTGTTCGTCGGCTCTGCTGCTCCTGCCCATGTTGCCATGGCATCCCTCCATCTTTTCTCTTGTGACCCCTCGGCCACCACCCCCCATCCTCCTGTCACCTCAATCCACTCCCTACTGTTTACATTGTGTTCCCATTCCTCCTGGGCCTTCCCTTGGTCCTGACAGTTGGGGGAGGTATGGCCGGGCCCCCACTGCTGACACCCCGAACACTGGTATAAGCCACAATTCTTTCGAATGTGGCCGGGCTTCTTGCATTTCAAGCACCGAGGGCGGGGGTCAGTGGTGTGCTGGTATGGGTGGTGGTGGCGAGTGGTGGGCTGTGCAATTGGGCGTGGGGTGCCGTATACATGAATGGCGGCGTCGTGTTCATTAAAAAAGTTAATCATGCCTTGCCCTGCGAAGGTCATGAAAATATATTCTGGGGCAAGGGGAAACTTCCCCGAGTCCCTGATGACATTGAGGATGCCATGTCGAATGGCAGCGGCGATGGCAGCAGCAACAATGAGAGATGAGCTGAAGGTGGCTCGTCAATACCCCAGGATCTCCGTGAGGTTCTTTTCATTGGTGACAGCTTTGGTAATAAGGATGAGGTCAAGGTGAAGGGTTGGGTCAGGGTAGCAGGCGTCGATGAGGTTGGAAATGTTTTGGTAGCTCATGAAGAGCCCCCGGATGTAGTTGATAGCGGCGGAAAAGGCGTTGGTTTGGAAACAGGAGGAAGACATGGTGAAGGAGGAGTTGAGTTGCGAAAAGCTGGTTGGCTAGTTGTGAGTGTTAGACGATTGTCTGAGGATTTTACTGCAGACGTTTCCTCCTTTTATAACTTTGAAGAATCTCGGAGGCATTCTTCAAGTTGCTTTCTGGTTCCCATGTTTCGTCAGAGTACCCCTTCCATACTACCAAATATTGATAGCTTCTGCCTCGCTTCCTGTGATCTTTGATTGAATCTACTTCGTATTCTTCTTCTCCATTGATAAGATCAGGTGGTGGTTCAGGAAAATTCTTTCCATGAACGTCGGTTTCATGATACGGGGTAAGGCGATTGCTGTGAATGACATTGTGTATCTTCCATTGAATTGGAAGCTGGAGCTTGTATGTCACTGGTCCCAATACTTCCGTGATTTTGAAGGGTCCTTCTCATAAGGATGCCATCTTCTGGAATTGATACCCTCTATTGAGGTTGCGCGCATCTAACCATACTAAGTCTCCTTTATTGAACGGAGGAGAATTTTTCTTGGATCGTTTAATTTGAACTTGTCGTGCCAGCTCATGAGCGGCTCGAGCATCATCTCTTGCTTTAAGAAGCTTAGCGATTCGTTCTTCTACTGCAGGGACATTTGTCTTTGGGAATGCTGTTGGGAACCCAGTGGGTTCGTTTCCATACATGAGATAAAATGGGGTTTGTTTCGTAACTGAATGGGGTCGTCCATTGTATGCGAACTCTGCCATAGGGAGATGTTTATCCCAGTCTTCTGGAATGTGCTTGCAGAAGACTCGGAGATACGTTTCGAGTTCTCTATTGACTCGTTCTGTCTCTCCATCTGTTTGGGGATGATATGCGGTACTGACTCGTTGCTTGATTTCGCAAAGTTTCATGAGACTTCTGTAAGTTTTTGAAATGAAAAGAGGGTCCCTATTGGAGATAATGATCTCGGGTAGCCCGAACCATTTGACTGTATGGTCCAAATGGAGTTCGGCGGCTTCGAGTGCAGTTAATTCTTTACTGCAAGGGATGAAAATTACCCCCTTCATAAGGCCATGGTCTACCACGACCATTATGTGGTCATAGCCTCGTGCTGTCTTAGGTAATCCAGAGATAAAATCTTGTGTTATCATCTGGAACGGTTTTGTAGCCATGGATTTAATCGGCTGTATTGGCGGTTGCATCAGGTGTGTGTTAACTTTGTTCTGTTGACAGGTGGTGCAACCTGCAACATATTCATATACGAAGTGGCATAACCGTGGCCACCAATAATGTCTCTGAACCATTTCTAGGGTAGAGTCTCGTCCTGGATGTCCCGTCATCGGGGAATCGTGAATCTGTTGGATGATCATCTTTCATACTTTGCGATTATCAGGAATATAGCATCGTTCCTGATAATATAATACTCCATCTTCTATTTTCCAATCCGATAAGTTCGATTTGATCAGTGGAACTCCTTTCGTAGATAGGACCTTGTCCATATCTTTTACAAACTCGTCTGAGGCAGCTGCCGATTCTATTAACTTGGTCAGCTCCATGTTGATTAATTTAACAAATAATTCATCTGGTAATAAGACAATATCTTCGTTGTCGGTGTCTTTCTCTGGTATGTGGTCTGGACGTCTTGATACAGTGTCTGACTGAATCATCTTTGATCCAGGCATATGCATTAACTTTATATTGAACCTTGTCAGATACAAGGCCCATCGTGCTTGTTGGCGACTGAGGTCCTGTGGCTTTCGGAAATAAGTCAGATTCTTGTGATCTGACATTACTATGACCTCGTGTTTACTTCCTTCTAAGAAGTGTCTCCATGTTCGTAATGCTCGGTAGATCGCAAGCATCTCTCTATCATATATGTCGTAGTTCCTTTCTGTCTGAGTGAGGCTGTGAGAGATATAGCCACATGGCTTAAGCTCTCCATTACTATCGTGTTGTCTAAGGATGGTGCCTGTGGCCCATTTAGATGCGTCAGCTTCTACAAAGAACTGCTTTGTAGGATCTAGTATGACTAGAACTGGTTTTTCTAGGAACCGTTTCTTTAAATTTTCGAAGACCGTTTGACACTCCTGAGACCATTCGAAAATTTTCGTCTTCTTTGTAAGTTCATTTAATGGTTTGGCAGTCTCTGCGTACTTGCCGATGAACCTTCTGTAAAAATTGCAGAATCCTAAAAAGGATCTGACACCCTTAACTGTCTTCAGTGGAGCCCATTCTCCTATTCCTGCTAACTTTGTTGGGTCCATTGATATCTCGTTAGGTTTCATGATGAAACCTAAGTACTCTACTTCGGTTGCATTGAATATGCACTTCTCTGGTTTAAGGAATAAATCCTTGTCTCTAAGTCACTTTAACACTTGTAGTGTTCGTTCGTGATGATCTTCAGGATTCTCAGAAAATATGAGAATATCGTCTATGTAGATCAGGAGCCATCCCTGAGCTATCATATCGGCGAAGTAATCATTCATCATAGATTGGAATGTGGCAGGTGAATTGCACATTCCGAAGAACATTACTGTTGGTTCGTATAGTCCTCTTTTGGTGATGAAGGCACCTTTCCATTCATCGCCTTCCTTAATTCGGACGTTATTATATCCCCATCAGATATCTAGTTTCGTAAACGTCTTTGCTCCATGTAACTTCTGGAGTAGATCGTCAATGGATGGTAGGGGATATGCGTTCTTGACGGTTGACTTGTTCAGGTATCTGTAGTCCTGACACGGTCTGAGTGCTTTACTATCTTTCTTTGATACAAAGAAAAATGGTGATGCTTGCAGTGAAGCGGATTCCCATATGAATCCCTTCCTAAGGTTGTCGTCTATGAACTTGTTCATCTCTTTCTCTTCTTCTACACTGAGTGGGTATGTCTTCGCTTTCTTTGGTACAAAGTCTGGTTTGAGATCGATTCTATGATCCCATGGACGGCTTTCTGGGAAACGTTCGGATGCAGTCTTCTTGAAGACTGATCAGTATTCTCTGTATTCTTCTGGGACTAGTTCCTCAAAAGATCTCTTCTCGATTATTTCGGCTCCATGCGCTAGACTCTGTGATACAGACGTCTTAGCTCTGATTGTGATCTCGTCGTTTTCAACCTGAACTGGTCGATTCAATGGGTTCCTTTCTTCTTCCTGTTCTGGTATAGCTTTCGCCGTATCTCCATTGATATGGGCGATAAGCAGATCTCCTTCTGTCAAATCATCTTCCTCGTCTTCCTCGTCAGGGTCCGGTACTAGTGCCGGCATATCTTCGTAGTCGTCTGGCAGTTTGTTTACTGCAACGAGAATAGATCTCTCTGTATCCGGCAACCTTTCAAACTTTGGGGTTGCGTCTTCGTTGGGTACTTCCTCTATCGTAACTGTTGGCTTCTTTCTAGTGTGAAGGTTCCACAGCTCTTCTGCGAAAGCTTCCCTTGATCTCATCTTCTTTCGTACTAGGTCCACCTTAAGGGCCTGTATGATTTGGTTCGTGGCCAACGCCTTGGTTGGTTTCTTAATTCGTTCTGGATAGATTTTAAGGGTCTTCTCTGCCCAATCGATTATGGGGTTCACTCTTTCTAACCATGGTAATCCGAGGATTACATTCTCCTTTCCTAAGTGACTGATAAAAAATTCGGTGGAAATGATGTTTCCATTGATTTTTACTGGGAATCGGGTGATATACTGGATAGGTCCATTCCTATTTGGGGTCTCGTCAACGTTTGAGATTGGTATCTCCTTCTTTAGTCTTAAGAGTGGGAATCGGTGCTCTTTCACAAATCGTTCATCTATAAATGCTCATTGAGCGCCTGAATCTATTAGCACTTTGGTTTTGGCGATTTCTTTTCCATCTAAAATTTTAGCGTCAATGATCATTGACCTTGAGTCTCTGCCTGGTACACTTCGAATTATAATAGTTCTGATGGGTGGTTCTTTCGAAGGTCTGGTCGTCATTGCCAGCCTTCGCACTAAAAATCCTGCTGTTCTTCTTCGACTACCTCTTCGTCTATACTTTCTATGAAGGCGTTCTTCGCTCCTTCTAACTCTTCGCTGTTGAGTTCTGACATAATAGCACGAACTTTTCGTGCAGCGTCTTTCGCTTTACTGGGCGGCATGATAGCTTTATATGGGGTGGCGGGTTTACTATAACTGGGAGTACTTCCCTTATTGGAAGTAGTCTGGCTCGGCGTGTGGTCTCGTGACATATGTCCTGGTTTTCTGCATCGGAAACATAGTCGTTCTTTCATGTATCTGTCTTGTTCTATACTGTCGATATCCATTGCGTTTGGATCTCTGGTTCGCAGGGTAAATGTGATATGTGGCGTGAAGGTGGTACGGGGTGCTGGTTTGGGTGTCCATCCCATAATCCTATCCTTCCATTGTATGCTCTGGTAGTATGATTGATCGAATGCCCTAGCATCTTCGATAATCTCTTCTAATGTGGTCGGTGTGTTCTTCTGCTGAACTATCTTCACTCTTAATGTCGGGTGAAGTCCTCTCAAAAAGTCTACTGCGAGCGTGGGATTCTCTATTCCTTGTAGGACGAATACGGCTCGTTGCGCTAGCATTCTAAAGTTGAGGATGTATTCCTCTAGGTGTCCTGGTTTGTGTTTTAAGACTGAGAAGTCTGTCTGCACCTTCTGCTTAGTCTTCCTAATGTCGAATGATTTCTCTAAGAGTTTCTTGAACTCGACCCATGTATCTGTGGGTAAAAACTTTCCGTCGGTCTGATGTGTGTCGATGTAGTGGCTTGCCCAATCGGCTGCCCTTCCTTCTGTCATATACGATATAGCAAACAATATTGCTAACTGGTCTGTCGAAAAGCATTGTGCATTGGCAATTAGGTAGTTTTCTACCATTTGAATCCATAGCTTGTACTTGGATTCATCTCCGTTAAAATCTTTCAGTTGTCGGCTTCTCTCTCTTCCATCCACTGCGGGGTATGGATCAAATGGCTGCTGTTGCTGGGGTGGTTGTTCTGGGTTCTGCGGCATATTGCTGGTTGGTTGCTGTGCTGCTGGGAAATTAGACATTTCTACTGGTGTCTCGGGGTTAAATGCTTCTGCTGCGAATGCGTTAAATCTTTCTACTATTTCGGTTACTTCGTCGGTTGGTGGGATACGTAGACTGGATAAGTCTATAGGTGTTACTATGGGTATTGGTACGATGAGCGACTGCGCGCTGGTGCTGTGTGTTCTAGCGATCGACAGTGATCCTCTTGGTGTGAAGGCTGGTGTTGCTCTTCCGCTAAATGGTGATTCTCTTCTGCTAAATGGATATGCTGGTCCTAGCCCTGATAATCGGGATATAGGAGTTTGTACAGGTGTCGATGTCCCTGTTACTGGTGTCTATGTGGCAGGAGGGCTCTCCTCATCTGCGCTTTCAAATTGTTCTTGTTCTGACTCGGAGCTCTCTGGTGCTCTATACGATCGATAGCCTAACCTTCCTTGGTCAGCCGTGGTTCCTTTCTACTGGGAGAAGACGATGCTGCATCTTCTTCTGACTTTCGCTTTAACTGTGTTTGTCAGTGTTGCTCTAAGGCTTCTAATAACTCTTTGTTGGTAAATCTCCAAATGAGGCGTATGATTTCGCCTAGCGTATCCACTGTGATACGTTTACTGAATGTGTTCCTGTGTGACGTGCGGTTTCTAAAACTGGTAGAGTGCGTTGATGTGCCCCTCTATACTGGGTAAGCTTGAACCTTTTGTTATGGTTTTATGTGTAGCGGGCTTTGTTAAGCTTAAGTTCACTATGACTCAGTTAACTTGACGACTGATGACTTGATGACTTTACGACTGATGACTGTTTACGACTTATAGCTCAATACCATCGGCTATCTTCAGGGTTTTCCTGGAATGACTGTTGTTCGTGTTACTTAACGAAATGCAGGGTTCAGCGATCCTCCCTGGAGAGCGATCCTGGATACTTAAGTGAGAACTTGTTAACTCGCGACGGTTAAACGATATACTGACACTCTAAGTCCTTAAAGACCTTAGAGTACGAGGGCAGACTTGCTTACGGGGGTTCCGACTGAGACATGAGGGTGAACTAAGCTTGTATTGCCTAGGTTCAAGCTATCGAATACAAGTGAAACTACCCTCCTTATATACTGAGGGCCTGGGTAAACTATGAGTCATAAACGAGTCAGAAGTATGAGTCTATATGACTTGTGTAGAGTCATAAGAGTCATACTGTGTTTAAAGGAGTCTAAGGGAGTCGTATGACAATGAAGGAGTCATACGACTCAGTCTATGTAAGTATGAGTTAGGAGAAATATATCTAAATAATGAGTCAAAAAGATAGGAATGAGTCATGGGATGCGTATCTAGAGTCTGTCCAGAATGGTCTAGACTACGTCTTAGGAGTATGTAAGTGTCTGCGAGTATCTAACTGTCTGTCCGTATCGTAAAGAAAAGATTTGTAACACGCAGTGGACACGGAATGAGCTTGGGTGGAGAGATCCTGAATGAGATCTGCATCCACCAAAGAAGAATTGATTGTATTTCTGTTGTTTGGTTTATGGTTTAGAAAGATGACTGAATATATTTTCAAACTCCGACCATCAAACATTTAGAAAGAAATCTAGGTTTCTAGACCCTATGGGAAGTCATCCACTTACAGTGCTTTGCATATAAGATTGAACACTTGTATTTTTTCAAACTGTTTGTCCTGGCCAAATATGATGGCAAATCTTACCAAATTTAGCATCAATGGATCCCTAGATTATAGATTCAAGAAAAATAAAAAGATCTGAATCGTTGTACTGGGCCATGCTGGCCTCCCACACAGCCCTCAGTAAATTGTTTCAACCATTTTCCTCTTAGGAAATTGATTCATGGGTGCTGTCGAGACGAGCGATCTCGCAGCAGGACAGACAAGAAGAGACACACACACACAGAAATGAGATGAGACACACAGGAAGAAGAGCAACATGTAAATGGGTACTGAATCACTTGAGGAGGGAACAGTTCCAAAGCGTGTATATGAGATGAAGGTAAAGTAAAAAGGAAGGAAGAAACGAAACGCTCTCCGCTTTCTTTTCGTCCACCTCGATGCCATCTTGTGAGATTGTGTGTCCCAGAAAATTCACTCTGAAACAGAATAATTTCGTTTTCTTTTTATTACAGTACAGTTTTGCATCAATCAACACTTGGAAAATCAACTGGACATTCTTTTCATGTTCTACTATGTCCTGAGACCAAATGACAATATCATCTTGATATATATGACAGAATTTCCCCAAGTATTTTTGAAGAGCTGCAGTAACACAACATTGATGAAACAAGGGGGCTTCAATAACCCATGGGCATGACAGTCCATTCATACAGGCCAAACGGTGTTGTTACGGCTGTTAAGTGAATGTCATCTGGGTGAACTCTCATCTGAAAAAAGGAATCAGTCATGTCGATCGTAGCCCATATTTTTCCTTTCACACAGTCTGTGAGGATATCATCGACTCTTGGCAAAGGATGACTGTCAATTACAACGTTGGAATTCAATTCCCTGTAATCATTTACCCAACGAGGTAAGGCCATCGGATCTGTCTTTGGATGATAAATGAAGGTGATGTGAAAGCTGAATTCGACAATCTGATTTTTCTGGAGTCAACATGCATATCTATCAGGGTCTTCCATGCTTCACAGTACTTGCATGGAGAGCTGTAAGTTCTTTTACTGATTGTCCTCGTAGCATCCTTCAATTTAATGTGACAGTAGACATCATCAGGCAAATTATCTGCATGTGGGATTGGTTCGAATGTTTTTCCAAATTCTGTCTTTAGTTTGTCTTCGAGTGCACTATATTTCTGTTGCAGTTCTAAAGACTCTAATTTATCTTTAACCACTGCAACAAAATTTACAGCAATGAATT
>Ga0307507_10010928_pt1 | contig 11571 bp, 13 predicted proteins | sample 7_EM_MG_FD_207223 | JGI IMG/M metagenome (GOLD analysis project Ga0307507, IMG submission 207223) | Populus trichocarpa ectomycorrhiza microbial communities from riparian zone in the Pacific Northwest, United States - 7_EM | ecosystem: Host-associated > Plants > Roots > Unclassified | place...
CCATCTCCTGATAGTCCGTGAATGGCACATTGAGGGTCTTAAAGACCCTCAATGTGCCATTCACGGACTTCCCGTATGGTGTACGCTTTGATCTCGTACGGCATACGAGATTGGGGTGGACGAGTGACGATCCTGGTGACGGGGGCGACCGGAAACGTCGGGCGGCTGGTGGTCGACGAGCTGATCGCGACGGGCGCGGACGTCCGGGCGCTGACGATCGATCCGGAGCGGGCCGCGCTGCCCGCGGAGGCGGAGGTGATCGTCGGGTCGCTGGCGCGGCCGTCGACGCTTCCGCTGGCGTTGAAGGGTGTCGAGGCGGTGTACCTGGCCCCGATGGCGGGGACCGTCGGGCGGTTCTGTGAGCTGGCGAAGGAGGCGGGGATCAGGCGGGTGGTCGCGCTGTCAGGCGGCAGCGTCGGCGACGAGCACGAGGGCTCGAGCGGGCACGAGTACGCCGCCGTCGAGGCCGCCGTGCGCGCGGCGGAGTTCGACTGGACGTTCCTGCGGCCGGGCGCCTTCATGAACAACACGCTCGGCTGGGCGGGGATGGTGCGGGCGACCGGTGAGGTGCAGTCGGCCTACGGCGAGGCGACCCAGGCCTCGATCGACCTCGGGGACATCGCCGCGGTGGCCGCGCATGTGCTGACCACGCAAGGACATCTCGGCCGAACGTATGTCCTCAGTGGACCGGAGGCGATCAGTCAGCGGGCGCAGGCCGCCGCCATCGGCACCGCGCTGGGGAAGACCATCGCGTTCCGCGAGTTGACCCGCGCCGAGCAGCGTCAGCAGTGGGTCACCTACGGCATCCCCGAGAACGCCGTGGACTGGATCCTGGACGGTTTCGAGGAGACCGTGCGGCACCCGCAGGAGCCGACCGGCGTCGTCGAGGAGCTGCTGGGCCGTCCCGGCACGACCTATGCCCAGTGGGCGGTGGCCAACGCGGCGGCGTTCAGCTGACCGTGCGGGTCATCCCGGCGAGGCCGAGCAGGGGGAGGGCGCCGCCGAGGACGACGACCGCGGTCCAGCCCCCGAGGTGGTAGGCGATCGAACCCGCCTGTGATCCGAGCGCGCCGCCGACGAAGAACGTCGCGAGGTAGATGCTGTTGATCCGGGCGCGGGCGGACGGGTCGAGCTGGTAGATGACGTGCTGGCCGACGACCAGGGTGGTCTGCGCGGCCGTGTCGACGGCAATTGCGGCCACGGCGAGCAGGACGACGCTGTGCGCGCCGAACCCGGCCACGGCGAAGGCGGCGGCGCAGACCACGAAGGCGACCGCGGTCATCCGCCTGCCGTGGCCGTGGTCGGCCCAGCGTCCGGCCAGCGGTGCGATGGCGGCGCCCGCGGCCCCGGCGAGTGCGAACAATCCGACACCGAGCTGGGAGTAGTTGAAGGGTGGCGCGGTCAGCACGAACGCGATGGTCGTCCAGAAGGCACTGAACGCCCCGAACATGGTGAACTGGTAGAGCGCGCGGTGTCGCAGCGCCGGATACCGTTTCGCCATCAGCAAAGTGGACCGGATCAATTGTCCATAGTGGATGTCCGTCTTCGGTGCCCGTCGCGGCAGGCTGAAGCGGAGCACAAGGGCGAGCACGGCCATCGCGCCGGCGGAGATCAGGAAGACGACCCGCCAGCTGGTGACCTCGGCGAGCAGGCTCGCGGCGACCCGCGAAAGCAGGATCCCGAACAACAGCCCACTGACGACCCGTCCGACGATCCGGCCGCGGATGACGTCGGGCGCGAGATCGGCCGCGAACGGAATCAGGATCTGGACGACGACCGACGTCGCCCCGGTGACGAGCGCGGCGAGCAGCAGCACGGCGAACCCGGGTGCGATCCCGGTGGCGACGAGCCCCGCGCACGCGACCGCGAGCAGGCTCGAGACAAGGCCGCGGTTCTCGAGCCGGTCACCGAGCGGCACGAGCAGCAGCATCCCTGCGGCGTAACCGATCTGCGTCGCGGTGACCACGCCACCCGCGGCCGCCTCGCCGACGCCGAAGGTGTGGCGCAGTTCGGTGAGCAGCGGTTGGGCGTAATAGATGTTGGCGACGGTCAGTCCACAGGAGACGGCCAGGAGCAGCACCAGCCAGCCTGGTGGCGCTTCCTGGCGGGTCTGTGTCTCGGTCACGTGCAACCCCCGTCGGCACCGGTTTGACTGGTTCCCGACGGTACCAGTCAAACCGGTTCCGGCTAGAGTGATGTGCATGACGGGTAGTGCGGATACCGGTATCAGGTTCCGTTCGGGCGCGGGCAGACTGTGCCTCGACTTCGTGCGCACGCATCGCTACCGCGGCACGCCGGACGTTGTCGAGGAACTGACCGATCCCTCGGCGTTGCGCGCGTGGATCCTTCAGCTGGGCCCTTTTGGCGAGGGTCGCTTCGCGTCTTCGGAGGCTTCGGTGCGTGATGCGCGTGCTTTGCGCGAAGCGATTCATGAGCTTCTCGGTGGTGGGGTCGCTTCGTGCCGTCCCGCCGTGCGTCAGCGCCTGAACCGCTTCGCTGCTCTGCCGGTTCCCGCGCCTTCGCTGACTTTGTCCGGTTTACGCTGGCACGCGGAGGACCCGGTTTCGGCGACGTTTTCCTTGCTGGCCCGGGATGCGCTGGACCTGGCGACCTCTCCGCAGTTCGCCCGCGTCCGCGAGTGCGCGGGTCCCCGTTGTGGCGCGCTTTTCCTGGACACGTCCCGTCCGGGCACGCGGCGGTGGTGCTCCATGGAAATCTGCGGCAACCAGGCCAAGAAGACCGCCGTGCGCGCGAAGGCTCGCGTCAGCTGAGGTACCACGTTCCGGTGATTGCCGGGGCGGATGCGTCCCACGGGGAATCTTCCTGGTGCGAACCCGCGTCATTCACGACCTTGCCCTCGGGCGCTGAAGGGCAGTCGACGCAGCTCAGTCGAACCGACCAATCGGAACAAATCAGGCAACTCTGCTGGTCGTAAGGTGAAGCGAGGGGGACTTTCCTTGCAGCAGACGCAAGGAAAGTCCCCCTCATAACACGCAACACCGGACGCCACATTTGCCTTACGGGTCAATAAGTCCCTCAATGTGGCCTTCACGGACTTGAGCCTTCACGGCCAAGAACTCAGGCGAGTGCGGCGTCCATGGTGATCGTGGTGCCCGCCAGCGCCTTCGAGACAGGGCACGTCTTCTCCGCGGTCTCTGCGTACTCGGCGAACTGCTCGGCGGAAACGCCCGGGAGCGAAGCCCGCAGCGTGATCGCGATGCCGCTGATCTCGAAGCCGCCGCCCTTGGCCGGGCCGAGCGTGACCTCGGCGCTGACGTCGATCGAGTCCGCGACGAGCTTCTGCGACTCCAGCACGCCCGACAGGTTCATCGCGAGACACGACGAGTGCGCCGCCGCGATGAGCTCTTCGGGGCTGGTCTGGCCGTCCGGGTTGCCCGCGCGGGTCGGGAACGACACGGAGAACGTCCCGGCGTTGGACGAGTCCAGGGTGACCTCGCCCTTTCCGTCGTTCAGTCCGCCGACCCAGTGGGTGGTGGCGTCACGGCTGGGCATAAAGCCTCCTCAATGATCGGAGTACGCGACGGTCGACGCAGTCAGCCGCCGCAGGGTGTCGATGAGCTGACGCCGCTCGGCGTCCTCGAGGCCCAGTGCGCAGCCGATGGCCGAGGGGATCGCGGCCGCGCGCGTACGCACGGCCCGGCCGTCCTCGGTCAGGCTGACCACCACGGTGCGTTCGTCGGTGGCGAGCCGGGCCCGCGTCACCATCCCGTTCGCCTCGAGCCGCTTGAGCAGCGGGGAAAGCGTGCCGTAGTCCAGGTGCAGTGCCTCGCCGATCTCCTTGACCGGCCGCGAGTCGGACTCCCACAGCACCAGCAGCACCAGGTACTGCGGATATGTCAGGCCCAACTCGCCGAGCAGGGGACGGTAGGTGTCCGTCACCGCCCGCGACGCCGCGTACAGCGCGAAGCAGGCTTGCTCTTCGAGAAGGAACTCGTCCGGCACGACGACAAACCTAGCCCACGATTACATCGTGCACAAGGTATCTGTGGGAAACTGCCGGTGGTGTCCGGCAGACTGCGTGCCATGACCGAACGACCGAAGGTTCCGCTCACCGGCAGTGAGCGGGAAATCCTGACGAGCCAGCTCGACCGTCAGCGCGCCGCCGTCGTCGGCAAGTGCTCCGGGCTGACCGACGAGCAGGCCCGCCGAGTCCACCTGCCCAGCGAGCTCACCACCATCGCCGGGCTGCTCGCCCACCTCCGGCTCAACGAGTGGTTCTGGTTCAGCGTGGTGCTCGGCGGCGATGAAGACACCTGGAAGGAGAAGTTCGAGCAGGATCCCGACGTCGAGTTCCGGCTCACCGACGACGACACCATGGACAAGCTCCTCGCCGCCTACGACGCCGAGTGCGCGCGCAGCCGGGAGATCGTCGACAAGCTTGACCTCGACCACATCGGGAACCTCGAAGGGAAGGAGGTGAACGTCCGCTGGGTGATCACGCACATGATCGAGGAGACCGCCCGTCACGCCGGCCACCTCGACCTGCTGCGAGAACTGACCGACGGGCTCACCGGGGAGTGACGCGCTTGGGAGGTAAGGGGAAGAACCCGCTGGTCCGCTCGACGTAGCTCGCGTACGCCGGGCGTGTCCGAGCCATTCCCTTCTCCAGCAACGGTTTCCCGGTGCCACGCGCGAGGGTGTAGGTCATCGCGACCGGCGACAGGATCGTCGCCGCGCCGGGCCAGGTCGAGCACGCGAGGAGGTAGAGGCCCCACCACACGCACGCGTCGCCGAAGTAGTTCGGATGCCGGGTGTAGCGCCACAGCCCGGTGTCGAGCACCTGGCCGCGGTTCGAGGGATCCGCCTTGAACCGGCGCAGCTGGTCGTCACCGATCGTCTCGAAGGCGAACCCGGCCAGCCACACCACGACGCCGAGCCAGCCCAGCACGCCCAGACCCGTGCCGTACTGGGCGAGCTGCACGGGCAGCGAGACGAAGTACAGCACCACGGCCTGAAGGAGGTACACCCGCACGAAGATCTTCGCGGCCGGATTCGGCCCGGCGCGCTCGACCATCCGCACGTACCGCGGATCTTCGGGCAGGTTGTGGTTGCGCAAATGGAGGTGCAGCGAGAGCCGAACGCCCCAGATCACCGTCAGCGCGGTGACCACCAGCCGCAGCGACAGCGGCCCGTCGCCCAGCGGCAGGGAAACCAGCGCCACCAGTGCGAACCCGAGCCCCCAGAACGTGTCGATCGTGTCGTACCGCTTGCGCGCCAACGCGATCCCGAACGTCGCAGCCACCGCGGCGAGCGTGACGACGGAGGTGACGAGCAGCGTGCCGCCCAGGGACATCAGGACCACTCCCGGGTGGGCGGCAGCCCGCTCACGCCGTCGACGGCGGGTCGTACCGCCAGGACCTGGTCCACACCCATCCGGTTCTCCTCGAACGCCAGCGCCCCGCCGACCAGATAGAGCCGCCACACCCGGGCACCGGACTCGCCGATCAGCGCCACCACGTCGGCCCAGTTCTTCTCGAGCGTCTCGGCCCACGCGCGAACCGTTCCAACGTAGTGCTCGCGCATCGCGTGCACGTCACGAAGTTCGAAGCCGGCCGCTTCGAGGTGCCCGAGCGTCCGGCTCAGCGGGCGCATGGTCATGTCCGGGGCGATGTAGCGCTCGATGAACGCGCCGCCGCCGGGCGCGACGTGCCCGCGCGACATCTGCTGCAGCACCAGCCGTCCGGTCGGCTTCAGCATCCGGAACAGCGTCTCGGTGTACGCCGGATAGTTCGCCTCGCCGACGTGCTCGCCCATCTCGATCGACGCCACCGCGTCGAACGGCTCGTCGCGCAGCTCCCGGTAGTCCTGGCGGCGCGCCTCCACGCGGTCCTCGAGGTCGTGCTGCGCGAGCCGCGCCCGGATGTGCTGCAGCTGTTCGGCCGACAGCGTGATCCCGACGGCGTGCACGCCGTGGTGCTTCGCCGCGTGCACCAGCAGCGAACCCCAGCCGCAGCCGACGTCCAGCAGCCGCATGCCCGGCCGCAGCCCCAGCTTGCGGCAGATCATCTCCAGCTTGTCGAACTGCGCCTGCGCCAGGCCGTAGCCCGGTTCGTCCGAGGTCCAGTACGCGCAGGAGTACGCCATCGACTCGTCCATCAGCAGCTGGTAGAAGGCGTTGGACAGGTCGTAGTGGTGCGCGATGGCGGAACGGTCGCGCAGCAGGCTGTGCAACGTGCCGCTCAGCCGAGCCTCCTCGGTCGGCGGCTTCGGCGGGAGCCCGGCGACACCCAGCCGCCCGGCCAGCGCGACCGCCTCGGCCCAGTCGCGCGGGCCGAGCTTCACCCGATTGAGCTCACCCGCGCGGGTGAGGGCCCAGATCCGCCGGAAGCCGTCCGCCAGATCGCCTTCGACGTCCAGGTCGCCCGAGACGTACGCTCGCGCGAGCCCCAGCTCGCCGGGCGCGTACAGCAGGCGGCGCAGCGCGCGGCGGTTGCGCAGCACCACCGTAGGGGCCTGAGCTGGGCCGACGCGGGTTCCGTCCCAGGTTCGCAGGCCCACGGGCAGAGGCCCGCCGAGGATTCGTTCGACGAAGGAAGCGAGGCGGTGCGCGGTGCGGTTCGGCATGCCCGGCATTCGCCCCCGCGCCCGCGGGGGATTGGTCCCGGATTCAACCAATCCGCCCGGCTCGCTGGCTCGAAACACCGGTGTGGAGATCACGGGACAACGCATCGGCGTCATCGGCAGCGGGGTGGCCGGGCTGACTGCTGCATACCTGCTGCAGCGGAAGTACGAGGTGCTGCTGTTCGAGGCCGACGACCGCCTTGGCGGGCACGCGCACACCCACGACGTACCGAGCGCCCACGGCGGCACCATCGGCGTCGACTCCGGCTTCATCGTCCACAACGAGCTCACCTACCCGACCCTGCTGCGGCTGTTCGCCGAGCTCGGGGTCCGCACCCGCGACACCGAGATGTCGATGAGCATCAGCTGCGACGGCTGCGGCCTGCAGTACGCCGGCGCCAAGGGCCTGCGAGGCCTGTTCGCCCAGCGGCGCAACGTGGTCCGCACGCGCTACCTGCGCATGCTGGCCGAGGTGAAACGGTTCCACCGGCACGCGAAACGGCTCCTGGAGGCCCCCGATGCCGGCGACGTCACGATCGGCTCGTTCCTCGCGATCGGCGGTTACACCGCCTATTTCGTCGACCACTTCGTGCTGCCGCTGGTGTCCACCGTGTGGTCGGCCGACCGCGCCGACACCCTGCGCTACCCGGCGCGCTACCTGTTCGAGTTCCTCCGCAACCACGGGATGCTGTCGGTGCAGAACTCGCCGACCTGGCGCACCGTCGCCGGCGGCTCCCGCGAGTACGTCGAGCGCGCCGCCAAGCAGCTGACCGCGGTGCACCTGTCGACACCGGTGCGGTCCGTGCTGCGCACCGCGCGCGGCGTCGAGATCCGCGACGACGCCGACACCCGCCACCGCGTCGACAAAGTCGTCCTCGCCACGCACGCAGACCAGGCGCTGCGCCTGCTCGCCGCTCCGACCGCCGCCGAGCGCGAGATGCTCGGGGCGTTCCGGTACTCGGTCAACGAAGCCTGGCTGCACACCGACACCGGCGTGCTGCCGACGCTGCCGGACGCCCGGGCCGGCTGGAACTACCGCGCGCCCACCTGCGGGGCGCCCACCGGCGCGGTCCAGGTCAGCTACGACATGAACCGCCTGATGCGCCTCGACGAGCCGACCGGCTATGTCGTCACGCTGAACCCCGGCGAGGGACCCGAGAAGGCCTCGGTCGTCGCCAGGATGTCCTACGAACATCCGGTGTACACACCGGAATCCGTTGCCGCACAACGGAGGCTGCCCGAACTCAACGACGGGGTGCTCGCCTACGCGGGTGCCTACCACGGTTGGGGGTTCCACGAGGACGGCTGTTCCTCGGGGGCCCGCGCCGCCGAGAGTCTGGGGGTTTCCTGGTGACAGCAGCGCTTTACGACGCCACGGTCGCGCACGTCCGGCGGATCGACCCGCCGCACGCCTTCGCGCACCGGATCTACCTGTGGCTGATCGATCTCGACGCGCCGCCGCGGCTTTCCTGGTGGCTGCGGCCGTTCGCGCGGTTCGACAGCCGCGACCACTTCCGCCGTGGCGACCCGGCGAGCATCCGGGTCAAGCTCGACGCCTGGCTCGCGAGCCGCGGCGTGGATCTCAAGGGCGGCAAGGTGGTCATGCTCGCCGGCGCCCGGGTGCTCGGCTACGCGTTCAACCCGATCAGCGTCTACTGGTGCCACGACCCCCAAGGGCGGCTCGAGTGCGTCGTCGCCGAGGTGCACAACACCTACGGCGGCCGGCACGCGTACCTGCTGCGCCCGGACGACGAGGACCATGCCCGCGCCGGCAAGGAGTTCTACGTCTCGCCGTTCCAGCGCATGGACGGCGAATACCGGATGCACCTGCCGCACCCGGAATCCCTGCTGGCGCTGACCGTTTCCCTGCACGAGCGCGACACCACGCCGCTGGTCGCTACGCTGCGGGGGGTACGCCGCCCGGCGAACCCGCGCTGGCTGGCCCGCATGGTGCTGGCCAGGCCGCTGCTGCCGCAGCGGGTGTCCGGCCTGATCCGCCGCCACGGAGTCGCGCTGTGGCTGCGCCGGGCCCCGGTCACCGAGCGCACCCCGCAGAACGCCGGAGGACAGCTGCATGGATGAGTCCGCTCGCCCGCGTCACATGGCCCCGGTGCCCTCCGCCGCTCCGGCCGGGCCCAGCGCCGAGGACCTCCTGGTGCGCGTGGCGAAGGGCGACGAGCGGGCCTTCGAGCTGCTCTACGACCAGCTCTCCGGGCCGATCTACGGCCTCGTGCGGCGGATCGTGCGCGACGCGGCGCAGTCCGAGGAGGTCGCGCAGGAGGTGCTCATCGAGCTGTGGCGCACCGCGACGCGGTACTCGCCCGAGCGCGGCAGCGCGCTCAACTGGGCGATGACGCTGGCACACCGGCGCGCCGTGGACCGCGTCCGCTCGGCGCGCGCCAGCACCGAACGCGAGCAGAAGGCCACCTTCGAGGCCGCGCGCGGACGGCCGTTCGACGAAGTCGCCGAGTCGGTCACGGCGCGGCTCGAACGTTCGCAGGTCCGCCGCTGCCTGTCCTTCCTGACCGACCTGCAGCGCGAGTCCGTGCTGCTGGCCTACTACCAGGGCTACACCTATCGCGAGGTGGCCGAAGTGCTGTCGACCCCGCAAGGAACCATCAAGACGCGCCTGCGGGACGGCCTGATCCGCCTGCGGGACTGCCTGGGGGTGACCGCATGACCACACCGGAGATGCACACACTGGCCGGTGCCTTCGCACTCGACGCGGTGTCCGATGTGGAACGAGCGGAGTTCGCCCGGCACCTCGAGCAGTGCGAGTCCTGCGCGCAGGAGGTTGCCGAGCTGCGCGCGACCGCGGCCCGGCTCGGCGCGGCGATGGCCGAGGAACCGCCCGGCTCGCTCAAGCCGCGGGTGCTCTCGGGCATGCACGCCACCCGCCAGGTGCCACCGCGGACCCGGCCCGGCTCCCATGACCGCCCCCGCCGTGGTTCGCGGGCCCCGCGCTGGGCGGTCGTGCTGTCCACCGCGGCGGCCGTGGTCGGGCTCGCCGCGGGCGGCGTGTTCGGCGGAATCGCGCTGACGACGCACAACCAGCTGACCACCGCGCAGAACCAGCTGGACCAGGCGAAGGAGAAGTACGCGCCGGTCGCGGCCCTGCTCGCCGCGCCCGACGCGAAGACCAGGCACGGCTCCGCGAGTATCGGCGGCGGCGCCACGGTGATCGCGTCGCGGTCGCTGGACCGCGTGATGCTGATGAACGCCGGGTTGCCGGCCCAGTCGTCCGGCCAGGTCTATCAAGCCTGGTTGATGCCTGCCACGGGCGCGCCACGGCCGGCCGGGCTGCTCGTCGGCGACGGCAGCCTGGTCGTCGCGGACGGCGTCGGCAACGCCGACAAGGTGGCGCTGAGCGTGGAACAGGCCGGCGGATCGGTCACCGGCGCGCCGTCCCAGAACGTCGTGCTGGTCATGCCGATGCCCGCCTGAGCGGGCTCATACCAGACACCGGCATCGGCGTGATCTCGGCTCCCCGCTCTTGCGGATACGAAGACGTTGTGGCAAAACACCTTTGCGACACACGGCGTGGCTACTGGATCTGAGCCTGCCTGGTGCCTACCGTCCTGCCTAACGTCGGCAGTTGACATAACGCTCGAGCAGTGGTTGAGGGTTCTGGGCCGCCGATGGGCTGTACGGGCACAACGATCAGGAAGGCGGACCCGATGACGCCCCCGCACAACTACCTTGCGGTGATCAAGGTCGTCGGCATCGGCGGCGGCGGCGTGAACGCCGTGAACCGCATGATCGAGGTCGGCCTCAAAGGTGTCGAGTTCATCGCGGTGAACACCGACGCGCAGGCTCTGCTCATGTCCGACGCCGACGTCAAGCTGGACATCGGCCGTGAACTCACGCGTGGTCTCGGAGCGGGAGCGGCGCCCGAAGTGGGGCAGCGGGCCGCCGAAGACCACCGCGAGGAGATCGAAGAGGTCATCAAGGGCGCCGACATGGTGTTCGTGACCGCGGGCGAGGGCGGCGGCACCGGCACCGGCGGCGCCCCGGTCGTCGCGCAGATCGCGCGCAAGCTGGGCGCGCTGACCATCGGCGTGGTGACCCGCCCGTTCACCTTCGAGGGCAAGCGCCGCGGCAAGCAGGCCGAGGACGGCATCCAGGCGCTGCGCAACGAGTGCGACACGCTGATCGTGATCCCGAACGACCGCCTGCTGCAGCTCGGCGACATCGGCGTGTCGCTGATGGACGCGTTCCGCTCCGCGGACGAGGTGCTGCTCTCCGGTGTCCAGGGCATCACCGACCTGATCACCACCCCGGGCCTGATCAACCTCGACTTCGCCGACGTCAAGAGCGTGATGTCCGGCGCGGGTTCGGCGCTGATGGGAATAGGGTCCGCGCGCGGTGAGGGCCGGGCGATCCAGGCGGCGGAGAAGGCGATCAACTCGCCGCTGCTCGAGGCCTCCATGGACGGCGCGCACGGCGCGCTGCTGTCGATCGCCGGCGGGTCCGACCTGGGCCTGTTCGAGATCAACGAGGCCGCGTCGCTGGTGCAGGAGTCCGCGCACCCGGACGCGAACATCATCTTCGGCACGATCATCGACGACTCGCTCGGCGACGAGGTCCGCGTCACGGTGATCGCAGCCGGTTTCGACGCGGGCGCCCCGACGCACAAGAAGCTCGACCCGTCGACGTTCGGCTCGCGGTCGTCCTCGACCACGGCGTCGGCGTCGGCCGGCCAGGTTTCCTCGCCGCCCACGCCGCCCACCGGTGCGACCCCGGTCCCGTCGTCGAGCAGCTCCGGCTACCCGGTGGCCCCGCCGCGCACGCACTCGGGGCTGCCGAACGGCACCAACTCCACCTCCGGCGGGCTGCCGCAGCCCGGCGGCTCGCGCGGCTACTCGCCGATCGGCTCCAACGCGACCCAGGGCAGCCTGCCCGGCCGCGCGATGCCGGTCCACGACGACCCGTCCGACGACGAGGTCGACGTCCCGCCGTTCATGCGCCGCTGACGCTCTAGCTGAAGGA
>Ga0307507_10010930_pt1 | contig 11571 bp, 15 predicted proteins | sample 7_EM_MG_FD_207223 | JGI IMG/M metagenome (GOLD analysis project Ga0307507, IMG submission 207223) | Populus trichocarpa ectomycorrhiza microbial communities from riparian zone in the Pacific Northwest, United States - 7_EM | ecosystem: Host-associated > Plants > Roots > Unclassified | place...
CGCTTTTACTTCTCAGTAATTCAGACTCTTTTACACTTTCTATATAGTTTAGTAAAAGTAGACACTCGTTTAAGCTGTCTGACCTTATCCAAACTGTCTAGATAATGTTCTGTCTTTGTGGTTTCCCTGTCCTAGTCTAAGGAAATAATTATGCCAGGCTCCGCATTATTATTGCCCGTTCAAAATAAACTATTAGATTATAAAATAATCTAATGTCTTCTACACTTTATAAAAAGGTATTAAAATGAAAAAATACATGGCCATTTTACCATGGATCTCATCAACAGTCAATGGAGGGGATTCCCTCCACCATGTGTGGATGTGGTGGACATTGATCAAGGTCTATGTCACTATCTGTCACCTGCCCAAACGGGTATGGGTATGTCACAGATTAAAATTTGTGTACCTGCATGCCGGGTCCTCATACCCGTGAGCAGAGGAGGAGGAGGGAGGCGATCATAAGGACAAGATAGGTTCTTGAGGTGAGAGAGGCGAATTTTTGGCTTGAAATGGCGTAATGAGTGACAGAGCGCGTTGATGCACAATACCAGAGGGTGCTGGTGGGTTTGAGGGATAGAGGGTGTGCGGATGATGCTGATAGAGAGGTGACGATGAGGAGGTGGCGAATTCAATGGGAAATAATAAGGCACGTGCACTATATCTTGAATATCATTGGGCAGGCCTAACCTCTAACCGGGGCTGTATATCCGTTTTGGGTGCGGCCTTGAACAGGCTCAAGCCATCATCTTGAACCCGATTCGGCTACTCGCACACAGGCTCATGGGGGAGGATTTTTGGAGGATTTACTATTTGCAGTGAAAAATAGTATTGAGCTATCAATTGGCTATCAAGATAAGTTCTCTCCCTCTTTTCTTTTTTTTTTCTCTTCTCCCAACTTGAATTCTTCGCCATCTCCACAGGCTTAGGCCATAGGCCATATATTCCATGTTTCTCAATTCCTGCGGATTAGCCTATAGGGGTTTTTCTAACGTCTGCAGACGAAATGTATGGCCCTATCACCACGTTACGGCACAATGGTTGCCTGGTGAAACATATACCGTGAACTGCCTTCAAGATGTTGGATCGTGATTGGCACAGAGTAGTTGATGCATGAGATATTCTCGAGGTGGGTATCGTTTCTTCTTTCGTAGGAAACAAACTGATTGCCATTTAGGATTCAAATCTCATTCAACAGTACTTTTTGGCCCAACAGCAACCCACACTCTGGCGTGCCCTTCCGGCCCTCGAGGAGTTGCAATCAGCTTGGGAGACGAAACGGGATGCACCAAGATTTCACCTCTACAAGGACGCTCTTGCCTCCAGCCTTGAAAAACTTCGCAAGTATTATTCTCAGCTTGATGAAAAGCCGAGCTTTGTATTGGCGCTAGGTGAGTATGATACCAATACCTCTTTCCTTTGATTGTATTGATACTTTTTCAGTCCTCCATCCCTACTACAACTCGTGTACATCAAGCTCACATGGGGAGGACCGGATGAGCAGGCTGCTGAAATAGCAGAAGAAAACACTTATGCAAAGGATTGGCAGGACGAGGCAAAGCAGATTGTCAAACGGATGGTGAGTAGTACTAGTAGTTGTATTGTTATTATTGTTGTGTCAGCTAATGAGGAATTGAACAAATGGCCAAGTATTATAAAACTCGTCCAGCCGCTGCTGCCAAAGGGAACGACAATCCCACTTTCAGGTCAACTTTGTCCGAATTTGACAAGCTCTGGGAACAGCTTCTCTCTGATGATGCAGAGGAAGGCTGGGCATCTGAACTTCGATGCTACCTTGCTGGAATGCAAAGGGATGTCAGAAAGGACACAGATATTGTCAAGTGGTGGCAGGTAATGCCCTAATGTGCCAATCCTGTTATCCGCTAAGTCAATTTTGCACAGGATAATGCTGAAATCTATCCAACACTTGCCCGCATCGCACTTGATGTCCTTCCATCACAGGCATTGTCCATGCCTTGTGAACATTTATTCTCGGGTACGAAACAAATGGCAACTGACCGCCGAGCATCTTTAGGTCTGAAAGTATTCGAGGAACTCACCATCATGAAACATGCTTGGGGCCTGAACATTTATGATGTAGCTGCTCGGAATGCTACTGACGTTGAAGAGATCAGTCTCATTGACTTCGAACAAATGTTGGTTGAGGAAGCAGATATGCTTGAGTGGGATAAAGAGGACTTGGAAGACAGGTATAATAATGATTTCGAGCTTGTAGTTGACTAGTTTCTTGTAGTTGACTAGTTTCAAGTCCATGGCTATCAAGTCCTTCCACTACACTGATTCTTTTCCTTCGGTTTGGTTGCACTCAGTGCCAATCATGGTGCCAGTGCTTCCATTGCTTAAGAAAACCTGTTTGGACTCTTCAGGGGGAGTAGCGGAGTCTTGTGCCATCCTCGACAATGTTGGAAACATGACAGAGTGGTGCTAAAACTTTATAAGAAGATATCATGGTAAATATGAACATCTTCTTACCTCCCACCAAGCAACACCTTTTCCAACATTGTCACAGGGACCCTCAAGATACTGTTTGAGCTCATTGTGTGGTTCCGTGCAAGACATAACAGATGAAACAGAATGACAAGGCCACTTTATAGTTTGTTGACATCAAGACGACATCCCTGCTGGACCTGCTAGCAAATTTTAAGACTCAGAACAAGAGGATATGCTGCAATGAGACATGAGCGCACCCCTCAGAATTTATTTATTTATTTATAATATAATTAAGTAAGAGTACTATAGTATAACCGGTCAGAATCGGTTTTAACTGGTTTGGACTATGACTGGTTGCAACCGGTTAAATAACCGATGATAACTGGCATTAACCATGAAAGATTGGTTAGGATCAGTTCAGTCTGGTTATTTTGGGAATGTGAAAATATCCTAACCGGTCACAGTCTCGGTTATATCCAAAAGGGGAAAATAACCAGACTGGACCGGACTTTCAAGCACTACCGAAGTGTCCTGAAGGCAAACTTTGAGGATTTATTTCAGTTGGAGAAATTCCTTCTGAAGATCCTGAAGAGATTCCTATTTCTTTGGATGATGGTGATGATGGTCCTGATTGGACTACTCCCAATCCCCCTATTCCTTTAAGAGACAAGAATCATGATCACGATGGTGAAAATGATGCTCCTCCACCTGAAGTACCAGATGTACCTGCAGAACCTCCTTTGTGTTGTTCTGGTTGTACTCAGGTAATACCCTCTTGCCCTGATAATGTCTATGGAGATCAGACTCCAACCAAAATTATACGGGATGTTGAATGTCAGACATATTGGAAAAAGACGGTTGAAGGTTCGAGTCGAACTTGTAATATACCTCCCGTCTGGCTTCCGCAGCCAGATTTCCCTGTGAAACGCAACTCTGACAATCCATTAGATGATGATGAGAATGCCCTGCTTAAATTGCAAAAGGAAGGGGGAGTAAGGTTCATTTTATATCTAGTCAGCAAGGCAATTCCACACCATGACAATGACCTTCCTTCTGAATTAAATGTTCAAAACTGGACATTCTGAGATATATTGCGCTTATCAGCTGCAAAACAAAAGGAATGGAAAGACGCATGCCATGAGGAGTCAGAATCACTCCGGAAATGAAATGTCTATAAGCTAGTTAAGCTCCCTCATGGTAGAAAAGCCATTAAAACTCGATGGGTATTTGCAATTAAATCTGATGGTCACAAAAGAGCTCAACTTGTAGCCAAAGATTTCTCTCAAGTAGAAGGTCTAGACTATGATGAGATTTTCTCTCCAGTTGTCAGATTTGAATCAGTGTGTTTGCTATTTGCTTTTTTAGCTGCACTTGAAAACTGGCATATGACCACCTTGGATGTCAAAACAGCTTTCCTTTATGGACAGTTAGACGAAGAGATTTATATGGAACAACCTGAAGGTTTTAAAGTCAAAGGACAAGAATTTAAAGTTCTATGTCTACACCATGCTATATACGGACTTAAACAAGCATCTCTTGCTTGGTGGAAGAGCTCAATAAGTCTGTGCAAAAATTAGACTTCAAACACCTCTATGCTGACACTGGCATATTTGTTTGTCAACACAAAGACAGTACTATACTCGTCATATTGGCCTATATTGACAACATATTGTTCATGGGACCTACATAACAAATCCCTCTTAATAAGCAAAAAGGCACTTTGTATGGAACAATGGGAATGTTGTGATCTTGGTGAATGCAAGGAGTTTCTCCAGATGCAGATTACACATAAAGGAGGCAATAGGCAAATCCAACCGTCTATTGACTGTATAAATATCACGTGGTTATAACACATTTTTTTGGTGTTTTATGTGTTTAAATATATAAAACACTCAAAATAAATGTGTTTTGGCTGAAGTAAGTGTTCGATTATGTGTCAATCTACTCTATAAACATATTTCTGTGTAGAAAATGCCTTAGTCAAAGTCATGTTTACTTTGAATTGTGGTGCAGTAGTAAAGTGGTCAGTAACATGTCATGTGACTTGTTTCCAGGTCTAGGGTTCAATTCCTGATGTTAATTATTATTTTCCTCTGCAATTCTTCAGTCACTGGAATTTGGCAGCTCTGTAATAATGCACTCTGGAAGTAAACTCATTCAGAGGCAATTGGCAGTCCTGAAGCCTTCAACCAGTGTTCAAGGCTGAATCGCAAGGTTCCAAACATGGATGCAGATCCCTCAGATCACAAGGATCAGGTTGCTGTGTGGAACATGCTGTTTGATAGCAAGGAGTGTCTCAGATACTGCATGACCCTTTAGTATTTACAATGACGGACGTGGCATATGATGCAGTGACGACAAAGAAAACCAGATATGCAGCACCAGATATGCAGCAGATGCAAGTAGAGCAAGGGCAAGGGCAAGAACAGGGCACATTTTGCTATAGATTCAAGAATGATGTCAGCTGCCACTGCTGGTGTCAAGTGCAAGACCCAAAGCATTTTTGAGTCTGCTCATCAAGCAGCCAAAATTCATTGAGTGGAGATCATGGCAGAAGAACAGGAATATGTTGCAAATTCCCAAAGGGCACTTACCTGCTACAGAGCAACTTGCACGCTGTGTATTGTTAAAGATGGCACCCATGATGCTCACAACTTTTGATTCTGTCCAACGCTCATGTCAATGTTTGGCAATGATGATACAAAGGGCTTGTCTTTATACAAGTCTTTTAAAAACAAATTGCATTACGATCACACCATTCATGATCCCATTTGCTACTATTGCCACATTCCTATTTGCCACAATCTTCTGCATGAACCTGTTGGAACTGCTGTCACCTGCACCTATCCAGATGTGGTGGATTGTATTGGATGGACATTGTATCAAGGCGCTGGCACTTGACCCCTGCTGCAAAAGGAGTTTAGTATAAATTTTAATTCTATCGATTCGTATACAGCTTGGTTAAATTGTCCATCTATTGCTGGATACAAGTCTAATCTGTCTGCTGTCTTTCTTTGATATACTTCTTTCCTTTTTGATATCAAATAAATGCTAGCATGTTTGTTGACGAAACATAAATTGTGATTTATTGAATAGTACTGGTCATGCTGTGGTATCAAGTGTCTGTTTAATGCTAGCATGCTTGTTGATGAAATGTAAATTGCGAATTATCAAGTATATGATTGATCTGTAAACTATAAACAGCTTTAATGCATGTCAACAAGTTATCATTATTTTTGATATGCTGAATTTGTTGAAATGCAATTATCAGTTTGTCGAAAGAGTATGATCAATTATATTTGGCAAGCTAAAAACAGATCTCAACAAGTCATCATTATTTTGGACAGACTTGAATTCATCAAAATGCAATTAATGTTTTGTTGAAAGAAGTGATCTATTATTTTTCTTTTGCAAGGCAAGCTAAATTTTGTTAAAATGCTATCAGTGTTTTGTCAAATTAGATTGATCACTTAATCAAGTGTTTTGGCAAGCTGATTGTATTGAAATACAATTATTGATTATTTTTGACAGGGCCATTTATGTTTCAACAGAGCTATTTGGCACAACACAAATGCTAGACTAGAGATATAGATGGGAATGTCTTATTTGTATATGTTTGTTCAATAGAATGAAGCTGAAAATGCAGATAAGGCTTAGACAAGTCTTGCATGTCACTATTTGACAATTCATTTAAGCACAAGTATATAAAGGCCCAATTTGATTAGATGCTTCTTAACCTTCTACCATCACCATCTATTTTTGGTAGCTACAAACAAGTACAAACAAAGGTGCCAGTGTGTGTGTGTGTGTGTGTGTGTGTGTGTGTGTGTGTGTGTGTGTGTATTCGACTAAATGCAAATTGTGAAATATTGAATAACTGTTTTATAGATTGAAATTGCAATGACTGAATTTTTGATGAAACAAGATTTGCATTTCGACAACTGACTTTTTTTGGCAGTCACATGTGGAACCTATTGTTGAAGAGGTGGATGTTGTTATGGAAGATACGGTTGGTTATTTGTTTTTTTTTTTGGTGGGGTATTAAATTCAATATAACACAATTTTCAAGCAGAAGAAGAAGAAGAAGAAGGCAGCAGCGGCAGAGGCTACAACCACGACAGGCGAGCCATCTAAAAAGAAAGATGCTGTGGAACATGTATTGGGGCAGGACTTTGCTGATCAGGCCAAAGAGATGAGGGCAGACAATGCACATGTGGGTTATATATACAAAATAAATTATTCTATACTACTAATTCCTTTAGCAGATGGTTCAGCAGATGCTGGCTGGTGTTGGCGATGAACATATTCCTATATGTCAGCATGCGCCTGTTGCCAAGGCCCTGACTGGGTTCTCTGATGTTTTGGAAGTCCACAACAAGCTTTTGCACAATGAAAAGAAAACAGAAGCAAGAGAGGCAATTGCAAAAGAGATTCAGCATGCACGTCTTGGTTATGCAAGAGTCTGTTTTGCATCAGACAACAACTTGGATCATGGCCCAACAATCTGCCGTGGTGTGCTCAATCCTCGCTCCATTCAACAGGGCGGTGTAACGCACCTCAAAAATCTGCATGGAAATGGAAGGCTCAATCAGTACTCAACTGAGGTGACCTTTCATATTACCATGGTCATCAGACAAAAAGCCTTCAAGACCGAGTTGCTCACATAGAATATCACCCAGGACCCTTACCCTATGATTGAGTGAGTTGATAATATCACAGAAGTCATCCAGGCGTCTAAAGAAGACCTGGCAATGGTTACAGATGGTAATCACCATGCCACAGCATGCAAGCAGCTGGGTGCAGGGGTCAAGAAAACCTATTTGCACAGCAGGATTGTTCTGGACAACATGGCCACTGAGCAGGCCAACAGTAATATGGCCAAGGTCCACCAGGATACAGTGGAAAAGGCAGACAGTTTGCTGCGAAAGATGTGCAGCTGGAATGTGGTTGTATATGATTGGGGTGAGTGTATTACTTATTCGACAAAATGAAACTCACGTTTCATTGAATAGACAAGATAGAGAAAAGCCCACAGAAAGAGGCGATTTACTTGATGATTTCTGAGAACAATCTGTTCTTCAGTCAACCAGACAACAACATGAACACTCTGCAACACCTCCTGACCAGCATTGCCGGATGCACCTCACAAGAGGTCGACACTGTTCTAAATGTTCACCGCCAGTCCAGAACAAATGTCATGACCTCCAACGAAAGCATATTCAAAGACAAAAGGGCCTTGATGGTCTATGCAATGCCTTATATGTTTCAGGGCTTGCAGGTCACCAAGCTCTTTTTCCTCACTTTGGTGTTTCAGTGGCAGACGTGTGCATCAGAGATTGCCTGTCCCTTTTTGAGTCATATGGTCCATGTTCTTCTGTGGCTCGCATCTCCTGAAAAAATCGATCTCAATGCTGTCAACACTGTTGATCTTGTTAATGAGTTGATCATCTATTCCACTGAGGCCTTGAACTCTGTCCTGGACACAACATTTTTCGACAGACAATTTTTCCAAATTCTAGAGGATAGTTACATAAACTATCTCAAGCCAGCTATGATCATGTTTGGGCAGGAAGGCAACGGGAACATGTTCAATCAAGCTGCTACATTGTTCCAGCATCCAACAACAAGGATAAGTCAGAGTCCTCTGCTGAAAAGGGCAAAAAGAGCAGCCAGGACTATGAGATTTGATGGCGCAGGGCCTTCAAGAATTATATATCCTGCATTTACAAAAAAGTCACTGCATGGGTCGAAGACAAAATGAAGTATACAAAAGACCTTGCAATGAAATCCATTGCTCAACATGCTGGTCCCCAAGATCCAATTTTTGAATGAGCATGACATGCTCATCCCTTGCTTCCAATCATAAACAGTCCCACCCCCCTCCTTTCTATTCTATTCTTCACCAATTTTGCCAAGTCATTGGCAGATGTTACTGACGCAATAACTGTGGTGAGTTGTATTTGATGAAACGTGAATATTGTTTTATTGAATATATCTTTTAGATTTACAACTGGTTTGATCCACTTCTTGTTGCTGCGGTCAGGCATCAGCATACCAGAAAAACTGCCTCTTCTGATCTGGTCATGAAAAAACCTCTGCTCATATTCAATGAATGGCTTATCTATCATGTGGCCAGGGAGAAGCCTATACACACTGCCAGTCTCATCCAAAAGAAGACCAATTTTTACAACAAGAACATCAAAAGAATGATTAACAACGTGAGTGGATATTTCATCTGCTTTCTTGTTCTTTGGACTGATTAAAATAAAGATCATGGGCCAGATCATTTTCTACAGGCAGAGCTGTCTGCCTATGCTAAACAAGTGCTTGAATACTGAAAAGTTGCTTTAGGGCGAGTACAAAGACTGCAAAATCCCTGGAATGCAAAGTGAGCAAGCCAAGCATTGAGGATCTGCCTGCATGGACAATGCCATCTATCCACATCAGACAGCTTATGCTGACATGGCGCCTCAGAGCGCAAAACTTTGAAAAGTCTCTGGATGATCCTGAGATCAAAAAACACCATACCACCAGAACCAAGGGCTCTATACCAGGCCCTATGGTTAAACCAGGCGATGACCGCAAGCCTACAGTCACTTCTATCAAACAGGCGACTGAAAAGGAATGGCAGTTTGTGGAGTCTGCTCTTGATTTGCTGTTCCTCACCTCTTGGAACTGGGCAGAATTTACCAACAAAAATTCCCTGGTCATGAAATATGTAAAAATCATGATTTATTCCCTTGAATTGCACAAGATCTACAACGATCCTTTCAAGATCAAGCAATCCTGCAAGATTTTCTTGAGCATATTTGAGGAAATCAAAGATCACCTCAATGAAGATATTCTTATTGCTGTGACAGAGGGAGGGGGGCAGTGGGAGGGTTAGACACAGTGGAAGGTGGAAGGGTTAGATACAGTGGAAGGTGGGAGGGTTAGATGCAGTGAGAGGGATCGGCTCAGTGAAAGGGATTGGCATGGTGGGATGGAGGGAGAGCGCAAGTGGAAGAGTATGAGTAAGAGGGAGCAGAGAAGTGGAGTAACAGGGTGTGGGAAAGTGTGCCAGAATATGCCTGACGTGTCCGCAACAGTGGAAATGATGTCTGCATTGCAAGAGAAGGTGGGAAGAGCTGGAAAACAGTGAGTGGGAAGGATATTGAATTAAAGTATTGGTATTTATCTATCCCAAAAAGGAAAATTTTGATCTACATAGTCGATGTTTTAGAAAGGTCTCAATCCAAAGAATCTTTTTATAACCCATGACATCATATATTTTATTACCTAAGCCATGCAAAAGGCCTCACACAGACGAATTCAACAAGATTTCTTTCTAGACGCTTAATAGAGCTAGGGTGCAGTGACCTACCAGGAAGTCATGGCTTGGATGAGTGATTGTGCGAGATGGTCAGTTGAGGCGATGATTTGTTCCAACCAATTATGAGATTCTTGGATATAAGAAGATACAGTTCGGTGATCATGAAGGCGGGCCCTGAAGTTGGCTGGCAAGATCTAAAATCGGAACTTCCAGATACCTTATGAGCGTGAACAGTGCTTTCAGCCTCTGAAAATGGGCTGAACTTTTTTGGCATCCAATAGGGTCCAACTAGAAGAATCCATTGAACACCATTGGAGGACAAGGGATATCCATTCTTGTAGACTGCCTTGACTTGATTCTGAGCCTGGAAGAAGAGAGAATGGAACATAGATTCAACATCGGAATCAGACTTGATTGCATTGGCAGACAGAAGAGAAGTCATTCTTTCGATGGCACACTTTGCTTCTATGCTGCAATAAAGCTTGAAATTTGGAATGGTAGCTGGGAGGGTGAAATTTCCCAAACCAAAGTCTGGAACTTCTGAACGCTGGTCTCATATGTCCTGCAGTTTCCATTTCAAGTTCATCTGAGAATAAACGGCGAAGCAACGTCCTAGTTGATGCAAGGTAGCAAGCAAATTCATGGAAGATAGCATATAAGATATTCTCTGTGGGGAGCCCTGTGACGGCTTTCTGAGTAAGCCTTATCTGGTATCTTTGATCAGGTGTAGCCATGGTCGATGGTTGTCGAATCTGCACATTACACTGAACTGAACCAGAGATGAATTATATATTGTGAGCAACAATTCATACACACCAGAACACAGTAGAAGCCTGCCGAGGCCAAAAAAATGAGGCAGCAGGTTCATCAAACTTGAACATTGCTGATTATCATATCACTTGCTCTGTGCAGATCGGGGCCAGCAGAGTTTGAAATACACAACTTGCATGACTGAGTTTATATATATTGTGTTATGATCAATGTCACTTCACATGACCTATAGTGCAATCAGCATCATCCTGGTGCAATATCTCACTATTCATTTCTATTGTTCTTTGTAAGATAATTTCACACCATTCTTTCTTTGTTTGACGACATATGCCTATATATAGATATGCCTCTTTTCCTTTATAAACTCTGTACTTCTAGTTGTATATTCTTCAGTTTGAATATTACTTGGGTCGCATTTCAAAAGCTACGAAATAAGGACTTGAACTCTTAACTGAACTTCTTACTTGAACTTATAGTCTTTGAAGACTATGCCAAGTGGCATTAGCAATAACAATAACTCATAACAAAATATTCAAACTCCTACTCTTCTCAAATCCCTTCTACTACTGAAGTGGAAAACATTGATCTGCCAAGATCAGTAAACTGGCTCCATAGGATAACTACGCGCAAAAGGTTATCACCCTGGATCCACCAAAAGAACCAGAACCAAGATGTCAATACAAACCAAGGGATATACCCAACCCCAGACCCTTAGATAAAGGAAAACAGAAACGGCAAGAAATCATCAGCCAATCCAGAGGATTAACTTTCAATCCACTCATCAGAAGAGAGAGTAGTTCCGTTTCAATATCATCTCCAACCTCAATCACTTCATCAAAATCATATGAATACGAAAGTCCAACAATGGCCAGACCACAATCACCTCAAGCATCCTCATCTACCCTTCCACAAACAAACAACACCTTTGTCACCCTAACAGGACAAGACCTCCAGCTACTAGTGTTGCCGCTGCTCAGCTCGGCTCGGCTCAGGTTCGGCTTGACCAGTTCAGGTAGCATGCCGGATCGGAAGCCGAGCGG
>Ga0307507_10010931_pt1 | contig 11570 bp, 15 predicted proteins | sample 7_EM_MG_FD_207223 | JGI IMG/M metagenome (GOLD analysis project Ga0307507, IMG submission 207223) | Populus trichocarpa ectomycorrhiza microbial communities from riparian zone in the Pacific Northwest, United States - 7_EM | ecosystem: Host-associated > Plants > Roots > Unclassified | place...
AATACACGGGCAACCAGGCCACAGCGTTGTTGGCAATCCCCCTTGTTCGGGGTTATTTCCTTTTTTGGAGTTTTTGGTGAAGTAAGAAATTGGCGAACTTGTGTCAGTAAGTATACTAGTCATGATCATTTGTTTGCCAGACCCATGCTGATTGCCCGCTAGTAAGTAACATTCGCGCGAATTCCCTAAGGCTTGGACTCAGAGGCCTCACTTGTCGACTACCGGATCTAAATATAGCTAACAGTGGCTCACAAAATGCCAAGTTATTCCTGGCCACCAAAAAGCACAATACGGAGATTTAAATCATCTGAACTCACCGTGGCCTTCATCGTGAATGTGGCATCATGGTCTCAACAATCCTATCAAAATTCCTAATCGGTCTCTGGGCCACATTGATCGACAACATATGGCTCCCTGGCCACCCGGAAATTGCCACCTTTGGTAATTATGAACTTGATTTCCATGGATTGGTTTCGAGCTCTCAACTTGTCTTCTCATTTAAGTGGACAATGCTGTGGGCCGCATTCGTCGTTCTATAAAGCTGGGACGCTCCTCATGTCATATCCCCCACATCAAGACATCGACAACCTCGACACAGACATACCTTTTTATCGGACTCAGCTCTACACGGACTTAATACTACGGACTCAACTTCACGGACCTTTTGACTCATCTCAACCACAAGGATTACACGCATCCAAGGTATATCTCAACACCATTTCGTATCATGTTTGTGTCTAAAACAACGGGCAGGTATACATACATTCATCATGTTCTCGACCCCGAAGAAAGCCATTTCTAAGTTTCGCCCTTTCCCTTATTTTTCTCCCCTTCGACTCTTCGGTTTCTGTGGTGGTGAATCCACTGAGCGGGCCTCAAACTTTAAACGTCTCGTAATCCGCGCACCTTCTTATCGCCCTCTTCCTCGGCCAGCTCCTCGCAAGAAGTGTTACCCTCCTCAGGACCCTCGCCATGTTAAGGCAAAAGTTCCTCCCGTTCCACGCCGTCGTTCTTCCCAGCGCCTCGGTGCCAAACCACTTCGTCAGCAGCGTTCCGTTAGGACTCGCTCTTATCACAACTTGAGCAAGGCTGGCCCTTGCACCGCCGCCGCCCAGCCCAACACCCAGCTCAACCCTCAGCCCCCCGTTGTCCCCGCCCCCGCCTTCGACATCGACGCCATGACTCAGAAAGTCCGTCGTGTCGCTGTACACGCCGCCCCCCATCTCACTTCCGACGACAAGATCTTCATGGCCCAGTTGGAGAAACTCAACATCCACCACAACATGGCGGAAGTTCTCAACGGCCTCGAGACCGAACGCGCCAACGTCGAACGTGCTGAGCGTGAGGCTCCCATCTTGGAAGCCGAGCGCAAGGCCCGTAATGCGTCATATCAGGAGAGGCGTAAGATCGATGATCAGTTTATTATAGACTGGTACAATGAGAAGGCGAAGAAGAAGCAGGATAAGGAGTACGTCCTTGCTCGTATCGCGGAGGCGCAGAAGGAGAAGATGGAGATGGAGGCTCGCATGGATGCTCAACGTGCTGAGAATGTCCGGATTCAGTGCGAGGCTATGCTTGCTGAATATCAGCGTGAGCTTCAAGAAACTCGGAAGCGCCGTGAGGAGCATCGGAAGCGTCGGGCGAAGGAGATGGAATCTATCTTTCGCGTTACCGAAGAGAACCATAAGCGTCTTCTGGCGGCGCAGGCGGCTCGGAAGGTTCGCGCCGAGGCTGAAGCGGCTCGACTTCTTGCTGAGCGCGAAGCGGCAGAGGCAGAGGCTCGAGCTCAGGAGGAGGCTCGCAAGAAGGCGGAGCTGGAGGCTCAGCAAGCCCGGGAAGAGCTTGAGCGCCAGGCACATGAGGCCCGCATGCGAGAGGAGGAAGCACGTCGTCGAGCTGCCCTTGAGGCTCAAGCACGGGAGGAACAAGCTCGACGTTATGCTGAGGAGATGGCGCGGATGCAGCAGCAGCTTGAGGCTCATCAGGCGAGGGATCCACGTTTGTGGAGAGATGTTTCGATGCAAGACGTTTCTTCCGGCTCCGGTCCCTCCGTATCAGACGTATCCATGGCTGACGAAGAGCTTGCACCCACACCCACACCCCCTCCCTCTCAACCTACCGACGACGATCGCTGGAACCTTTACGAGTGGAAATGGGATGCGTTGAAGGGTTATGTTGGCCTTCTGGTGTTCTCGCAGCTTCCATGGCCCGTTCTCCACGACGTCAACACCATCCACGACCTCACTCCCGAACGCTTCTCCGAGTTCCTATTCAGCCCTAAGCGACCGGGCTATGAAGCCAAAACCAAGAAGGATCGGGTGAAGAACGAGCTCCTTCGTTTCCACCCCGACAAGTACGATGGCAAGATTCTTGGCAAAGTGTGCGTTGAGGACCATGCTCTTGTCAAGGAGGCGGTTGGAAGGGTTACTCGTTTCTTGACCACGGCACGATCATAGAATGGATGGTATTCTTATCCGCTAAATTAACCTATGCACCTTTTATATGCTTTACACTATGCCCTTATGCCTTTCCTTATCTCCCCTATGCTCATCCGCTTTGCTGTACTTATTAAAACTGTATCTAGCCTTGTCGACTAGTCCGTTCGTTGTATCTACCCTCAAATTTGAATCTATATTTTGAACTGTTAGCATCGAAGGTTTCAGTGGCTCTAATAGGCTTGCCTTGAACTCTCGTGTACTCAATATCATGTCAACTGCTATCATCATTCATCGACATATCCTAAGACCGCCGTCCTCGCGGCTCGGTTCAAATGTCTCCTGACAGATCTACCTTGAATAATGGAAGATGTGGCGTAACGGTGGGTCAATTTTTCCGAAAGAACCTTTAGTGTACCCGAACTAACATCTTCCCAGATTTCTCACCCCCCAAGCCCTCTGATAAGGAAGTCCCAGTGTAGGCCGTCATTTCATGACCCACAGCCGTCGCCGGACAGCTCTCACGACGGTTTTCGCTGCACCGCCCTTGTGGTGTATACCCAGCCACAAACGGAACAGGGCAATTCCGACGACAGCCTTATATTTGACCCTCCAACTTTCTGGAATTCCACACCTTTGGATTCTCTCCGTGTCTGCCCCACCAAGAACCCAGTCACCAACCGATGAGGGACATCCCCTATGACGTATGGCTATGTATAGCCCAGTTCATTCCGCGCAATGAGCTTCTTCGCCTGTACGGCGTGGACCGCTCATTATTCGACATCGTGATGAACGAACGTTATCGAGAAACGCGTATTTACCACCTGGGTGATGAGATGACACGTCAATGTTTGGTTGGCTTGGGGTGCGCAGTTCATTTCAATTTCTGTCCGTTGCATGTAACTCACGTGCTCGCAGCTTTCCAGACATTGCAAGACGCGTCCGTACCCTCCACCTTCGTCCTCATCTCTTTGGAAAGCCACTCGCTTTTCATGGGCAGAAGAAGAGCTTGCGTCAGAGTTTGTTATGCAAGCTCTCGAAGGAGGAGAAGCAGTCCGCTACTACTGCCAAGGCATCAGTGCAGTTGTTGCGGAGCATCACCAATTTGACGAACCTGGTGACTCTGAACCTGGAGTGTCAGAATTACCCCGTGGACGACTACAATGATTTTAAACTCGCCATTCCGTTCATTACGCATGGATGGTTGGCATATGGATCTGTGTTGCGTACATTGTCGCTCAAGATTCCTCTTGAGGCATGCAAAGAGTGTCTACCTTCGTCTTTAAGGCTTCCAAGCCTTGAGGATCTATCGATCCACATTTTCACTGCGTATCTCACGACGGATGCCACAAAGCTCGTGCGCAGCGTTCTGGTCCCTTTCGTCAATCGACACAGCTTGACCATTGAATCCCTTACCATCTCCACCCCCATGGCGTTCAACTACAACATATCTCCGATGTTTGGGGAACTCGAGTACCTCCCGCGGCTAACCAAGATTGATGTGTATTTTCCGTTGATAAGCCTTCAACAAACAGATTCAGCTGGTCTGCATCACTTGCTCAAGGCGCAATCTGCGAACCTCCTCACTCTTCGGATCCGGTTTGGTCACCTGTTCGGACTGACGACTCAACCACCAGCTCCATGTGCCCTATTCGCGCATCCGATGTTCAAAGTATCTCTGCCGAACCTCAAGTCACTGGAGCTGAATATACTAGGCCACAACACGCGTCTCGTCCAATGTGTAGTACCATATCTGCATCAGTTCAGGGACTCTTTGACGACCCTCGTCCTCAATCATCATCAAGCAACCCACCTCGAAGCTCATGACATCATTGATGTGTTTGAGCACAGCACTTCGCGGCTTTTGTTGCTGGATTTATGGCTCACCCATTTGAGCCCGTCGTTCCTCGACGTGTTGTCGGTCAAGCTCCCTGATCTCGAGCGGCTCAATCTGTCTTTTGGGACATTCGTTGGGCATGATCATACGTTCAGCATGACGCGCTCCTATTCTCATCGTCACGTTCGTTTTTGTCCATCTATTCCCTCATATAGCTCTTGCTAACCCCCCCTCCAATAGATCCCGATCCAGGAATTCTGCTCAGAGATGCCGAACCACGTTTACACGGATTGGAAGCTTAAGCATTTGAAGATTGGGAATGTGGGGTACTGTGCGGGGATTCTGGCGCAGTGCGAAACGGCCCTGGCGATGTCGTTGCCTGGTGTGAAGACGTTTGATGGCCTTTCGCGGAGGGATTACCTGGGAAAGTGGGATCAGGTCTATTGTAAGTTGGTGTGATGTTTTCTGTAGATTTTGTCATGTTGCTGCTATGATATTTATTCCTTGTGTGATGAAATTTGAATCTGATGGATCAGTACACGTGCGCCTTCGTTGACTTGTCCAATTTCATCATCATCATACAAAAGAGCCATGACACTGCTCTCCCTCTTCGCTGTTCTCTTTCTTCCTCGACTGAGTGGAATTGGCTAAAGTGGACCCCCGAACAATGAAGACCTCCATTTATTTGTTCGGCGTACTCAGCGCCTTCACCAGTCAGTCGGCGGTGGCATCACCCGTTATTTTCCAAACTGGTGAGTACAACTTCCATGTCTCTTCAAACACACTCTCTTCTGATATTGAAAAAACAGAACAGTATACACTTAATCCATACCCGCACAAACCGCGCCTCACCTTCAAGAGGGATGGGACATTCAAGTTGACTGTCTTTTCGGATCTTCACTTTGGCGAGAACCCGGAGTGCGTTTGGGGTCCGGAGCAAGACAAGAACAGTACGATCTTGATGAAGACGGTGTTGGCGAGTGAGAAACCGGATTATGTGTGCGTTCTATCTATCGCTTGTCATCGCTGATGAAGTTGAACGTCCTTTGTTGCTAGTGTTTTGAACGGAGATTTGGTTACGGGAGAGAGTGAGTCGAACACCATCCGCTGAAGACTCAGGTCGGCCATCTTACGACCCATACCAGACACATATAGAGAGAACTCGACCTTGCTCATTGACCAAATCGTTGCGCCTCTCAATAAAGCGAGGGTTCCGTTCTCTTCTAGCCATGGAGTGAGCTGAACCATTTTACGCGTTGATCTTTATACTCATGGACGTCCAGAATCACGACAATCAAGTGAACATCACCCACTTGGAAGAGATTGAACGAGAGCAGAGGATCGCTCCGCTGAGCTATACCCGCACCGCACCCGCTGGGGTTGGAGGTACTGAAGGACCAGGAAATTATTGGGTCCCCGTACGTGGTCACTTGAGAGAGATTTTTTTCAAGCACAAACTTGGTTGTTATTCATCCAGATTTACAGACACTTCTGGGATCGCGCTCCCATTCTCATTCTCTGGTTCTTTGACTCGCGCGGTATGGACCCCCAACCAACTTCTGTTTTCAGTAGGAAAACTAGTGATTGACCACATTCACAGGTGGCGTCTCGACAAATCCCAATTCGACTCCCCTCCCTGACTGGGTTGACTCCTCCGTTGCAGACTGGATCAAGAGCGAGTCCAAAGCCATGGAATTGGCTTGGGGACCGGCAGATACTCGCGGAGCTTTGGCCTTCGTGCACATTCCTCCGTATGCCGCTCTCCCCATCCCCTCCCTCTTTTTAAGTACTGATTTCTCTCTGTCTCCGCCAGCCATGCTATACAGGCACTTCAAACGAACTTAGATAGCACAAAGAACCCCGGGTTAAATGGTACGGGTGTCCTTTCTCTTCCTTTCGTTACTCGCAGCAGCTGACAGAACCTTCAGCGGACATACTAGGCGGTGGCTCCGTACAAGCCTCAAACGACCCATCCACTGTTGGAAATGACAGCCCATTTTGGGATGCACTCACAGCGAACCTAAAGAACCTGCATGCCATCATCTCCGGTCACGGTACGTTCTGCCTTGAGCTTCCACGATCTGGTTCTAAAGCTTGCTTGTAGACCACGGGAACGAGTGGTGTGCTCGCGAACCCGCGAAGGACATCGTTTTCTGCTTTAACAAGCACTCTGGGTTCGTTTCTCTTCTCATCTTACTCTCCTAGCCCCTCGTTTACGCAAGAACGTGTAGATATGGAGGTTATGGTGAGCATGAGTGGGGATATGGTGTGCGGAACATTGTCTTCAGGTTCCCTGATCCGAAGAAGGGTGTTGATACGTGGATTAGGCTACAGGGTGGGGAGACGAGGGCGAGAGTTACGTTGGATGATACCTATGGGCGTAAGTAGCGTGGTGATTAGTGGACGCCGGATATACCAAAACTCTTTAGTTGTCTAGTGAAGTCACCTCGCTATCATGAGCTTTCTACGGCGATAAGCCGAGGACAGCACGGCAAGTGATGCGGAAGGCGAGCTTGACTTCACGTCCAGAGCTTGGTTTTCGCCCGAAAAGCTTGCCTGCTCTATTGAAAATCGTCACGTTCCAAGAATTCCCTCTTCGAAGCTCTGGCACAAAGTATCGCATTGGATTGACTTTTTATTTTTGGCAAAGCCGTGAAGAAGGCACTGTGATTCCATCGTCAATCTACACAATTATGCGAAGAAGCTATTTCAAGGCTCTGAATCCTGAATCACCAGTGGCGAAGAAGCAAAACGTGCTGTGTACTTTTCATAACAAAGCCCCTCGGATTGAATCATGTTGGCGGATGTATATCCCTACAACTCGTCAATGCCTGACGAGCGGAATTCTTGAAACTAACTAACCGTTCGCAGACACTCTATCTTGCCAAAAGTCGACATGACAATCCGGCGTCTTTGCAGAGCAGGTAAATTCAAGCGTAGTGTAAGCGAGCGACGGGCAATGAAAATCATCAGAAGCCCAATCTTCACCCTGTGGAAATTCAAAAGTGCCAAAGAGAGACTTTCGTTTTGGTGCAATTTTCCAGCTCTCCGGCCTATGTTGGGTGATTTCAGAGTCTATGTTCAATCTCCAGATATCGAGTGTGCTGGGGTAGACGATAGTGGTTGCTGGATCAAGCGCATCCGTTTTGTCAGGGAGAGAGGCGTGTAATGTGCAGCGCTCCATTCCATAATCCAGGGTGCAAAATTGAACAATAGTCGTAATCTGTGGTCCGACCCTTTGTAAGAACGCTTGGAGTAAAAAAAGAAATGGAGGACTCACGCTGGGAGTGACTATGAAGTGCCTGTCGTCTGGGTAGACAACTCCTAACGTTGTATAGTGTTCTCTAGCCTCTTCGTGGAGCTCCCTCTCTGGATCTGAAGTATGAACCTGTAAGAGAAGCTGCGAGAGTGACAAGATGGGCGGGAAGGGGTCGTGTGTGGCATTCCGGAAAACACTATCAAGGTTTGGGTAGGGGTTCGGGCGTCGTGACGGGGCGGACACTCGAGTAGCCCGGGACGGATTGGAGAGATACACCAGAAGGGAAAGCGTAGACGAGCAGATGCAGCCTATGCAGGCCCACACAAACAGATATCTTTCCCCCACATATTGAGACGCGTCAATGTCAATTCAGCTATTGAGAGCGGGTTTACCAACAGCTCCTCCCTGACGAGTACGTTCGCTCATTTTCACGTCGTTGGGAGGTTGGCTCGGAGGGCAACGCAACGTAGTATGGTGCATCAGCCATAATCACATAAGATCTTCAAAGTGAGTTTGGCGTCAACTTTGCCAGAGATCGTAATCGGAGGAATTCAACGAGTCTTCAAACTGAGCGCATTCCATGCGTATGACCCGATCCGACTGTTGTTGGCAACTTGGACTGTGGCCGATTGGTGGCAATTTGCAAACCTTGAATTTGTCGAAGCAGCGTTATTTAGATATATTTGTTGTCCTTTGTTGTCAATATTTATCTAAACTTCGAACTTCGAAGCGCAAGGGGTGTGCAGGCATTTGCCGGAGCACACAGGGTGGGGAAGGGGGAGGGGGCTGGAGGGTCCTTATACAAATAACTTTTTTTTTGGTGATTTCTGGCTTCAGATGGGTTCAGGATGCAAGTGTAAGGTTTTAAAGTGTTCAGAATGCAAATGCCCCTTGTTTAGGACCTTTTGAGGGTATATGGCACCATTGTCATGAGAGTACATAGGCCAATCAGAGGATAAAAAGCTGTCATCAACCAAAACAAATAAAATCTCCTTACAGAGCTTTTTCTCACTTGATCATAATGTTATTGTTGACATTTTATTTATAGAAACTATCAGAGTTCACAGTGTTGAGTACATATGTGATATTGTGGTTCATGCAAGCTCAATGTGAAGATTGGACTCAGAGGAGAGTCTAACTGAATTAGTCATATAAAAGGTGTCATCCATTGCAAGAACGAGGCCTCCAAGAGCAGTTCCATCAATTCCAAGCTAGCATCCTTTTTCAAAAAAAGCTGCTGAGAGCTTTCCCAGGTCCTTGCCATCAGCTACAGCTCCTTCTCTGTTATGCACAGCTTGTTGAGAAGCCAACAGGTGGGTGGTTCTGTGATGATGAGTGTTGAAGAAATGCTGGTTTTACAGTGTGGAAGCATTGCCAACAAGGAGATTAGATTGCCAGGATCATCATAAATTGTCACTAAATTATGTCATCATTCCTTATTTAGAAGTGGGAGGGGGGTTAGAGGCACCTTAGACAAATAAGCCAAGGTCATATACTTGAAAAATAACTTACACACCCCTTCAAGGGGGTGGCGGAATGTGGAAAATGTACCAACACTCACCTTTTTTTTTTTTCAAGGAGTGTGATACCCCCCCCCCTCCCCCATCTGCCTAATAAGGTATGTTTTCCAAGAATCTATGTTTTTCATGAGCAATCTGTCAATTTAGTTTCTGGTTTCTATCATTTTTTTTGTTTTCTTGGTTTTGGAAAACCTGGAAACTGTTTAGGCATGTGAAGAGATGCTAATTTACAAGGTATTTAGGACATAGTAATAAATTCATCATCAGGGACTCTCCATGAAGAACCAGGAGGTGTGCTCCTCATGCAATTGAATTGATGTTGATGACTTTGACAGTGGGCCATCCCTGTCAGTCACAGTCCACATGCTGGTATCATGGTCGGGCTCTTCTTCATGAAGGAACCAATTAATAAGCCCACACAAAAAGTGTTTTTGACAATGATAAAAGAAGAAAAAAAGAAAAAAGGAGAACACATCCAATTTTCATGCCTTGTTTCATTGGATCTGTGATCTTATCACCTGCTGCCTGGCTCTCACTCACATTGCCCATGTCCTCAGGTAACTAAAGAAAGTGCAACACATTCTGAACTACTGCAGAATCATTAGAAGATGTTCTGCAACCCAATTTTCAACAAAAATAGACAAGGTCACTATTTTTTTTTCGGCCTGTGGCCAGACCCCCCCCCTCTCAGCCTATGTTCAGGATCCATGTCCTGCCACCCCCTTGCACCACTTGTTGAAGTGTTCATGAAGTGATGAAGTAGGCATGAAAAAGAGAACTTTGGAGCCTTCTTTCAACTGGAGACATATTAAGTTAGGAGACACTTTCACACTCTAATAATAATAAATCCTGTTTATTCTCATTGTAGGGTGGAACCCTATGTAGAGATGTACAGATCACACATCCCATGTATAGTAATACCCCCAGACCCAAACTCTATCTGTGTTGGGGAATGATCATCCCTATCTTGGTCCAGAGCCCCCAGGTACCCCCAATGTCATAACATAGGGACTTACACCTGACAGTGTTGGGACCTAGTCCATCAAGACTCATGTCCAATGTACCAACTATACCCCAGAGAATTTAATGAAAGTGTACTAAGTTATGTAACTATTGCTCCCTTTTGATGACCACATCTTGGGACCAGGGTCTGGGTGTTTCCTGACTATCCATTCTTGGCATGACCCTTGGCCTTTGAAACAATGTGGTGCCTGTCCTCCCTTGTGCTGTTGGCATCTGCAGTATCTTTTTATGTCCCAATATATCTCCTAGGTTAATGAAGGTTGTCTTGACACAAGGATAGAACAGTGTTGAACCTGGCCTGCAACTGGTTAAGTATGTTGTATTGGTTTGTTTATTTTTGGAAAGGACTCCTTCCAGCAACCACACCGCCACTCCATCACTGGTCCCAGCACCATGGAACTCCCAATGCAGCAAGACCACTGTCTCACTTTCCCAAAGGGTTGCGCCTAAGGGATGGTTCCAATGTCCCACAGCTCCCACTATGACAGACAGCATTCCAGCCCTTGCAGCACCCAGCTAATATCACTGAGTGTCTGGTGCATCCTCCCTAATCCCACAGTCTCCCAGGTGTCAATAGTAGTGGTGGAAATTCCCAGTGTCAACATGTAGTCCAGCAATGGTTTTGGGGAGGGTTTGAACCCCCAACCTCCTGGCTTTTGGGTGCAACCAGAAGGTGAGCAGTGGTACCACTACACCACCACTCCCACACTTTCACACTCTAAAGTAATTTCTGACATGGATTTGCTTCAAGATAACACTAAGACTTGCTGTTTAAGAAGCTGGACTCACCCTTGGTGGCATGTGCTTGGTGTGTGTTGACTTGGTGCTACTTACTTTGTTACTCAAATTCCAGAAGCCTGCGGCGAAAGAGTAAGACCACCTAACACATGTTTAATAAGTACCACCACATGTTGAAGCCAGACTGGATAAGAGAGTGTGTGCTTGTTGACAATATTTGCTAGCCCCCAACACTTCAGTCACCCATAGGTAACAGACTATTAGTCATGCAAACTCCAGGTATATTACATGACTAAAAGTTGTGGTGTCTATTTATATTTTATATATATTTGGCCTATAAATCTGCACTTTTATAAAATACAAAAATATCCAGAAAATTTGAAATGTCAAGAATGTGGACACATCTCTTGTCTCTTTGGGCCCTTTAAACAACACTATGGTAAATATAGATTTAAATAAGCCCTGGATCATAAGCAACAGTGGAGAATTGAGTGAATTAGAGTATCTACCTACCAAAACAGAATATATAAAATATCTCCAGATTGTGGACATGCACACCTGTAATATTTCTGGGCCCTTTAAACAGCATTATATTAGATTCAAATAAGCTCTAGATCATAAGAAACAGTGGAGAATTGAGTGATCTAGAGTATCTACCTACCAAAACAGAATATAAAGAATATCTCCAGATCACAGATGTGTGCACCTCTCATCTCTTCAGGCCCTGTAAACAATACAATAATAGATTTAAACAAGCC